>Ga0114997_10003569_pt1 | contig 12193 bp, 12 predicted proteins | sample ArcticOcean_MG_C_2_FD_87045 | JGI IMG/M metagenome (GOLD analysis project Ga0114997, IMG submission 87045) | Marine microbial communities from western Arctic Ocean - ArcticOcean_MG_CB4_136 | ecosystem: Environmental > Aquatic > Marine > Oceanic | place: Arctic Ocean: Canada Basin | collected... | reverse complement strand
AAAGTTATTTACCATCAGAAGAAGAATCATTTATGAATGATAACCAACTAGAGTACTTTCGTAAAAAGCTGTTAGATTGGAAATCTGAGATTATGGATGGGACTCAAGATACAATAAAAGGAATGCGAAACGGAACTCGAAATATTCCTGATGCTTCAGATAGAGCTTCCGAGGAGACAGATAGGTCTTTAGAATTAAGGACACGGGATCGTCAGCGAAAATTAATTTCAAAAATAGATAGTGCTTTAAGAAGAATTGATAATGGAGAATATGGATATTGTGATGTTACAGGTGAACCTATTAGCTTGAAAAGATTAAGTGCACGTCCAATTGCGACTATGAGCTTGGAAGCTCAAGCAAAGCACGAAAGAAAAGAAAAGGTACATCGAGACGATTAAATAACAAATAATTTATTTTATTGAAAATTGGGTCGTCATTAGTACAGTTGTAAAAACATGTCTTTAAAAAATAAAAACGTAACTATTTTAGGTGCTGGCATTGGGGGTTTAACAGCTGCTATTGCGATGTCTCGGCGTGGAGCAAATGTTACAATCTTTGACCAAACGAAAAGACAAAGTAGTATTGGAGCTGGAATTCAAGTTAGCCCTAATGGGTTTGGAGTTATGGATACGTTAGGTTTGGCGGCTCAGCTACTTTCTAAGGGTAATATCCTCGAATTTATTAACGTGCAAAATTATAAAAATCCATTGTTCTCTAGTCGGGTTGATTTAATGAGGGTGACACATGGAAATCCTAATCCTCATTTGGTAATTCATAGATCAGATTTAATAGGGATCTTAATAAAAAAGACTGAAGATTTAGGAGTTAAAGTACATTTTAACAAGAAAGCTGAGTCTATTAATTATGATGATAAAGAGATCCAAATTTCTTTTAATGATGGCACAGTACATAAAACACGTATGTTGGTGGGAGCAGATGGAATTCACTCAATTGCCAGAAAATCAATAGGGTACAAAGCAAAATCTACGTTTACTGGAAAAGTTGCTTGGCGCGCCATGATTGAAAGTAAGTTTGTTCCTTTAAATGATTTGCCTAGTGAAGCTACTATAAGGTTTGGTCCAAACCGACATTTAGTTACTTACCCTATTAGAGATGGTAATCTGGTAAATCTAGTTGCAGTTGAGAAGCGGGATGATTGGGTAGCAGAGGGTTGGCATCATGCAGACAAAAGAGAAAACCTAGAACGGTCTTTTGAACATTGGCCAACCGATGTTTTGAAATTGCTAAGTGTAGCGGAAAATGTGAACTTGTGGGGGCTTTTTTCTCATGGTTTGCCCAAAAAGTGGCATTCGGCTGGCATTGTTCTAATAGGTGACTCATGTCATCCAATAGTGCCATTTCTGGGACAAGGTGCAAATATGGCGATTGAGGATGCTTGGGTTTTGGCAGAAGAATTGGACGGTTCTATTGATCTGGAGGATGGTTTTAAAAAATACCAATCACGAAGGTATAAGAGGATTAAGAAAGTTTCTCTGGCATCATCATCAAATGGAGACATTTACCATGCCGTGGGTGTTAAAGCTAATATAATAGATTTAGGAATGAAAGCGTCTTATAAATTCAAGCCTAGTTTTATCCAAAGTAAATATGATTGGTTATATGGTGTGGATGTAAGTAGAGGTGATTAGACATTAAGTTCTACCCAAATTGGTACGTGATCTGACGGCTTTTCTCTTCCTCTCATATATCGATCTACCTGGCAGTCTTTCAACAAATCAGCACAATTTGGATTGAGTAAGAAATGATCGATTCTTATGCCTTCATTTTTGTTCCATGCACCAGCTTGAAAATCCCAAAATGTATAATTCATAGGTTGAGGATCGATACAGCGAAACGCGTCAGTATATCCAAGATTTACAATCTTTTGGAAGGCGTCACGGCTTTCAGGTATAAACAATGCGTCGTTTTCCCAATTTTCAGGTGTGTGTGCATCTTCTGATTGAGGAATGACGTTATAATCCCCTGCCATTAAAGCTGGTTCTTCGAGTGTTAATAACTCATTTGCACGTGAATATAGTCTTTTCATCCAAGAAATTTTATAATCATACTTTGGACCTGGAACAGGATTCCCATTTGGAAGGTATAAACAGCACACTTTTATTGGCACGTCAGACATTACAGTCGCTTCGATCCAGCGAGCTTGCTCATCGGTATCGTCTCCTGGCAAACCACGTCTAACATCCTCGACAGGGAATTTTGATAAAATAGCCACACCGTTAAATGATTTTTGTCCGTGGGTTTCGACTATGTATCCTTTGTCTTCAAAAATTGTTTTTGGAAAATTTTCATCAACAGATTTAACTTCTTGAAATAACGCCACATCTGGTTTTGATTCGTCTAACCATTCTAATATTCTTGGTAAACGAGCCTTGATTCCATTTATATTATATGTCGCAATTTTCAATCTTCTGCCTTTAGTATTTTAATGGATTTTGTTATTCTTATAATGAGAACGATGTACCACAACCACAGCTTGATGTTGCATTTGGATTGTTTATTACAAATCTTGCACCTATAATCTCATCGCTGTAGTCAATAACTGCATTTGCCAAAAATGGAAGCGATACACTGTCTATTAAAACTTTTTCGCCTGCTTTTTCCAAAACTAAGTCGTCATCTTTAGGTAAGCCAAGTTCGATTAGATATTGAAAACCGGAACAACCTCCACCGTCCACAGCCACCCTTAAAGCTTTTGGGTTTTCAAGTTTTGCGTTTATTTCAGTTAAACGGTCGAATGCTCGTTGAGTGACGCGCGGTGGTAGTGATATTTCCATGGTAAGCCATTTCGGGTTTTGTTAACTCTATATTCATATTATAGTCATTAGTGACATCAACAGCAAGAACTGGTGCTAATTATGATTGCTAATTATGCGTGTGATCCAAAAAAATCTAATGGACGCCTTCACATTGAGGAAGAAAATGATTTTAGAACTTGTTTTCAACGAGACCGTGACCGAATTATTCATTCCTCTGCTTTTCGTCGCTTAAAGCATAAAACGCAAGTATTTGTGGCTCATGAAGGGGATTATTACCGAACCAGGCTTACTCATTCGATTGAAGTAGCTCAGGTTGCACGAACGATAGCGAAAGTTTTAAAACTAAATGATGAATTAACTGAGGCGATCGCTCTTGCACATGACCTTGGCCACACACCTTTTGGACATACCGGAGAAGAGGCTCTTAATTGTTCGATGAATACCTATGGTGGTTTTGATCACAATGCTCAGGCAATAAAAGTCGTTACATTTTTAGAACAGCATTATGCAAGCTGGAATGGCTTAAATTTAACCTGGGAAACATTGGAGGGTCTTGCAAAGCATAATGGTCCAGTGGTTGATCCAATTCCAATTGGGTTGTTGGAATATTCAAAGTTCCAAGATTTAAAGTTGCATACTAATGCTAGTGCTGAAGCTCAAGTTGCGGCAATATCGGATGATATCGCTTATAATAACCATGATTTACATGATGGGTTGAGAGCGAATTTGTTCACAGTTGCTGATTTACAAAAAATACCATTGTTAAATAGATGTTTCAAAAGTGTTGATGAAAAGTACAGTAACATAGATAACTCTCGCCGAATTCATGAGGTTTTACGATCCTTATTTGGTAAGATGGTGGAAGATGTGATTGAGACTAGTATCACAAATTTATCTAATTTTTCTTTTACGAATGTTGATGAGATCAGAATGCATGAGGAAAAAGTTGTAAAATTTTCAAAATCAATGTGGTTTGATTTGACTTTGATTAGAGAGTTTTTGTTTAATAATATGTATCGAGCACCTTCAGTAATGTTGAGGCGTAAAGAAGCGACAAAGATTGTTACTAAGTTATTTCAAACTTATTTAAATGACTCACAAAAAATGCCTGATGAGTGGAGCACAGCAGTAAAAAGTGCAAAAAGTAAAATAGAATTGGCAACGATAATATCAGATTACATCGCTGGTATGACAGACCGGTTTGCATATCAGGAAGCGGCGCGTTTAAGAATTATAGTTGATAATGATCATCTAAATTTTGTTTAAGTATTTAATATTCCAACAGTTACTTATTTTTAAAAAAATCCACTATCGTTGCGAAGAAAACAAACCAAAGTAGCCGTGATTTATTAAAAAAACCATTCTTTTGACGAAGCACATGATACTTATCAATACCGCACTGAGTTTTTATCGTTCTGGGATGCTCCATACAACCCATATATGTCTAAATCTTAATTATGCAAGAAATTATTTGATATGGTTGATATTCAAAATAGACAGTTTAGTTCCAATTACAGATTAGTAATTAGTTTAAACTATAAATAAGCTGGTGCATTAAAACTTCTGATAAGCTTGCTTTATAGGTCGGTCGTATTATCTAGACCAGAATAGGAATTTTTTTAAGTTAATGATTAATTAAAAAGTGAGGATTAGAATTGAAAAAAGCTCTTTTATTTGGATCTATAGGAGTACTTGCTGAGACATCAGAATTGCAGCGGAGGGCTTATAACGAAGCACTAAAGTTAAATAACGTAGGCTGGCGCTGGAACATTGGAACATACTGCAACTTGTTGCAAGAACCTGGAGGTAAGAAGAGGTTATCATCATTTGGAGGGGGAGCACTAGCAAAAGAGCTGATTGAAAAAATTCACTATGATAAACAAGAAATATTTGAAGATTTAGTAAAGAATGGTATTGAGCCAAGGTCTGGTTGTCTGGAGGCATTGAAGACATGTAAAGATTTAGGTATTAAGTTGGGTTTCATAACTACTACAACACCCAAAACTATTGCTATAATAAAAGAAGGCCTATCAAATTACATTGATTTTGAAGACTTTGACTTGATTACATCAAATCAACTAGTAATGCAGGAAAAGCCTAATGTGGAAATATATGAATATGCTTTGAGTAAACTAAAAATAAGAGCAAACGAAGCTATTGCTATAGAAGATACGAAAGCTAATCAATCTTCAGCAAATCTATGTGGCATTGACTGCTATTTGTTTCCTGGAGAATACGCGACGATTAATTGCGAAGATATGCTAGGAAAGAAATTTATAACAGAAAAACTAGAGTTATCAGAAATACTTGATTGACTTAGGTGTGTTTTGTGCAACCTGCTTAATTTTATTATTGATTGGTGAGAAATTGATAGCATTAGACAAGCAGTTTGGGAAAACCTGGGTGTGAAGCAGGTTAGCTGCAGGGATTTTAGCAGGATTGGTGAACCGAGAGGGATTCGAACCCCCGACCCCCTGATTCGTAGTCAGGTACTCTATCCAGCTGAGCTATCGGTCCACTGTCGAGCGATTTAGCGGTGCTGGCATTATATTGCAACAATTAATATGTTAAATATGAATTATGTTTTAATTCATATTTGTTCATTTTGGTTTTTAATAATACCTAATTTCTTTAGTATAATAGGAAGGAATGAAAGTAAGCATAAGCATAAAATGGGACCTATTACATATATTTCAAAAATTATGCTAAAATTTGGCTCTTCATTTTGTTTAAAAATCTCACTTAGTCCAGAACCTAACCAGGTGAAAACGAGACCTCCAGGGATTATACCAATATAAGTTGTAAAGAAGAAATTACGTAAGGACACTCCAAAGAGTGCAGGTACTAAGTTTGCTACTGCAAAAGGAATGATTGGAATTAATCTAATTAGAAAAAGGTAACTTATTTCATCTCTTTTTATACCATCTCGAATTTTTCGAATGGAACCTTCTGACGCGTCAATTCGCTGGGTTAATTTGTTTCCAAAGCCATTTTTGGCGGCTAAGAAAATTAATGTTGCACCTGTTGCTGCGGCAGTAACATTTAAGAAAGTTCCAAAAGCTAATCCAAATAAAAATCCACCAGTTAAAGATGCAATTGGTGATCCTGGCAAAGCAAAAGTAACCAGGGTTATATAAGAAATAATAAATATTATAACGGTTACCCAATAATTTTCATTCTTAAAATTTACAAGTGATTCATGATTGTTGCGAAGGGTTTCGTAAGAAAGATAATCTCTCAATAGAGCAAACCCCACAATGGCAATAATAACGATACTTAACGGTATGATATATTTTTTTATCCGCAATTTCCTAAAACCCTTGGCTAGTTATTTATCAAAAACCCTTTTACTGGGAACATTTTTTTGTTTTTATGAAATTTATACAAAGTATTCATCCATTGCTCAGCTTGTACGAAAAAAAGTTATCGATTACTAATAGAATATCACCAAATGAATTGACTTCGTTTGAAACTGGGCATAAGTAGACGCTCTATAATAAGTTGCGCCTCGAATCCAGCATTCCACTTGCGCTTTAGGAGAACAAAATGAAACGAACTTTCCAACCAAGTAATCTCGTCCGCAAACGAAGACATGGGTTTCGTTCTCGTATGGCCACTAAAGCAGGTCGCAAAATCTTGAATGCCCGCAGGGCTCGCGGTCGTAAGTCACTTTCCGCATAATTAAAAAAAACCTGTGGTTGGTCCATTGGGAATTGAAAAAAAAAATAACCTAGAAAAAAGTGAATTACCTTACTTTTCAATTGAAAGATTGAAAGATCGAAGTGATTTTTTGAAAATTGCTAAAGGTAAGGTGGTGCATAAAAAAGGTTTTGTTTTGCAGGGCCGCAAAAGGTTTGGTTCTTTGCAAAATATACGTGTTGGGTTTACATGTTCAAAAAAAGTTGGAAATGCAGTTTTACGAAATTTAGCAAAACGAAGATTAAGAGAAATTTCTCGTGATATTTTGCCTAAAAACGGTTCAAATGGATGGGATTATGTTTTAATTGGAAGAAAAGATCACACAGCTGAACTAAATTTGAATTTAATGGCCAAAGAATTAAAAGAAGCAGTACATCAGTTGCATTCGATGACTTAATAAATTTACTTTAGTTCTTTTTATATAACAAAAATATTAAAATAGCATTTAAACTGGTTCACTTATTTAAAAGAAGTTATTAAATAAAGATTATGACTCTATTAGCTTATATTTTAGTTATCCCCATACATATTTACCGTCTTTTGGTGAGTCCTTGGGTTGGTCGAAATTGCCGCTTTCAACCGACATGTTCTCAATATGCATTAGATGCCATTAAAATTCATGGCGGTATGAAAGGATTGTGGTTAGCTGTTAAGCGCGTGAGTAGATGTAATCCAATTAACGAGTACGGTTATGATCCGGTACCGGAAAAGAAAAAAAATGTTAGATGAAAATAAAGAAATTCACCCTCTATTCCAAAATGCGCCAAATACCACTGAGTTTAAGAAATTAAGAAAGCGGATAGTAAGACAAGCACGTGAGGCTATTGAGACTTATGGTATGATAGAGCGTGGGGCAAAATGGTTAGTGTGTCTATCAGGTGGAAAAGATAGTTATACATTATTGTCAGTGTTGTATGAATTACAGTGGCGAGGGTTACTACCAGTCAAATTACTTGCGTGTAATCTGGATCAAGGTCAACCAGGTTTTCCATCAACCGTATTGCCAAAGTTTTTAGAGGAAATGTCTGTACCCAATAGAATCGAGTATCAAGATACATACTCGATAGTAAAATCTAAGATTCCAGCTGGTAAGACGTATTGCTCTCTGTGTTCCCGTTTACGCCGAGGAATCTTGTATAGAATAGCCCGTGAAGAGGGCTGTTCATCAATAGTATTAGGTCATCATCGGGATGATATACTAGAAACATTTTTTATGAACCTGTTCCATGGTGGACGTTTAGCAACGATGCCCCCTAAGCTTTTGAATGAAGAAGGTGATTTATTCCTTTATCGGCCATTGGCATTTGTTTCTGAAATGGATTGTGAAAAATTTTCTAGTGCATTGAAGTTTCCCATAATACCTTGTGATTTGTGTGGAAGCCAAGATGGTTTACAAAGACAACAAGTGAAAAAAATCTTGAATGAATGGGAGAGCCGTACCCCAGGTAGGCGACAAATAATGTTTCGTAGTTTAATGAATGCTCGACCAAGTCATCTTTTAGATAAAGATTTGTTTGATTTTGCTAGTTTACAGATTGATAGTTAATTTTTTACACGAAGTATATTTACCAAAATTGGTATAAAGCATATTATTATATGTATAAAATGATAGAGTATTAAAGTGATTTTAATATCCATCAATATATTTAAATGCCCTTGACCTTTTGGCCTTAGGGATGTTGAACGCACAGAAGAGTAAATTCAGTACAAGGCACCTCTATGGATGATCAGAATAAAAACCTTATTTTAGCGACAGTTTTAAGCTGTGTAGTATTAGTCGTTTGGCTTTATATATTTCCACCAGCTCCGCAAGTTGAGAGTTCTTCTGAGAATGATATTAGTACTCAAAATGCCGTAAATTCTTCTTCAGAAGGTTCAGGTTTAGTGTTTACTCCTTCTATTGAAGTGAGTGAAGAAGAAAGCCGTGAGAGAGCTTTAGAAAAATCTGAGAGAATTATTATTGATACGCCACGTTTAAGAGGATCCATTTCTTTGAATGGTGGGAGAATTGATGATTTACAACTTCTAGATTACAATGTGAGGTTAAACGATGAGAGCGAAAAAGTTACATTATTATCTCCGGCGGGTGCTCCGAATGCTTACTTCACAATGTATGGTTGGGCTCCTGCGGGTTCATTAAGTTTTGATGAGGTTCCAGGTGCCACTACTAAGTGGAATGTGGATGGAAATACTGTTTTGACAGAATCTACGCCAGTCACATTGGTTTGGAAAAATGACTCAGGTCTTACCTTTAAGCGCTATATCTCTGTTGATGAAAATTATTTATTCTCCATAACGCAAACTGTTGACAATAAATCTGGTACTGCAGTCAGAATGCGTCCATACGGCATAATTGCTAGAAAAGGAGAGCCTGATACACGGGGTTTTTTCATTCTGCATGAAGGTATTGTCAGATTCCAAGATGGCGAGTTGGATGAATTAGATTATTCTGATTTGGAAGATTTTGAATTTTCAGCAAATGAGCGTGCTAACGTTGAAGAAAAGAATGTTAAATCAAGTGGCTGGATAGGATTTACTGATCATTATTGGATGACGACATTGGCGCCAAAGCAAGGTGGCGCCTTTCAGACTGCTGCTAAATACTCTGCCGAACGCGACACTTATCAAACAGAATTTAGGTATCCTGTTGTTAGTATTCAAAATAACACCTCTTACTCTGTTGACACTAATTTATTTGCAGGTGCTAAAGAGTGGGCTGCTATTAATGATTATGAAAAATCACAAAATATTGAAAATTTTGTGGATAGCATTGATTGGGGATGGTTTTTCTTTTTAACAAAGCCAATTTTTAGAGTTTTGTTTTGGTTAAATGGTATTATTGGAAATATGGGATGGTCAATTGTTGGACTTACTTTAATAATAAAAGCTATTTTGTTTCCCCTAGCTTACAAATCTCACGTTTCAATGGCGCGAATGAAAGAATTACAGCCGGAAATGGAAAAAATTAAAGAACGGGCTGGAGATGATAAAGCTTCATTACAGAAAGAAATGATGAAGCTGTATAAAGAAAAAAAAGTAAACCCTGCAGCTGGTTGCTTGCCAATATTATTGCAAATACCAATATTTTTCTCATTATATAAAGTTATTTTTGTTACTTTAGCTCTTCGCCATGAACCCTGGTTTGGTTGGATTAAAGATTTAAGTGCGCCTGATCCTACCAGTTTCCTTAATTTGTTTGGCTTATTGCCTTGGGGTACGCCTGATCCATTTTCGATGTTTGCTATTGTATCTATAGGTGTGTTCCCGATTCTAATGGGCGTAACTATGTGGTTGCAACAAAAACTTAATCCAGCGCCCACTGATGCGACGCAAGCGATGATTTTCGCATGGATGCCTTGGGTCTTTATGTTTATGTTGGGTAGTTTTGCCAGTGGCTTAGTAATTTACTGGGTAGCAAATAATACGATTACATTCATACAGCAGTACACAATAATGAGAACTCAAGGGGTAAAGCCTGATGTTTTGGGGAATATACTTTCTAATCTCAAATTGATGAAACGAACAAAAAAATGAGTGGTGTGCTAAAAGATATTTGGCGCCATCCATTAAAAAGCCATGGCAGAGAAAGCTTAAAAAGTGTTGATCTAAGTGTTGGAAATGCAATGCCGTGGGATAGGCACTGGGCGGTATTGCACGATTCAGCGAAAAAAAATATCGATGGCGATGGTTGGATGTCATGTTTAAATTTCTCAAGAGGTTCTAAAGCTCCTGAATTAATGGCAATAAATGCCTTTTTTGATGAAGAATTAAAGGAATTAACCTTAAATCATCCAAAAATAGGTGAGATCAAATTCAAACCAGATGAGGCCGAAGATCAAAAAAAATTCTTGGATTGGGTGACTCCAATTTGCCCTCAGGACAGGGCTTTACCGTCTGCGATTTATGACTTGCCTAGACGGGGGTTTACCGACACACCTTACGCCTCTATTTCGTTAAATAATCATAGTAGTAATCGAGCTGTTGGACAAATTTTAGACGTAGATCTTAGTCCACTTAGATGGCGTGGAAACTTGTGGTTTGAAGGGTTGGCTCCATGGGAAGAATTTGATTGGATCGGTAAGCACTTGCGCTTAGGAGCAGTAGAACTCTATGTTGAAGAACGCATTGAGCGTTGTCTAGCAACCACCGCTAATCCTACCTCAGGTGTTAGGGATGCAGATACACTAAAAGCTTTAAATACTCGCGGTCATCAAGATTTTGGAGTTTATGCTGTCGTAAAGAAAGCGGGTAATATAGCCCTTGGTGATAAGGTTGAGGTCTTATAATGTCTATGTCTTTTCCTATTTGTGAGAAGATGGATGACACTTTAATCGAAAATGGACGCAAGTTGTTCGCTGCTGAATGCCAGTTTGTTAAGGGTGTGGTGGCGATGGATGGTTTGCCTAACCCAGATCGAATAGAAATTTGTTTTGCTGGTAGATCTAACGTAGGAAAATCTACTTTGATTAATGCCCTAACAAACCGAAAAGGTTTGGCTCGATCTTCTAATACACCAGGTAGAACGCAAGAAATTAACTATTTTGATTTAGCCAGTAGTCTTTATTTGGTAGATTTGCCTGGATATGGATACGCTAATGCGCCAATTGATATTGTGAGCAAATGGCAGAGGTTGTTGAAGGCATATTTATCTGGGAGGCAAAATTTACGCAGGGCTTTTGTATTAGTTGATGCACGCCATGGAATTAAATCTGTTGATAATGAAATCATGTCTCTTTTAGATAAAGCTGCTGTGACCTTTCAACTTATATTAACAAAATCAGATAAGATTAAAGAAAAAGATTCTGAAATAATATATGGACAAGTCAGACAAAATTTATCTAAACACGTTGCTGCTTATCCAGAAATACTAATTGCTTCTTCGGAAAGAGGTGATGGTATACCAGTAATAAGAGGTGTGATAGCTGATATCAATTAGGTGAATGTATCTAAAATATATTTGCCTGTCATTAAATCAAGATGTGCTCCGCCACCATTCTTAAACAAAGTAATATCATGATCTGATTTCCGAAAGTATATCGCCTTATCATCGTAAAAGTCTGCAATTATGTCACTTTTCTTGATGATTCCGGCAGCTATTGGGATCTTTAATTCCCCTATATGGTCAATTGTGGTGTCCCTGCTATCAACAAATATTTTTGACCTTAATAATGTTTTATCGTCGACTTCACGCATGTTGGATTTATAAGCGCCAATTAAATCAATATGTTGTCCAGGGCGAAACCAAGAGCCATCAAATAGAGGTGTTTCGGTCATTGTGCTGCTTGCAATTATATCTGCTTTTGGGACTTCATTTTCTAAGCTACCACCTAGATTAACATTGTAAGCTCCACTCATCATCTTGATTAATTTTTTTGCTCTTTCCTCGGTTCTATTACAAATTGTAAAGACTGCATTTGGAAATAGAGCCCCATATGCTTCAATAAGAGATTGAGCTACGTTACCTGCGCCATTTATTAAAATTTTATTACTATTAGTTCGGGCTAATTTTGTCGCTCCCAACAAACTATCACCAGCAGTTTTCCACTTTGTAACTAACTTAAAATCAATTAATGCTTCAGGGATTCCATTGATGTGAGAATATAATGTTAGCAAGCCATTTATATGGCCATATTCCTTATTTTTTGGAAAGATTGTTGCCGTTTTAACAGCAATACCTAAGCCTTTTATCCATGCATGTCTGGACAAGATATTGTTTT
>Ga0114997_10003568_pt1 | contig 12193 bp, 9 predicted proteins | sample ArcticOcean_MG_C_2_FD_87045 | JGI IMG/M metagenome (GOLD analysis project Ga0114997, IMG submission 87045) | Marine microbial communities from western Arctic Ocean - ArcticOcean_MG_CB4_136 | ecosystem: Environmental > Aquatic > Marine > Oceanic | place: Arctic Ocean: Canada Basin | collected... | reverse complement strand
CTTTTGTTGCATTCATATCATTATTAGTTGATAGAACTTATACGGCAACTCAATATGCATTGCTCGCTTCAATTGGGACAGCAGGAAGAACTACTTTGGCATCTTCGTCTGGAGCTTTAGTGGATTGGCTAAATGGTGACTGGGGTATCTTTTTTATAATTACCGCCGTGATGGTAATACCTTCTTTGATTTGCTTGTGGGTTATAAAGGATAAACTAAGATTAAAGTGATAACTAATTTACCAGTTATAGATGTTTATAAAAAAGCAAGTTTAAAATCTGAAACTGTTACACAACTTTTATATGGAGAAACATTTAATAAAATTAAAAAAGTTGGAAATTGGATAAAAATTAAAAATGATTTAGATAAGTACGAGGGTTTTATTAAAAGAAAAAAATTTCCTAAAAATCAAACCAACACACACAAAGTCTTTAAATTATATGCACAACTCTATTCTAAACCAAAACTAAAAAATAAAATTAAACAAAAGTTAAGTTTTGGATCAAGAATAAAAATTATTGAAAAAAGTGGTTTTTTTTATAAGTTTGATGATTTGTGGGTTGCTAAAAGAGATCTAAAAAAAATAAACTATAAAACAAAAAATAATTTTAAGAATATTTTGAATTTTTCAAATACGAAATATAGCTGGGGAGGTAAATCCTATAAAGGAATTGACTGCTCTGGACTCGTACAAATTTTTTTTAATTTTAATAATAAATATTGCCCCAGAGATGCAAATGATCAATTTAAATTATTTAAACAAAGAGTTAAGATTTCAGATATAAAAAAAAATGATTTAATATTTTGGAAAGGTCATGTAGCTATTGCTATTTCAAAAAAAAAGCTTATTCATGCTTACGGTCCCTTTAAGAGGACCGTAGTCATGACAATCAAATCAACGATTGATCGGATTTATAAAACTGCTCACCTTAAAGTTTTAGGTGTAAGGCGAATTAACTAATTATTGGTTTGCTAACCAAATTACTAGTACTAACGCTATTATTGCTACTTCCATGTTTTTTCTTCCTTTTTGGGTTAAACGAATCTCCCATATATTAACATAGGATAAATTGAAGATCACATGATTTAAAATCAACTATTAGTTTAAAAGACAAATATTTTATTATAATCTTGGGTGCTTTTATGAAAAAATTTTTTACACTTATCTTATTCTGCTTCTTTTTTTACAACACAGCTTCTGCGGAGGTTTTTTATTTTAAAGGTTGCAAAATAAATAATTTTGTAACTGGTGATTATGTAGTTGATATAGAAAATAGAAAAATTAACGCAGTCTTAAATGCTATGGACGGGAACGTTCAAAAATTTTCTGACCCTATCAAGACGATAGAAAAAGAAAAAATTTTTAGTGAAAAAATACAAAGTGGAAAAGGTGATAATATTTACTTTGAATATATTCTAAATTCAAATTTACAAAGAATAACAAAACTCCAATATAAAAGGCAAAGCGGTGATGGCTTTGATGTTTTTAAAATACAAACAAAAAAAGTAAGCTACTGTAATGATGTTTCTGCTGGATGGGATGTTAATAAAATTGAAAAAAATGAAGATAAGAAAAAGAAAGAAAAAATTTTAAAAGTTCAAGAAAAAATGAAAAAAGAACAAGAGGGTTTATTTGAGTGTCAGGGTAGTAATTATGAAGAATGGACTAATTGTAAGGGTAAATATAAAACAGAATTAGGTTATTTATATGAAGGACTGTTTAGAGAAGGCATTATTATAAAAGGAATATCAATTTACCCAGGGGGATCAAAGTATGTAGGTAATTTTAAAAATTTTAAACCTCATGGGTATGGAACCTTTGTATGGACAAATGGTGATAAATACTTTGGAGATTTTATTGATGGCAAAGCTAGTGGAAATGGAACAAAAATATGGGCAGATGGGAAAAAATATATGGGAACATTTTTGAATGATAATTTGGATGGAGAGGGAACATTATTTTATCCAAAGGGTAAAAAATATGAAGGAGAATTTATTAAAGGGAAAAGGCATGGCGAAGGAACTTTTACTTATATTGATGGAACAGCATATAGAGGAACATTTGTTAAAGGAGTAGAAGTAGGAATGGGGGTGTGCATTGGGGTGGATGGATCTTCTCTACCTTGTACAGCTAAAGAAGAAACACAAAGTAATAATTTTTCTGGTAAAGATACTCATAAAATTTCACTTGCTTCAAAAAAATGGATAAGAATTAGTCAGTTTGAAACTAATTCTAAAAAGGGTAAAAAAATTATAGATTTACTAAAAGAAAATTTTGAAATCGAAGCACAAAATGTTTGCGCTATAAAAGGTGGTTATAAAATATTAAAAAAAAGAGTAGAAATATTAGAAATAGATGAAACACCAGCATACGGTTTGGAAGCAAAGGTTCAAATAGGAATAGATGGTGTAGTTGAGTGCAATTAAAATTTTAATTTAAGGTTATGCTCTCCTTTTTTATTTAAAAAAATTTTGTATACTTTTTTTACATGTTTTAAATCTAAGTAAGAATACAAATGTGGAAATAGTAAATCATCAGAAGATCTTTCTATAATAATATTATTTAGTTTTGAGGTGTCAATTTTTAGTAAAATTAATTTATCCTTTTTTAAAAAATACTTATTTAATGTTGATTTAACTTGCTGCTTAAATGAAAAATGAATAAACCCATCTAACCTATCCTTTTTTGTACCATTAAATCTTTTTCCTTTTTTAGCATTTGCCCATTCTAAATTATTACAAATTTTGTAGATAAATTTTTTCATTTAATTATTTTTTAAATAATCTATCACCAAAAAGGTAGGTGATATTTACTCTCCTTCCCTCGTATTGATCTTTAAAATTTATTTTATCTGTTTCATGAAAATAATCAGAATTAAATAAAACAGCTCTATTAAATTTGTAAGTAATATTTGTACAACTTGCTTTATTTTTTTCCAATAATTTGTAAATTTCACTAGCATTTTTATTATATTTATTAAATGTCCAATCTTGAGGTGCGGGAGTATCATAAACTTTTAAACCACCGCCATTCTTGTTTTTGTTAAATTCATCTGGAGTAATCCAAAAATTTAAATTAACAAGAGCAAAATCTGCATGGATGTTGATGCCTTTACCTAGAGTAGAGTCGTATTTGAATCCCCAAAATCTTCCTAATCTGTGTGTGCCAAATAGCTTTGGCAATTTATTTTTTAATTCATTGGCAATCTGCAAGTGCAGCTGACTAACAAAACCCTTATCTGAAAAACTACCTAAATATTTATTACTACGTTCTTCTACCCAGATTTTAGATAATAAACAAAATTTACGAAGTTCATCTGCTGCTTCTTCTGATAAAAAATCATCAATATATATAATTTGTTTAGGACTTGTAAAATATTGCTCCTCAACCCTTTTCCAATTTTTTAAAGGATTGAGTGCTCCTTTGGGAATAGTAGGTGCCTCATAAATATAATGTGATCTATAATATATAATTAAGGAATTAATTTCCTTTTCTTTTAATATAACTTTTTTTAAATATTCAAAATTATTTTCATTATCTTTTAAAATTTGCCTTCCTGTTTTAATAAATTCTTTAATACCATTTATTTTAAAGTTTTGAAAAGACAAGTACTCTGCTTGCTGCACATCGTGCTTTAATCTATAAATAGGTACTTGGTGATTTTTAAAATTCGAATTTACATTATATGTTTTTAAAGCTCTGTAACTTGATTTTATTGCGTAATCTAAATCGTCTAACTTACTAATTTCTGTATTAGCAATATTGACCTGAGCCTCGATTGAGTTTGGATTAAGTTTTAAGACCTCCTCAAAATTTTTTATAGCTTTATTACTTTCTCCAAGTTTCTTGTAAACATTACCAATATTATTGTAAGCTTTTTCAAAATTTGGTTTAGCTTTGATTACCTTTTTGTAACACTCTATTGCTTTATTGAATTCTCCTAATTCTCTTAAAACTATACCAAGATTAAAAATAGTATTTATATAGTTTGGATCAATTTGTAAAACTTTTTCAAAACACTTTTTTGCACTTATTAAATCATCTATTTCTCTAAAAATAAGCCCAAGATTATTAAGAGCACCTTTGTAATCTGGTTTGATATTTGTGGCCATTTGATAAAATTTTTTTGCTTTATCAAATTCTTTATATTTTTCAAATATTAAACCAAGATTAAAACAGACCACTTCATCTTTAGGGTTTATTTTTAATATTTTTTGATAAATATTTTCTGCAACAATTAGATTACTTTTTTTATGATTTTCTAAAGCTAAAGCAAACATGTCTTTAATTTTTAGGTTATCTTCATCAGAAAATTTTTTCATAGCTAATTATATTTTTTTAAATATGAAGTTATTTTTCAAAGGAAAGTCTGTATATTTTTTTACTTCAATTAAATTATTACTATCAAAAATAAAACATCGATAACCAATTTCTTTTAAAAATGATATTGTGTAATCTGGTTTTAGTTTTCTGTGCCTTTTTTCAATTTCTATCAAAAGGTTTGGTTGATTATTCTCTAAAACTTTTATAGAGCCCTCTAAAACTTTTTGTTCATGCCCCTCAACATCAATCTTGATAAAACCAATTTTATTATTAAATTTAAAACTATCTAATTTTTTTTTTTTAATATCAAGTGTATGAATTTCTTTACCTGCTAATTTATTTTCCTCATTAATAGTTGCTAACCCCCCTTCATAGTAATCTTCGAAATTAAATTTAAAGAAAGATTTTTTTCTTAATGGAATTTTTAACACAACATCTCCTTCACTGTCAGATAAAGCCACATTATATATTTTTAGATTTTTAATAATTTTTGTTAAATTTTTATTTAAATATTTAAACATTATTGGATTGGCTTCAAATCCAACAACTTCTAAAGAATGTTGTGCCAAGAGATAGCTGTAAACTCCCCTAAAAACTCCAATATCTAGTGAGATTGTGTTTGAACTACAAAGTTCTTGAACTATTTTCATTTCCTCTTCTATATTTTTATTTATAGATCTAATTATTCTTTTTTTTAATTGATATTTTTCGCTTAAAAAAATTTTCTTAGTAAAAAATGAAATATCTTTTAAAATCATAAAGTTGTTTTAAATTTATTACTAATTTATATGTGTTAAAAGATCTAATTAATGGTGGAGAGAGTGGGATTCGAACCCACGATACGATTGCTCGTATACACATTTTCTAGTAACTAGCTTTTATTACAGATGGGGCATAAACTATTATTATAAATAATTTTAATATCTGCCCCAAATGTTTTGAAATTTATTGAAATACGATTAAGCTTTTTGCAGATTAACTGCGGAAGGGCCTTTATCACCATTCTCAACATCAAATGTTAGTTCGTCGCCTTCGTTTAGCTCCATGTTAGCTGTTTGAGCTGCAGAAGAATGAACAAAAACGTCTTTTTCTTTGTCTTCACGTTCTATGAAGCCATAACCCTTAGTTGGGTTAAACCACTTAACTTTTCCTTTTATACTCATGTTATTTATCTTTCTTTTTTAGTTTATTATATTGTTAGAAAAACTAACAACAGCATCACTTTAAAGTTGATTTAGAGAGAAATGTCAAATTAATAAACACATTTTATTGTCCTTTAAAATATGGGTTAAAAGTGTAAATTAATGGCGGAGAGAGTGGGATTCGAACCCACGATACGATTGCTCGTATACACACTTTCCAAGCGTGCGCCTTCAACCACTCGGCCACCTCTCCTTAATTATTAGGACCGATTTAGTTTATAGCTAGATGAATCTTGATTATTTTTATCTTCTTTAGGTAAGCTATAACGTTTTAGAATATAACGTTGCCAGAAAGTAATAATTCCAGTTTTCCATAAATAGTAGCCTGGTTTACCAGGTAAAACTGAAAAATCCATAAATCGTAAATGGTCGTATCCTTTTTTAAAAAGATAAATCATTCTTACAATGTAAAATAAAGTTGGATACTGTTTTTGCTTAGTTTGAACAGGGTAAACTCTTCTTCGTAAAATTTTATATAGCCAATTTGGAATTTTCATAGCCGCAAGAGCAAATATAAGAACATTACCCATAGTGCGGTGAAACCCAGTAAGATAATCTTTCTGTATTGACGGTACGTCAAACCCTTTTCCTTCAACATCTTTTGCTAAAGCTGTATTTGGTATTATTCTTAATGCAAATATATTTAAGTTGAATGGACGAGGCATTCCATGTATCAAATCGAGAGTAGCCCGCGTATCTTCTGGTGTTTCAACAGGATTCTCAACAATAATATCAAATGAAGGTGGTATCATATATCCTTTAAATTTATTTAAAATTTCTGTCGACTCTTTAATTCTATTAAGTTTAGTTGGTCGCTTATAGAACTCAAGAATATTTTCACTTCCTGACTGAATACCCATTCGTATTCTATTCATTCCAGCATCTAGGAGTAATGCAATTTTATCTTCTCTTACATAATTTGGAATCACACCATATACCGCAAAAGGAATTTTAATTTCTTTTTTATAAAGCTTACAAAAATCTCTAAGTGTTGCGTAAGGTAGCGCCATAAAACTATCATCCCAAAATGCTATAACTGATAAGTGTGGTTGTTTTTTAATTGCTCTTTTTAATTCTTCAATAATAGTTTTTGGAGAGGAATGACGTAGTCTTTTATATCCATTGTCATATTCAATAAATTTAGAATTTCCACAGTATGTACACATTAAGGGACATCCTATGCTCCATATAGTTACATAACCGAGACCAGAATATTTGATAAAATCTTCACTTAAAATTTTCTTGAAGCCATTGCCCTGATGATAAATGATTTCATTATCTTCATACATAAGAGATGGAAGCTCATCCATTTCTTTTGGTGTCATTAATGGAAGATTTTTATTCTTAATAATTTTATTATCTTTGTTAAACCAAAAGCTGGGCGCTGTTGTATAATCTTCATTTTTCTTAAAAAGTTCTAAAAAAGTTTTAAAAGCAAATTCACCTTCCCCGGTGCAAACTGCATGAGCATGCTGAATAGCATCTTCTGGATTAATAATTGCATGAATACCTCCCCAAACTATATATGTTTTAGGGTTTATAATTTTAATTCTAGCAATAATTTCATGAACAGTTTTAGAATATTGTGTCATTGATGAAAAAGCAGCTATGTTTCCTTCAGCCATAAATTCTGCAACTTTATTGATATCTTCTTTTGTTAATACTCCAGCACCTTTTTCACTCATTAGCTTTATGTAACCTCTCCAATTACCTGTCGGTATATAAGCTATTTGGGTATTTGAATGAATTGACTTTACGTATGCTGCAAATTTTCTAAAACCTATATTCTCTAGTCCGTCTTCAACACAAGCTAAACGAATATTAGATTGATCTACTAGGTTATTTAAATTATTAAATTTTGTAAAACTGGTGGTTTTTTGAATTTCTATATTTTCCATAAATAGCCTCTTACAACAAATATTTGTATATTATAAGTAAGTTTGTTTAAACATCTTTATTTATCTTTAAAACACCTATAAATGCCTCTTGTGGTATCTCTACTCTTCCAAATTGTTTAGATCTAGCTTTGCCTTTTTTTTGCTTTTTAAGTAATTTCTTTTTCCTATCCGCGGCTCCGCCACCATGTATCTTTGTAAGCACATCTTTTGAAAACCCTTTTATTGATTCTCTTGCTACAATTTTTCCACCTATTGCTGCTTGAACTGGAATCATAAAATTATGTCTTGGTATAAGATCTTTTAATTTTTCACAAACTTGTCTTCCAGTTCTTTGGGCAAAATCTTTATGAATTATCATTGCTAAAGCATCAACTGGTTCAGTATTTACTAGAATGCCTAATTTAACTAAATCACCTTCCTTATGTCCTGTAATTTCGTAATCAAAACTAGCATATCCGCTTGAGACTGATTTTAATCGATCATTAAAATCAAAAACAACTTCATTCAATGGGAGATCGTATGATAATACCGCTCTATTACCTGAGTAACTAAGATTGGTTTGTACTCCTCTCTTATCTTGACAAATTTTTATGATAGATCCCAAGTATTCATCAGGGGTAATGATGGTTGCATTAATCCAAGGCTCTTCTATTTTAATAATCTGAGTTGGGTCAGGCATGTTAGAAGGATTTTGCAAGTCGTCGACGCCACCTTTAACCTTGTGTACTTTATATATAACTCCTGGAGTAGTAGTAATTAAATTTACATCAAATTCTCTTTCCAATCTTTCAGTTATTATTTCTAAATGCAATAAACCAAGAAAACCACATCTAAAGCCTAGTCCTAATGCGCTAGAAGATTCTGCTTCGTAAGAAAAACTTGCATCATTAAGTTTTAGTTTTCCTAAACCGTCTTTTAATTTTTGATATTCGGAACTATCCACAGGAAACAGCCCACAAAAAACTACTGGTTTACTGGGTTTAAATCCTGGCAAGGGCTCAATAATAGGATCAGAAGCATCACAAATAGTATCCCCAACTTTAGTCTCTGATAAAGTTTTAATACCAGCGATTATAAATCCAATTTCGCCAGAATTTAGTTCATCCACATCTATTGCTTTTGGTGTAAATACTCCTACGTTTTCAATTACATATTCTTCATTGTTAGACATTAATTTAATTTTCATACCTTTTTTTATTTTGCCGTCTATAACTCTAACTAAAATAACAACTCCTAAATAAGTGTCATACCAACTATCAACTAGTAATGATTTTAACTTTTCTGATTTTTTTCCTTTAGGAGCTGGCAAAATATTAATAATTGCCTCTAAAATATCCTCAACACCTTCTCCAGTTTTACCAGAGCAACTAATTGCATTAGATGTATCAATACCTACTACATCTTCAATTTCTTTTTTAGTTTTTTCCACATCAGATGCGGGTAGATCTATCTTATTTAAAATTGGAATGACCTCATGGTTAATTTCTAATGCCTGGTAAACGTTAGCTAAAGTTTGTGCTTCAACTCCTTGGGTGCTGTCAACTATTAGTAAAGATCCTTCACAAGCTGATAATGAACGACTTACCTCATAACCAAAATCAACATGTCCAGGAGTATCAATGATATTTAAAGTATAATCTTCTCCATCTTTAGCTTTATATTTTAATTTAACAGTTTGAGCCTTAATTGTAATACCTCTTTCCCTTTCTATATCCATAGAGTCAAGCACTTGCGCTTTCATCTCTCTATCAGTCAATCCACCGCATTTATGAATTATTCGATCGGCTATTGTCGATTTGCCATGATCTATGTGTGCAATTATTGAAAAATTACGTATTTTTTCTATATCAGACATTAGGATCTTATCGTTGCTCCTGTTGTATTTTGAACTATTGATATAATTTTCCTACTTATTTGATCAATATCTTTCTCACTTAAAGTTTTATCTTTTGGTTCAAATGTAACATTAAAAGCAATCGATTTTTTTCCTGATTCAATATTTTCACCTTGATAAATATCAAAAATTTTTACAAATTTAATTAATACTTTATCAATATCTTTAACTAAATTAATAATTTCTCCTGAACTGTATTTTTCGTCGATTACAAAAGCAAAATCTCTAGTTACTTTTTGATAGTCAGAAATAATTAATTGTGACTTATTTTCTCTAATTTTTTTTTTTAATTCTGGTATATTATCTAAAAAAATTTCAAAACCTAATACACTTTCAATTTTTAAATCTAATTTTTTGATAATTAATGGGTGAATTTCTCCAAAATATGCTAGTTCTACTCCACTTGTAGATCCTAAAGATAGCAATCCAGATCTTCCAGGGTGGTACCATTTTTTTGTTTTATTGCTTACAATTATATTTGAGCTGTTAATTCCTAATTCCACTAAAGTTCTAAAGACATCATTTTTAATATCAAAGACATCAAAATTTCTTTCTTTTTCAATCCAATTTTTTCTAGAATACTTTCCCGTTTTTATGGCTCCAATCATTATTGATTGTTTTCCTGGTGTTTTTCCTTGAAATACTGGGCCAATTTCAAAAAGCATTAAATCTTCGAAATTTCTATTGATATTTTTTTTTGCACCTATCATTAAATTAGAATAAAGTGATGATCTTAAAATATCTAAATCGCTTGATATAGGATTAGAAATTTTAATATCATTTTTTAGTTCTGAAAAAAAATTATCTATTTTTGAATCTGTAAATGACCAAGTGATTGCCTCTGTAAAACCTTTTGAAGCTACTGCTCTTTGTGAAAAATGAAAAAGTTTTTGCCTGGTATTCAATGTTTCTCTAATGCTTTCTTTTTCTGGATTAATTAAAGGTATTTTTTTGTATCCTATTATTCTTACTAATTCTTCAATAAGATCTATATCTTCCTTTAAATCTGGTCTCCAAGATGGTGGCAAAACTTTAATAGTATTTTTTCCTGCTTTTACTTCACACCCCAATGAAGATAATATTTTTTGAGTTTCAGGTTTTGTAATTGAAAACCCAATAACATTTAAAAATTTTTCATAACTTAAATCTATTGTTTTTTTATTTTTTTTTATTTTACCAACAATTGATAATTTGCTAGCCTCTCCTCCGCATATATCTAAAACCATACACATAGCTAATTCTAATCCTATTTTTATTGAGTTTGGATCTATTCCTCTTTCAAATCTATATTTGGCGTCAGTATCAATATTTAAATTCTTTGCAGTTCTTCTAATTTGCGCAGGGTAAAAATAAGCTGATTCTAATAAAATATTTTTAGTTGAAATTTCTGTACCAGATCTGGTTCCACCAATAATTCCACCAAGACCTAATACACCCGATTTATCAGTAATCGCGCACATATTACTATCAAGATTATATTTTTTATTATCAAGAGCTTCGAAAGATTCCCCTTTTTTTGAATTTCTTACTAATATTTCTTTATTAATTTTGTCAGCGTCATATGCATGCAAAGGTCTATTTAAATCAAACATTATATAATTTGTAATATCAACAATTGCCGATATAGGTTTTAAACCTAGGGACATAATTTTATCTTTAAGCCAAAGGGGACTTTCTTTGTTTTTAATATTTTTTATATATACGCTGCCAAAAACGCTACAACCTTGTTCCTTTTCTTTACTTATCGATATTTTAATTGGTTGTTTGAATTTCTGGTTTATTTTTATTGGAGGCTGTTTTCTTAATTTACCTAAACCTGAAGCAGCTAAATCTCTAGCAATACCTCTTATTCCCAAGCAATCTGGTCTGTTGGGAGTAACGGCTATATCTATGATTTCCTCAACTGAAGTTTTAAAATATTTTTCACCTACATTTTTTTTATTTTTATTAATTTCAATAATTCCATCTTTATCCATAGATTGATTAAGCTCATAACCAGAGCAAAGCATACCTGAGGACTCTATACCTCTAATTTTTGCTATTTTTAACTTCATTTTTGTCTTAGGAATAATTGCTCCTGGAGGAGCATAAATAGTAATAAGTCCATCTCTAGCATTTGGTGCTCCACAAACAACTTTTACCAAATCTTTTTTTCCAACATCTACATCACAAATTTTTAATTTATCGGCATTTGGATGTTTTTGAACTTTAACAACTTTACAAACAATAAAATTATCTAAATCACCATCTGGTGATTTTAAACTTTCAACTTCAAGACCGATTTCAGTTAAACGTTCAATTATTTGTTTTAAATTTGCTTTAGTTGAAAGATGATTTTTTAGCCACGAAAGGGATGTTTTCATCTGCTAAGACCTCTGTAGTTAGTTGGAACGTCAAGTGGATCAAATCCATAAAATTCTAGCCACCTAATGTCACTTTCGAAAAATGCTCTAAGGTCACTAATTCCATATTTTAACATAGCCAATCTATCTATTCCTACACCAAATGCATAACCTTGATATTGTTTTGGATTTACTTTCGCATTTTTAAGAACATTAGGGTGCACCATTCCACAGCCAAGAATTTCAAGCCACTTATCACCGTCGCCTACTTTAATTTTACCATCTTGAATTTTATATCCAATGTCTACTTCTGCAGAAGGTTCTGTGAAAGGAAAATGACTAGGTCTAAATCGTATTTTTACTTTCTCAACTTCAAAAAATTTTTTTACAAAATAGTATAAACAACCTTTCAAATGTCCCATATTAATATTTTTATCTATATGCAATCCTTCTAATTGATGAAACATTGGTGAGTGAGTTTGATCGCTGTCACATCTATAAGTTCTGCCAGGAGCAATTATTTTAAATGGTGG
>Ga0114997_10003564_pt1 | contig 12195 bp, 10 predicted proteins | sample ArcticOcean_MG_C_2_FD_87045 | JGI IMG/M metagenome (GOLD analysis project Ga0114997, IMG submission 87045) | Marine microbial communities from western Arctic Ocean - ArcticOcean_MG_CB4_136 | ecosystem: Environmental > Aquatic > Marine > Oceanic | place: Arctic Ocean: Canada Basin | collected... | reverse complement strand
TCCATTTTTAAAATAAGTCTTCATTCCTAGTTGCCAACTTATATTTTTGGATTTAATCTCAGAAAAATTCCAGTCAAACTCCTTGAGAGCATCTTCTAGAAAAGTCTGAAAATCTTCTTTGCCATAAATAATTTTATTAAAAATTGAAGTGAAACTCACTCCAGATATCGATTCTAAAGTGCTTTTATAAAGATTCATATCGTAACTTGTTAAAATATCAGAACCAGAGTACATAGCTTTCATTACATCGTGCAAAGATTTTTTATGACCTGTAGCCTTTCTTATCATAGCATCGCAAATCAGAGCTGTCAATGCACCTTCTACATAAATAGAAACTTTTCTTCCTGGAATTCCCTGAACATACCCATCTAGCCAAGTATCCCAACTAGATTCTGAGACAGAATAATGATTTCGACCATCGCTATGAAAGTGCCTTTGAAATAATTTCTCCAATTCTTTGAAATATTGTTCGGTGGTGAAAACTCCGCTTTCAAAAAGTATTCTGTCACCCATATAAGTAGTTACTCCTTCTGTAACATAACCCATATCCGTATAATTTTCTTTAGAAAAATCGTAAGGAAACATATCGCTAGGTCTAATTCCTTTTACATTCCAAACATGGTATAACTCATGAGAAGAAACCCCCAATAATTCTTTGTACAAATTTTTAAAAACATCGTAAGATGGACCCAATAAAATAACAGTAGAATGGTGATGTTCAACTCCATGATAGGAGCTGTAAGGAGTTATTTGAAATAGAAATAGGAAACTTTTATGAGGGAATGATCCAAATAGATTTATCTGATAATTTATAAATGAAGTAAAATCGTTGAGCATCTTTTCCCAATTGACTTTCACTTCACCTTGAAAGCAAAAACTGAAATTTATATTGTTAATTTTAACAGATTTGAACTGTGCAGAATTACTTGCAATTATTGGTGAATCTGCCAACTGTTCAAAATCAGAAGCTTTTAAAGTATTATTACCTAAATTTTCCAACGAAGTATGAATCTTAAAATTAGATGGTAATTTAAATTCTACTCTATATTCTAAATCTATATCTTTTGGATTGTAGAACATACAGTTTACTGGGTTAATATAAAGTTGATTTTGATCTAAGAAGGTGGATCCAGCATTAAGCACAGATGCATAGTAACTGTAAGAAACCATTACTTGATCGACATTTTGACATTCCAATTCCCATAAATCTTTTGTTTTTTTCGAGAAAATCAATTTTTGATTATCTATATCTACTGCTTTAAAATCTTTGATATTTTTAGCAAAATTCCCAAGCTCATATCTTCCCGGACGCCAAGAAGGAAGTTGTAATTTAAGATTTTCTAAATCTTTGGTATTAACGATTAACTTAAAATCTATAAAATGTCTTTCTGGATCTCGGTAACTAACAACATATTTCATTTATCAAAAATAGAATTTATGACACATTATGGGGCTTAAATCGTGTAATAATTATATTTACTCTTATGAAAGAATTTGATGTTGTTCTATTAACAGATTCAAGGTATGTAAATCCTAGCAAAATAGATCCTTACATAGAAAATGTTTTAAAGGAAGATAGATTGGTAATGGAGGGACTAGAAAAATTAAATCTTAGAACAATTAAAAAAGATTGGAATGATACTAATTTCAACTGGTCTTCTACAAAAAGTGCAATATTTAGATCTACTTGGGACTATTTTGATCAATTTTCGAACTTCAGAAATTGGCTAGATTTAGTCAAGGACCAATGTTATTTAATAAATCCTTACCAGCAAATAAATTGGAACTTAGACAAACATTATTTAATAGACCTGCAAAAATTAGATTTACCAATTGTAGAAAGTGTTTTTGTTTCTAAAAAAACCAATCTCAACCTTGAAACTATTTCAAAAAGTAAAAATTGGAAAGACATAGTTATAAAGCCTACTATTTCGGGTGCTGCTAGACACACTTATCTTTTAAAAAATGACGAGATAAAAAATTTCCAAGAAAAATGGCTTTCATTAACTAGTATGGAGGATTTTATGGTTCAGGAGTTTCAGAACAATATTTTATCCTCTGGAGAAATAGCAGTTATGCTTTTTGGCGGCAAATATTCTCACTCTGTTCTGAAAAAAGCAAAAAAAGGAGATTTCAGGGTGCAAGACGATTTTGGAGGAAGTGTGGAAAAGATAAACCCATCATTAGAAATAATTCAATTGGCAGAAAAAACTATAAAAAGTCTAAAAACTATCCCTATTTATGCAAGGGTTGATATTATTTTTGACAATAATAATCGTCCGGTTATTTCTGAATTAGAACTTATAGAACCAGAACTTTGGTTTAGATTCAAAGAAGAATCTGCATATAAATTGGCAGAGATTGTTAAAGATTTTTTAAACAATTTGAATTGTTGAGCTAATTGAAGATGAGAATTTATAAATTCGCATAAATAATTAAATTTTGAGCTATGAATTATGACGTAATTGTTTTAGGAAGTGGACCTGGTGGATATGTAACTGCTATAAGAGCCTCCCAACTAGGTTTAAAAACAGCAGTTGTTGAAAAAGAATCTTTAGGTGGTGTATGCTTAAATTGGGGCTGTATTCCTACCAAAGCATTACTTAAAAGCGCCAATGTTTACGAATACATTAACAATGCAGAAGATTATGGAATAAAAGTATCTAGCCATAAAGCAGATTTTAATGCTGTTGTTAAAAGAAGTAGAGATGTTGCCGAGAAGATGAGTGGAGGAGTAAAATTTCTGATGAAAAAAAACAAGATTGATGTTATAATGGGAACTGGGAAAATTCAGCCTGGTAAACAAATTGAGGTAACAGATAAAGACGGAGAAAAAGCTACTTATAGCGCAAACCATATTGTTATAGCCACTGGTGCTAGATCTAGAGAGCTTCCTAACTTAGAACAGGACAAAAAACAAATTCTTGGTTACAGAGACGCAATGGTTCTTCCAAAAATGCCTAAAAAAATGGTCGTTGTAGGATCTGGAGCCATAGGAGTTGAATTTGCATATTTTTATAATGCAATGGGTGTAGATGTTACAATTGTAGAATATCTTCCAAATATTGTTCCTGTAGAGGATATTGATGTATCTAAACAATTAGAAAAAACTTTCAAGAAAAAAGGCATTAGTATTATGACCAATTCCTCTGTAGAAAATGTTGAAAAATCTTCCAAAGGTTGTAAAGTCAAAGTCAAAACTGCAAAAGGAGAAGAAATTATAGAATGTGACATGGTTTTATCTGCTGTAGGTATTCAACCAAATATTGAAAATATTGGTTTAGAAGAAACTGGTGTTGTTGTAGATGGTGGAAAAATAGTGGTAAATGATTTTTATGAAACCAACATTCCTGGATACTATGCTATTGGTGATGTAGTCCAAGGTCAATCTCTAGCTCATGTTGCTTCTGCTGAAGGAATTACATGTGTGGAGAAAATTGCTGGTCATCATCCCGAACCAATTGATTACAATAATATTCCTGGATGTACTTATTGCAGCCCAGAAATTGCTTCTGTTGGTATGACTGAAAAAGTAGCCAAAGAAGCAGGTCATGAATTAAAAATTGGAAAATTTCCATTCTCAGCTTCGGGAAAAGCTAGTGCAGCAGGCCATAACGATGGATTTGTCAAACTAATTTTTGATGCTAAGTATGGTGAATTGCTAGGTGCTCATATGATTGGAGCAAATGTTACGGAAATGATTGCAGAAATAGTAGCGTTAAGAAAACTAGAAACTACTGGTCAGGAACTAATTAAAACAGTACATCCTCACCCAACTATGAGCGAAGCAATTATGGAAGCTGCTGCTGCTGCATATGGAGAGGTAATCCACATTTAGTTTTTACTATTGAGGATATTTAGTAATTCCTCGTTAGACTTTCCAAAGGCATTGTCGAGATAAAGTATTGAATTCTCACTAAGAGGATGATTTGGATAAAGTTCAATCAATTCTTCAAAAGCCAATCTTGCATTATTTTTATCCATTAAAATATTGTCTAATATTCTAGCTCTATTATGTAAGTAAATAGGTGCATTATCACTTTTAGGAAACTTTCTTTGGGCTTTAAGAAAGTAATCTACAGCATCTTTATATTTTTGCGATGCTTCAGAACCAGTTGCGGCACATTGCAACAAGAACTCATTTTCTTCTGGGGTAAAGTTCTTGTTGTATCTAACATATAAATTCAAGGATTGGTTTTTGATATTTACCCCTAATTGATAAATGGCACTAATTTCCTTTGGGTTAGATTTTATTAGTTGATCGTTAATATCCCTAAGTTCTTGAAGATCTTGATAATAGTTTGGGACTTTTTCTTCTTTAGTAGCACAAGAAAAACAAAAGACTACAGTTAGAATAAATATTATATTTTTCATTTTTTATAAAATTTCATTTTGTAATCAACCTCTACTTTACCTTTAGAAATCTCTTCTAATTTTCTTTTCATTAATCTTCTTTTCAAAGGATTCAAATGGTCTGTAAAAAGAATTCCTTCAATATGGTCGTATTCGTGCTGGATAATTCTTGCTGCAATTCCTTGATAAGATTCTTCAAAAAAGTTCCAGTTTTCATCAAAGTAAGTGATTTTTATAACCGCTTTTCGTTCTACATCTTCTCTTATTCCTGGGATACTTAAACAGCCTTCGGAAAATGGCCAAGCAGAGCCTGTTTCTTTTTCAATAATAGGATTTACAAATACTTTTTTAAAATTTTCTAAGTCTTTTAATTCCTCATCTATTTCTTCTCCTTCTTCCGGTTTAGCAAATGGCGAGGCATCCACAGTGAAAATTCTTTTAGAAATTCCTACTTGAGGACCTGCAAGACCTACTCCACTTGCGGCATACATTGTTTCAAACATATTGTTTACTATATTTTTAAGAGATTCGCCTTGTTCAAATTCCTCACATTCTTTTCTTAGAATTGGAGAACCGTAAGATAAAATTGGTAAAATCATTTGGCAAATATAAAATGATTTAGCATTAAGTAGAAAATTGATTAAAATTCTAGGTCTAAATTAAATTTTTCTTTAAAAACATGCAGGTCTGGATTTTTTTCTGCCATTTGAAAAAACCTTTCCCTACTTGTTAACTGAGTTAGCTTTGGACTGTCTGATTTTGTAAGCTCTAAACTTAGCTGAATATATCCATTTTTAAGTTCAGCACGTAAAAAATCTAAAAGTAACTGATTCTGAGTCTGGAATTCCATTTTCTGTACCTCACTATCTAGAATAAATTTTATTAAAAAATCGTCTAATAGTTTAGGTTTTTGCTTTGTAAGAGTGGTGTAGAGTCCCATTTTGCCTTCGTTCTTTTTAATTTCAGCAAATTCATTCCATTTTTCTTCCAGAACCTTTTGCGAAAACTTAGACGTTGCCAAAACTTCAACCTCTCCATCTACCTTTTTAGAGATAGAATCTTCTTGCATTTGTTGTCTAATTCCAGTTATTGAAGCAGCAACAGATCTTTTCTTTATACTTATTGAGGTTTTTGGTCTGATAATTTCGGATTTTTCAGGCTCGAAAGTAGTTGGTTTTGACTCTTTTTCTACATGTTTAATGATTTCCTTTTCAGGCTGTTTTTGAAGATCTTTTTTGGAAGAATTTAAAGTTGAATCTTTAAAATCAGGAGCAATTATGGGTGCTTCTAAGAATTTAAGCTTTTTTTTTTCTGCTCCTGATGAACAGAGCTTCATAATTAAAATTTCTACAAGAAGTCGCTGATTTTGACTAGTCTTGTACATAGAATCTGCCTCATTGGTTAGAGATAATAAATCTGTTAAATATCCAGCATCAAATCCTTGAGCTTGGATTTTAAACTTTTCAATCGTGTCTTTAGTATATTCAAGAATTTTCAAGGTTCTTTCATCCTTTGCTATCATTAAATTTCTGAAATGAGAAGCTAATCCATTTATGAATAAACGGCCATCAAAACCTTTAGAGATTATTTCACTAAAGAGTAATAAACTATCATGAATTAAGTTATTTTGAATAAAATCGGAAAATTTAAAGTAGTAATCATGATCTAGAATATTAAGATTTCTAACAACCTCTTTATACGTTATATTGCTGTTGGTGAAGTTCACCATTAAATCAAAACAAGAAAGAGCATCTCTAAGAGCGCCATCTGCTTTTTCTGCAATTACGTGTAGTGCTTCAGGTTCTGATTTAACGCCTTCTTTCTTAGCAATATTTTCTAGGTGAAGTACCATGTCAGGAATGGAAATCCTGTGAAAGTCATACACTTGACATCTTGAAAGAATGGTAGGAATAATTTTATGTTTCTCAGTAGTTGCCAAAATAAATATAGCATGAGCAGGTGGTTCCTCCAAGGTTTTTAAAAATGCATTGAATGCACTTTGAGAAAGCATATGTACCTCATCAATAACATAGACTTTGTAATTTCCTCTTTGAGGTGGAATTCTAACCTGATCATTAAGATTTCTTATATCGTCTACTTGGTTATTTGAAGCAGCATCCAATTCGTAAATATTGTAAGTAAAATCTGTTAAGTTAGGATCGTGCTTTAAATTGATGGCCTTTGCAAACAATCTAGCAGTAGAAGTTTTACCAACTCCTCTTGGGCCACAAAACAAATATGCTTGCGCTAATTGATTGGATTCAATAGCTTGTTTAAGAGTAGTTGCAATATTATCTTGGCCAATAATTGTATCCCAACTGTTGGGTCTATACTTTAAAGCGGATACTGTGTAGTTAGAATTGGACATCTTTTAACAAATATAAAATAAGCTTCAAAGTAATAGTGATTTAAAGACAAAATATTTCTAAATAAATTTATACTTGGTTTTATTGATTAAATAATTTTATTTTTCAGGGAATCTTATATCTTTGCATTCCAAATTTTAAATAACTAACATGAATCATTACGAAACTGTTTTCATATTAACTCCCGTTTTGTCTGATAAACAGACAAAGGAAGCAGTAGATAAATTCAAAAAGTTATTGAAAGATAGCGGTGCTAAAATCAATAACAATGAATCTTGGGGTCTAAAAAAATTAGCCTACCCAATTCAGAAAAAATCTACAGCATTTTATTTCCTAATCGAATTCCAAGGTGAAGGAGATGTTGTTCAAAAATTAGAAGTTGAGCTCAAAAGAGACGAGAGAGTGATGCGATTTTTGACAACCAAGATGAATAAAGATCATTTCGAATATGCAGAAAAAAGAAGAGTTAAACTCTCCAAAACTGCTTAAATTATTAATTTTTTAAAACACTAGCTATGGCTGATAATTCAGAAATAAGATACCTCAATCAAATTGACATTGAGATAAAGAAAGATAAATATTGTAGATTCAAAAAATCTGGAATTAAGTTTATTGATTATAAAGACCCTAATTTTTTAATGAAATTCATTAACGAGCAAGGTAAATTATTACCTAGAAGAATTACCGGAACTTCTGCAAAATACCAGAAGAGAGTTTCTCAAGCAGTAAAGAGAGCAAGACATCTTGCAATATTGCCTTACTTAGCTGACCAATTAAAATAATAACCATGGAAGTTTTATTAAAAAAAGATATAGATAGATTAGGAAGCAAAGACGAACTTGTGGTTGTGAAAAATGGTTTTGGTAGAAATTTTTTAATCCCCAAAGGATTGGCAACTTTAGCTACTGAATCTGTTAAAAAAATGCATGCCGAGACTCTTAAACAAAGAGCTCATAAAGACAACCAGCAAAAAGATGAAGCAACTAAACTTCTCGAGAAATTAACTAAAAAGACATTTGAAGTGCCAGCTAAGGTTGGTGAAAATGGCAAGATATTTGGTTCTATTTCTAATATTCAACTTGCTGATTCTCTTGACAAAGCAGGTTTTAAAGTAGAAAGAAAAAATATTACTCTTCCTTCCAACAACCTTAAGACTGTTGGTAAATTTGAAGCAGAAATAGTTTTACACAAAAGCGTTAAAGGTAAAATCTCCTTTGAGATTGTTGCTGGATAATCCTATTATTTACTCAACTAACTTATAGACTCTATTTATAGGGTCTTTTTTTTGTCTTTTTTTAAAAGGCTTCCCCTATAAAAAAATAAAAACCACTTCCCTCTCTAGTCAAAGCGTAGTCAATTCTAGTATAAATATCTTTTTCGGGAAATAGCAAGAAACGAAGACCAGCCCCACCGGTTGGAAGTAGGTTTTTAAATTGAAAGTTATTTTCAGAATTAAAAACTTCTCCAGCAGCAAAAAATAAACTTGCTCCCCAACGTTTGGAAAAAGAAAATGGAAGCATTCTGTATTCAACTTGACCTGCCAATAAGTGTTTGTCTCTATATCTACCTAAATAATAACCTCTCATTAAACTTTCTCCTCCCATTAAAGAAAGTAAATTAAACGGTGGATTTCCATTTGTAAATTGTCCTTGCAATTGAAATGCAAGTACATTGTTATTTTTAATAGGTATGTAAAACCTATTGTCAGAAATAAAGGTGGTTAAATTGTAATCGCTGCCAATTTCACTATTATAATTTAAAAATGCCCATTCACTAAAAATACCTTTTCTGGGATTCAACACATTGTGAATATTATTGTAAACGAATCCCCAGCCTAGACCAATATTAGTAGATCCATTTCCTCCTATTGGCTTTGAAAAATTATTCAATGAATTCTTATAAGAAACCTTATTCATTACTTGAACATCAAATTCAATTCCAGTATAAAAATTTGGAAATACCTCTCTAAGAAATCTCTCTTTAAAATAGGTGAAGTTGCCATCAATTCTAGCTATGTGTTCTGGAGAAGATTCAGCACCTATTCCATAATACAATAATGGAAAAGATTGAAATCTAGTTCTCCCCAAAAAAAACCACTTGTTTTCCTTAGTGTAAAGAGCATGGTCTAACCAAATACCATATTGATTTTCTAGTGTATAAAAAGTAAAAGCTTTTATTTCGCTAAGTCTATTTTTTAAATCTCTATTTGCAGAGTAGATGTATAAGCTGGACAATCCAATTTCCCAATTGGTTTCTGGTGAAAAAGCAAGAGTGGGATAATTCATGAACTTTGGAGCACTTAAATCATTGGTATCATTTATTATATTGTTAATGTATTTTAGAAAAATATTTGAATTCGATTTTATTACTTGAGAATAAGCACCAAGATGTATTATAAATAATAAAATATAAAGAATGAATTTCTTCATGATTTGTAAATACTTTATTTAAATCTCTAACAATTTAAGACAGATTCTTTAATATTATATATAAATTATTAACAGGTTTATTAGAACCCCTTCATTCTTGCAAATGGAACGTTATTATTTGTAAATATTTTTATGAGAAAATTATTAGTTTTAAAAATCTTACTCTCAATAGCTGTTTTAGCTTTTATAACAGCTTGTAACAAAGGAAAAGAGATTGGATGTACAGACCCCATCGCAGTAAATTATGATTCAAAGGCTACTTCGATTCCAGGCTCTGATGTAGGTCATTGTATTTACGATTCTTCCTGCCATGCTATAAGTCAAAATGTTGACTTAAATAACTATCTAATAGATGCTTATTTGATTGATACAGCATTTATTTATGGTGATTTTCTCCAAGTTAATATTAGTTATGGTGGTGGATGCGAAGACCATATTTTTAATTTAGTACATGAATTTTTATTTTGTGGAACTCCTCCTGTTCATGTTCCTTTATACTTAACTCATAATAGTAAAAACGACAATTGCGAAGCAGTATTGGCGCAAGAACTCTGTTTTGACATATCCAATTTATACAATTTATGTGCAGACACATCGGAACTATTTATATCTTTAAACGACCCTAGCAATAATACTTTTATCTACTTTTAATAATAATGAAAAAGCATTTATTCTGGGTTTTTAAAATTCTCTTTCTCCAAACTCGCTTTTTATAAAGTTAGCATTGGATTTTTTTCTATTAAAATTGTAAGAAACATTTAATAAAAACACATCTACTTCGTAAACATAGTTAGTAGAAGTAAAAAAGCTGTTTTCTTTTGACGTAGTGATTCTTTGCTCATTAGTATTTATTAAGCCCATATCCATATTTAACCACTGAAGACTCATCACCAAAGAATTATCTAGGAAAGATTTTTTAACAGTTAAACTAGGTAAATAAAATCTAGAGTCTTCCCCTTGCGCTGTAATTCTCTTTGATAAATAATTCAAGCCAAACTGAATAGAACTCGAAGAATTAAATTTAAAAGTAGAATTAAAATTAAACGAATAGACCAATGCATTGGTTTCCACTGGAAGATTGTCAAATTCCCCATTAATATCTTGATAGAATATGTTTCCACCAAAATAATTACTCCATTTTTTTATGGGTTTAAATTGTAACCCCAACTCTAATCCATAAAGTGTAGAATTGCCAACATTTGAATATATTCTGTTAAGAATAGAATCGTTGTAAACAGTATTCACTCTATTTATAAGATTATTTGTTTTTCTAAAAAAAAAGTTAGAAAAGAAAGAAAACTTTTCACTTAAACTATAGTCATAACCAATTTCAATATTGTCTATAAACTCTGGGAGCAAATTTGGATCGCCTTGCTCTAGGGTCTCAGAATGCTCTCTTTCAGGAAAAGGGTTCATTTTAAAGGTGGTGGTTCTTTGTACTCTTTTGCTGTAAGAAAACTTAATTTTACTTTTTGAATTCAGATCATAAGAAATAATTGCTGTCGGAAATGGTTTTAAAAAATTGTAAGAATAACTAGAATCTATTAATCCAGATTTATCTTTTAGTTCTAGTTCTCGGGTCATTTGTTCTACTCTAATCCCGAAATTATAATTCCACTTGCTTTTACTACCAACAACCATGGCGTATGTAGAATGTATGGTTCTTTGTAAATTGACTTCACTTGAAAATTCTGGAATTAATTCAAAAATTTCGGTTGTAGGGTTTTTTCTTTCATAAATAAAATCTCCTTTATGAGTAAGATTTCTAAACTGATAACCAAATTCTAAATTACCAAACCTGGTTTCTATATTTGAATAATCTATGTTTATTCTAGTCCCTAAAAGTGGATTATTATTGGTATTGTATTCATCTTGGTAAATTTCCAAAGGCTTATCCAAAGAAATATTTTGGTTGGTTGTTGGCCCACCCAACAAAGTATACTCCATTAAAAAAGAGGTTTTTATAACCGATTTATTATTGAAAATATGGTTGTAATCCAAACTTCCTAAAGCAAAATCTCCAGTTCTAGTTCTTAGATTATGGTTGAAATATTGAAAGGGGTTTAACTCTAAACTATTTGAATTTTCATGGCTATAGTTATTATAGGTTATATCTGCCAATCTATCTTTTTTTCTCTTTCCAGCGAAGAAACCAAAATGTACTTGGTTCGAAGAATCTATATCGTACTGAAAGTCCAATCTTCCATTGATATTTCTCTTGTCAAAACTTCTTTCACCAATTGAAGAAAAATACCGAGTAGTATCATTCTTTATAGTGTAAACCTCACCTACTCTTCTCCCACCTAAGTCGTTTCGTAAATAGCTTAATGACATGGACAAATTCAATTTATCGGTTTTCTTATTCAAGGTAAAGTCTGCTCCATATCTTTGATGATAATCATCGTTCCCATAGCTTTCAATAGATGGAGATCCTCCTTTTGTATTTATTTGGAAATAAGTGCCATTAATTTTTCCTTTTTTAGTGATTATATTAATCATGCCTGATTTGCCCTCTGAATCATATTTAGAAGATGGAGAAGTAATTAATTCAATTTTATTAATGGCATTTGCCGGAATTTGAGCTATTAAATTATTCGGATCTCCTTGAATTAACTTTCCATCAATGAGTATGGTAATTCCACTACTTCCTCGTAACGAAATATCTCCCTCAATATTGATATTTACAGATGGTAAATTTCTTATTACATCCAAGGCGGTTCCTCCAATGCTATTTTGAAATTGATCGGCATTGAATGACTGACTTTCCATTTTATTAGAAAAAATTGATTTTTCTACATCAATAGTAACTTCAGTAAGTTTTGTCCCTATAGAAAGTATAATTGGAGACAATACTATTTTAGATGATTTTTTTGTTATTGATATATTAGAAACTACTACAGATTGGAACCCCACAAAAGAGCACTTAAGGTAATAATTACCAATTGATGGTTTATCTATTTCAAATTCACCATTTTTATCAGTTATTTTTCCAGAAACCATTGTGCTGTCCAAAGCATTGAATAGAGAGACAGTTGCATACTCAATAG
>Ga0114997_10003561_pt1 | contig 12200 bp, 5 predicted proteins | sample ArcticOcean_MG_C_2_FD_87045 | JGI IMG/M metagenome (GOLD analysis project Ga0114997, IMG submission 87045) | Marine microbial communities from western Arctic Ocean - ArcticOcean_MG_CB4_136 | ecosystem: Environmental > Aquatic > Marine > Oceanic | place: Arctic Ocean: Canada Basin | collected... | reverse complement strand
CAGCATTGGCGCCGACCAGCATCGCGGTTCGCTCGGTTTCTGTGACACCTTGGTCGACATATATTTGGACAATCTGATGGCTAAATCCATTCGATAGTGACCAATAATTGGTGATTTCAGCCATAGTGATCGTAAATCTTGCATTCCAATCGGACTGCTCGATTTTAAGGTGGGTAGCATCGAATAATCCATTCCCGGGTGCGAAATCACTCGCGCTTGGATAAACATAATCTCCATCACCGGTTTCATCACCAACCGCATCATCGATATCGAGCAAAGTTACCCATTGCTCTAATTCGGGTAAAATCATTTCAGCTGGGGCTGGTGGTGCCATTTCATAATCAACTTTTGAAATAAGATCTGTGGTGACGACCTTTATTCTAGTTGAATATCGTGGTGCTAAGCCAAGTTCGGACCATGGGATTTCAAATTCAAAAACTTCATCAAAAGCACAGCCACCCAAACTTGAGGATGATGATAAGGTCCATCGTTCGACATCAGCAATTTTGCCTTTTGCCTCATAGAGGTTCCATTTGGACTGACCATCAGAACGTAATTCTTCGAAATCGAACCTAACCATATATTTTGCTGGGAAGCCAATAATTTCATTTCCGACAAGAGTTCTGAAATTGGTCTCTGCCTCGTTAAAATTGACCGCATTTGGTTGCATAAAATAAATCTCCAAGGCTTTATCATCGACATCAAAATCGGATGAATTAACTTGGATGTATACATTATTTGAATCATAACCAATTCTGAATGAAGCGATATCAAATGGTGAACCATCGTTATCGGTTGCATCATAACGGGCAGAACCATCCCATTCTCCGGGCAAGGCCAATCCGTCAATCATGGGTGTGAGGGTGCCTGAATAAGTTGGATTTGGAATCACAGGATTGGTCCAAAGATCTTGGAGGTACGGTGGCAATTCAATCCCAATCGCCCGATAGACATTGGAGAGATGAACTTTGAATAACACATCCCAATTCTCATCATAACCGCTATCTTGGTCGAGACCGTACCACCAAAACCAATCGCTACCTTCTGCGATGTATAGGCTCTCCCAAGCCGTATCTAACCCGTTGTGGCCCGGGTTGATTTCTTCGAAGTCAACCAATGCTTTTCTCGCTTCGATCAAACGTTGCCAGCCAAGGCTTTCCTCGGCTTCTCCAGCCCAAGTAGAGAGGGTTCCGTCGACCCAAGATCCTGTACCTATAGTGTCGATACGTGGAAGATCTCGCTCGACCGAAAGGAATTCACCAGGGGTTGTTGTTACGATTGTAGGGTGGGTTTCAAGCCGTGAAAACCATTCATCGACGAAAGGCCGACCGTTGTCATTATGTTGAAATTCGGACATGAACATCCAATTTTCTCCGTCCATCGAAACCGTGAGTAAGTGCTCGGAAGGATCCTCGCCAGCATCCAATAATTCTTGACGCACCCCGTCGATATATGATACGAAATCGGTGACCGCATCTTCAGGGGCCATCGAACCATAATTCCATGCGACCCGATCTGAAATCACGCGATCACGGAATACCACTGCAACCTCGCCGCCATCTTCGCCGGTCGCTACCCAAGGCATGGCGAGATTAGCGGCGTCTGATACGTCAACATAGTTGCCGTTAATGTCGGTTGATTTCTTCAACAATTCTTCATCCGAAACCATCCATTCAACCCCAACATCGCTAACAGGTTGAACCATGGCCGGACTGATAGCCTCTTCAGAAGGCCACATTCCAACCGGGCGGAAACCCATCTCTTGCTCGAATAGATCCATGCCGTTGGTCAAATGGGTTTGCACATCTTCAGGCCACGCATCTTTGCTAACCCTGATACCGTCTTCCATCTCCCATCCAGGCATCATCAATAAGGGCATTATCGGGTGATAATATGGGGTTGTTGTCAATTCGACTTGGCTTTGGTTGGCCAAGTCGCTATACATTGGTAGAACATCTGCCATCGCCGCATGTTGAGCATCTATTACATACATCAGATCTGAATGAGTATAATTTCCATTCTGCTGAAATAAAGCGACCAAACCATCGTTTCGATGGTTTGCATCATAGCTACCTAATACATAATCGGGTGAAAACTGGTAGAGATACCAAAGGACTTGAAGGTCGAGAAATTCTTGTGGGGGGAGTAGATCATCATCCATTATCGAATCAGGTTTTAGATTGTGTCGGGTATTATCGAATAGATATGAATAGCGCTTGCTCGATTCGATGACCCACCCATTGGGGTCATCGGCGCTTACATTGTATATCCAGCCACTATTCCAAAAAGACTGGAATTGCATCACGTGAAGTTCACGCATCGTCGCATTTGGATAATCGCCTTCGGGCCAAGGACGCTTGGCGATATCGGTATGGACATCGAGGATTTCATTGCGATTATAATCGAGTATTTGTTCCATCAGTGAAGGCACGAGGTTGTAAGTAATTTTGGTGCCGGGATAACGGGCTAGAATCCCCGGAGAGTCGACATATTCGGTCATCGCGTGGACTCTGACCCAGGGCATTTCGTACATATTGGTCAATTTATTCTTGTAATATGGTTGATGTTGATGAAAAATTATCGCCAAATTAAGGGCATCATCGACCTTTTCAGGTGTGGACCGCTCTATCACATTAATATCAGCAGGCCCAGAGCTCGATAAATTTTCAAGTTGATAATAATGGCTGAATTGTGATAATGAGTTATTGAGTGGAAAAGCGGTCCAAACATTGCCCGCATCTTGCCATTGTGCCCACAGCATGACATCTAGATTAGTTGGGTTTCCAATCGATGAGAAAGGGATTGAAAGTTCGGTAATTTTATTGTCGGCCCAGCCGGTATAATTTTCAACGATTCCAGCCTCTTGCCAACTTGTACCATCATAGGAAATCAAGCGGATATAGGTTGAATCTTCAAGTACAATTCCGTAATTGGCTTCGAATGGTAAGACTTTGACGCCGTTCCAGTCTTTAGAGCTGATAGAACCTCCTAAACTGGTATTGAAGTAAATAAATAAATCCGCGCCTTCAGAGGTGCTGGACCAATCGGTTCCATCCCAGCCAAGATAGAGGTTTTCCGAATCCCAATCGAGGTGCAGAGTGGCATTATTTTCATCTACCCCCATCAGGGATTCTTCACTCCATTCAATCAATGAACCATCGATTGTCGCAGTAAATGCCGACCATTGTGGTAGGAGAAAAATCAATGCAAGGAGTATAGCACTTCGGCGCATCAGCCATTGCTAATCAGTCGCAAGGTCAAAGGTTTTCGGCGGCGCCCCTTGCAATTGATGGCACGGCATTCAGGCATCTTATGCCATATCACTTCATTGCCGTCTGGTGATTTGGCCGATGCTGAACGCTTCATCGACTTCATTGCGAAATCCGGAGCAAATTCTTGGCAAATTTTACCGATCACCCCACCTGATCAACACGGCTCACCCTATGCTTCACCATCAGCCTTCGCGGCATGGGAAAAATTAGGTCAAAGTAAGTTAGCAGATTTGGTTGAAGAATCATATTGGCTTGAGGATTGGTTATTATTCGAAACGATAAAAAAACAACAAAAAGGCATCCCATGGACCGATTGGCCGGTCGAGTTTAGAGACCGCCATCCTCAAGCATTAGCTTCAGTCAATATCGATGAAACCAACCAAAGTCGTTTTATGGGCCGATGGCAAGAAATTCAATCCTATGCCAAGGATAAACAGGTTTCTATCATTGGAGATTTGCCGATTTTCGTCGCCCATGATTCGGCCGATGTTTGGGCTCATCGCGAATTATTCTTACTCGAACCCGATGGTCATCCAAGAGTAGTTGCTGGTGTACCTCCGGATTATTTTAGTGAAGATGGGCAAAAATGGGGCACAGTCCTCTATGATTGGCCAGCTCACCGGACAGAAGGTTGGGAATGGTGGAGCCAAAGAATGGCAAGAATGATGCGTTTATTCGACATCGTTCGCATCGATCATTTCCGTGGTTTTCATTCGGCATGGGCGATTCCAGCAAATGACGAGAATGCCAAAAATGGCATTTGGATTCCAGGTCCTGGCGATGAATTAATTGCAAAATTAGTTGAGGTTGCAGGTAGTCCTGAATGTATTATCGCAGAAGATCTGGGAATAATCCCTGCAGAGGTAATCGCACTTAGAAAGCGCCATAAATTGGAGGGGATGGCGGTGTTACAATTTGGGTTCGATGATGAAAACCCAGACAATCCTCATAATCCAAAAAATATCAAATACGACCAAGTGGTTTACACCGGTACTCACGATAATGATACCACAATCGGTTGGTGGAAAGATTCACCGCAATGGCGCAAAGACCGAATTAAACTCAATGGAGATATCTGTGATACCTTGATACAAATGGCATTAAAATCACCAGCAGGAATCGCGATAATTCCCTTACAAGATATTCTAAAACTGGGAAGTGAAGCCCGAATGAATACTCCCGGTACAACCGTTGGAAATTGGAATTGGCGTTTTGATTGGGATCAAACCAAAAATATCCAATTCGATCTCAATCAAGTAGAATTGTAAATCCGCTTGCCGGTTGAGGAGTCGAGTTTGTAATCGACATCTCTTTTCAGATAGCGCGGAATGAAAAATCCAACTTTACGGGTTGTCAGCCCATGATTTCTCATTCTTTTTTCGTTCGACAGATAAGCTACGATATCGGCTGCAGAGCAGCCGGGGTGGTTCGAGACGTACTCGACGATCTCCATTTTCAACCGCTCGAGTCGAGCCGCCTTCTGGGTACCTGTTCCATTCATTAATCGGTTCTGTAAAGCCCCCGGTATATTGTAAATCGATGGGCCCGCCTTGGGAGCCCCTCTGGAAATAAGCAGATTATAACACGACCAAGATGATAACCTTCGCTTACAAGCAACCCATTACATGGGAGTCATCGGCTACTTCACCGCAGAGATTGGTCTTTGGTCTGAGCTTCATACCTATTCGGGTGGCCTTGGAGTATTGGCAGGCGACCATGTCAAGAGCGCAGCCGATGCTGGTCTACCCTTGGTGGGGGTAACTCTACTCTATCGTGAAGGCTATGGCCGTCAGCATTTGGATGAGGATGGTAATCAATCCGAAACCTATGCTCCAATCGATCCAGCACACTATTTGGTCGATACCGGAATCGATCTATCATTACCTTTGGATGGTACAAATCTGTTGTCGCGGGTTTGGCGAGCCGATATCGTTGGTATTGGAGGCCATGTGATCCCAGTCTACTTCCTCGACACCCAACATCCACAGAATTCACCCGAGCATCAAGCGCTTGGAAGTAGGCTCTATGGCGGCGATGATTCGGTAAGAATTCGCCAAGAATATCTACTTGGTATCGGCGGGATTAGATTGCTTTCACTCTTACAAAAAGAAATCACAGGCCTCCACCTTAACGAAGGGCATTGCAGCTTTGCGCTGCTGGAAATGTTGAAGCGAGGTTGGACTCGAGAACAATTGGCTAAGCGGGTTCTTTTCACGACTCATACCCCTGTTCCAGCCGGCCATGACCGCTTCGAGTGGAGTGCGGTAAAACAGGTTCTCGGAGACCTATTGCCAGAAGACGCTCGTGATTTGGTAAAATCAGCCGGAGACCCAGAAAAAGGTCGACGTATCTCGATGTCTCACTTGGCAGTTGCTCTTTCCGGGCCGGTAAATGCGGTCAGTAATCTCAATGCTTGGGTCGCTTCAAGCATGTTTGCTGACCAGCATATCGCCCCGATTACCAATGGGGTTCACCATCTTACCTGGACCTCACCAGCATTAGCAGACCTATTCGACTCACATTTGGCAGGTTGGCGAAATGACCCGACGATATTGGCCCATGCCGGACGAATCCCAAGTGATGACCTTGAACAAGCCCGAGAAAAATCTAGAGCAATTCTACGAGATCTGGTCAAAGCATCGACAGGAATCAGCCTTGAAGCAGATCGATTAACCATTGGATTTGCTCGAAGATTTGCAACCTATAAACGAGCAAATCTAGTTTTCCGCGATCTAGAGCGATTACGCCAAATCGGTGCGGGAAAAATTCAATTCGTCTTTGCAGGTAAGGCTCATTCGAGGGACGAAGGTGGAAAAGATCTGATTCGCAGTATATTTGGTTCAGCTAAAGAATTGATAGACGATATACCTGTGGTTTTCCTTGAAGACTATTCGATGGCCACAGGATTAGCTATGACTAGTGGAGTAGATATTTGGCTCAATAATCCGATTCGTCCACTAGAAGCATCGGGGACTTCAGGAATGAAAGCAGCGATGAATGGGGTTCCAAATTGCAGTATCCTCGATGGCTGGTGGCCTGAAGCCTGTGAACACGGAGTAAACGGTTGGGCTATTGGTGAAGCAGATGATGAACGCGATGATGAGCGTGATGCTAAGCGAGTACTCGATACCATCGAACACGAAGTTCTGCCTTCTTGGCAAGAGGGTGGCATGCGCTGGAACGAATTGATGCGAGCTTCGATAGCAACCTCTGCTCGGTTTACCGGAGCGAGAATGATTAGTGATTACCGCCAGTTTTACGACTCTTTCCAATGAGTACAATCAAACAGATTGCAACCAACATTGCTAAGATATTTCGTATTGATTCAAGGCTAGACCAATCATCCTTGGCCGCAATGGCGAAATCATCAGTTTTATTGATGTCATCAATAGTGCCGTTGTCATCAATAGTGCCGTTGTCATCAATAGTGCCATTGTCATCAATAGTGCCGTTGTCTTCAACGGTTTCGTTGTCTTCAATAGTGTTGTTCCCGTCAACAGGCTGTTCTTGAATAGCTCTGCTGAAAATTTGTATCGAATTAGCCGGAATACTGAGATTAGATTGGTTGAATGTTGCTTGACCGAATAGAATTTCATCATAATCGCTGGAGAGAGTGGTTTGTTGACCACGATTCAAGATCACCAATATGCTATCATCAGGGGTTGTCATCTCGTACGCCAAAAGGTTTTCAGAGGCTTGGTAGGTCGAATATACTCCTCGCCGAAGCGCTTCATTTTCAAGTCTAATATTAGCTAAGGTTTTACTGAAATTTAGAAGATCCGATTGAGATTGGTCAAGGTTGGTTTCAAACATTCGCCGATTATCTGGGTCGGCTCCACCCGCTTGACCATATTCATCACCCATGTATATCATTGGGGCTCCAGGAGTTGTCAGAAGCCAAGCAAAGGCTTGCTTGGCTTTGTCATAAGCGGATTGTTGTGGGGTTGAGGGTAGTGATTGTTCAGCCCATTGATTCCATTGGTCACCCGAATTATCGGCTCTAGAAATAAATCTTGAACTATCGTGGCTACCGATATATGGTACCATTATCGCTCCTTCCACATATTGGTCTTGACTGCGATTGGTCCAATAATCCAAATGGGTATAATCCATATTTCCGCTGGTCAATACATTGTCGACCACCGCATGATAGAGTACAAAATCGGCTTGGCCATCCAAGCCATCTTCACTGATATAACGATTTATCGTGGCGTATTGTTCGGCGTTTTCCTCCAATGAATGTCCAGACCACCCCATCGCAGTCTCGCCTTTGAGGTAGATGTCTGTGCCGGTTTGCTCGAAGCGCTCATTTATTTGAATGGCTAAATTTGTTATCGCCAAATCGTCGACATGTTTGACCGCATCCACCCGTAATCCATCGAGGTCGAAGCGCTCTATCCACCATAGAGCATCCGAGATTATCTGTTCGCTTGCGTTGCGGTTTTTCCAATCGACATCAGGTAGATAATCCATGAATAAACAATCGAGCCGCCTCTCAGTCCAATCACAAGCATCGGTCCCACACAAACATCCTTGGTTGAACCAATCTGGGTGTTCTTGAGCATATACGTGGTCTTGGTGGACATGGTTGACCACAAAATCAGCCATCACTCTAATTCCGGCTTCATGGGCTGCATCTACCATCTGCTCCAATGCTTGTTCCCCGCCAAATCTAGGGTCGACCTGGCGTGGCTCGACCGGCCAATATCCGTGATAACCTGAGACTTGGTGGACTCCATCACCGGCGATATATGAGCCGTTAGGATTGGTATTAGCCGGTGAGATCCATAATGCATTGATACCGAGGTCGGTGAAATATCCGTCTTCGATTTTTTGAGTGACCCCTTCAAAGTCACCTCCTTGCCAATCGGCTTCGGTTTCAGCACCTGTAGCCGGACCATCATTGGAAATATTTCCATTGACGAATCGGTCGGTCATAACCATGTAAATGAGTGCATCCTCCCATTGGAATTCTGCTTGGTCACCGGTCCAAAATACTGCGAGGCTGGATTGGGACTCACCCGATTGCAATTCTATAGTATGCTTGCCTTCGGGTAACTCGCTGATGTTTAATTGCCAATCCACCCCTGATTGAACAAAATCATATTCTTGGTTAGGGGACGAGACCGCCCCACCGATGATCAAGAGGCCACCTTCGATTTTTTGGGTCAACTCTGTTGCATAATTTACTCGCATAATTGAATTTTCAACCCCCTCACAATAGCCTCGGTACCGGTTGACCGGATCGAAAATATATTCGCCGTCAACGATGAATTTATAGCAATACATCCCTGGTTCTAATTCGATATATGTCATCCAAGCACCATTGTTTTGAGTCATTGAAACATTTGTATCCCAATCCCATTCCCCGCTCAATTCGACGGTTGTAGCTTGGCCAGACCAAGCGAATAATGTTCCATCTTCACTTTCTCCAGTCACTGATGGTATGCTTAGTGCTAAGAGCAAAAAAATGAGGAAATAGGCTTGGCGCATTGTGGTTTACTCCTTGAATAATGAGTCGGCTGTCGCCTTGATGTCATTGAGATGTTTGACCAAGAATCCCTCGACAAATTCGTTTGCAGGATTATGATATGCTTCCATTGGTGGGCAATGTTGCTGCAACTTTCCTTTGTCGAGGATGGCGATTCGGTCGGCTAAAGTCATCGCCTCGATTTGGTCGTGGGTAACATAGATTGTAGTCGTCCCCAATTCTTCGTGCAATCTACGGATTTCGAGTCGCATTTGATGGCGTAATTCAGCATCCAAATTGGATAGAGGCTCATCCATTAGCAATACTTTAGGCCGTTTGATCAAAGCTCTTCCAAGCGCAACCCTTTGGCGTTGACCGCCGGATAATTCCTTGGGTTGCTTGGTCAATTCATCGACCAAACCAAGCATATCTGCCATCTGTTCAACCCTTGCTTTAATCTCTTCTTCGGGAAGTTTAGCCTCTCCTTTCATTCGCTTTAATCCGAATGAAAGATTGTCACGAATATTCATGTGAGGGTAGAGTGCGTACGATTGGAACACCATCCCCAATCCTCTGGCACCGGCCGGTAGGTCGTTTATTCGAATCCCGTCGATTTTTATCTCCCCTTCACTGATATCCTCTAGTCCAGCCAACATCCGTAAGGTAGTGGATTTACCGCAACCAGAAGGACCTAAAAGAACCAAAAACTCGCCGTCTTTTACTTCTAAATCCAAGTTGGTTACAGCTTCTGTACCGTCTTCATATCTCTTTGTTACTTGTTCAAAATTCACACTAACCATCAGATCACCCCTTGACCCCGCCTGCAGAAAGTCCCTCGACGAGGAACTTTTGGAATAGGATGAATAAAATGACTACTGGTAGACTTACCAAAAGGCTGGCCGCGGCGAAATCGCCCCAAGATTGACCGGTTGCTGAAATCATCGAGGCTAACCCTACCGGGAGAGTATACATATCGTTTGAGGTATTGAAAGTTAATGCTAGCAAGAATTCGTTCCAAGCTGCTAAGAAACTGAAAAGTGCGGTTACCGCAATCGCTGGCAATGATAGTGGTAAGATGATTTTGCTAAATATTTCGAATCTACTACAGCCATCGAGCATCGCAGCCTCCTCTAATTCGCGTGGGACCGTGTCGAAGAATCCTTTGAGCATCCACACACATAATGGAAGCGCAGTTACCGAGTAAGCGAGTATTAACCCGAGATGCGAATTGAGCAGACCCAGTGATTTCATCACCATGAAATAAGGCACTAAAATGATGATTCCAGGGAACATTTGCACCAGTAAAAACGAGAACATAGATTGATCACGGCCGCTAAATTTGAATCTTGAAAACGCATATGCTGCTGGAACTGCTAAACATAATCCAGCGATGGTTGTGCCCAACGAGACGATAATAGAATTCATCAACCAAGTCCAAAACGCTTCACCATCGAGAAGTTTTGAAAAATGTTCGAAGGTGAAACCATCACCAACTTTTCCGCCAAGAGAATTGCCAGGTGAAAAGGCGATATCGATAATCCAAACGACTGGAAGTAATACTATGAAAGCAAAATGAGCGAGGATTATGTGTTTTCCAACCCGTTCGACTTTGAAGATTTGAGCAGCATTTCTGGCTAAGCCTTGCTCGATATCTTCAATCTTCATTCCGCTGCGACTCCAGCGGCTAACATGTGGCGCTGAGAGCCAATATAATCCGAGTATACCCGGTAAAACCAACCATGATTCAAGCCAAAGGTCGAATCCACTAGGCGAAGATAATACCGAAATTACCCCGATGATTACCGCGATTCCAGAAAATATCAGAGGAAGATCTTTCTTTAAATTGGATACGCCATTGGGTAGACTTCTTTCGATTCCAATCAAACATATGATACCACCTGCTGAATATGCGGCGTTCATATCACGTAATACGTCAAATATCAATAGTAAAATGTTGATGACAATCACCGGCTTAAGCCAAAGTTTGAGAGTATATACCTCCAATGGAGTATACCACTCCCGCATCACTTGTTCGCCACTCATTAGATCGCCTCCGTAGCATTTGTGCGCCTCATATAGTACCAAGAGAATGTCAACAGCATCGCGAAGATTACCACCGACCAAGCTGCAGCGATTCCGTATTGACCTTCGATGAATGCAACATCGTAAACATAGGTGATCAAAATATCGGTAGAACCTGGACCATAGCCGAGATTAGGACCGCCTGCAGTCATTAAATAGATGACGTTGAACATATTGAATGTCCAAATAAATCCGAGTAATGATAGCGGGACGAGTGCGCTTTTTAGATTTGGAACAGTTAGATGCTTGAATTGGTCCCATCGGTTTACTCCGTCCACTTCTGCTGCTTCGTACATATCTCTTGGAATGGCTTGGAGAGCGCCTGATAAGGACATCATCATGAATGGGACACCGAGCCAAATATTGACCAAGATAACCACGATTTGTGCGCCGGTAGGGTCGGCTAGAAGATTCAAATTTGTGCCGAGCAAATCGTTTAGCAACCCGTTGGGCTCGAAGATACCGCGCCAAATCAGGACCGAAATATATGACGGAATCGCCCATGGGAGAAGCATGATTGTTCGATAGGCGACCCGGCCGCGAATTTTGTCGTCATTGAGGAGAATTGCCAAAAATAAGCCGATTGAAATATGGGCGATTACATTGGTTATGGTCCAGACCAAAGTAAAAACTGTAACTTTGAGGAAACCTTCAGATGCGAAAACGGTCCAAAAATTGGCTAATCCAATAAATGCTTCATCTCCAAGATGGGTTTGACTGGCATCGGTTAGAGAAAGCCAGAATCCATAAAATACCGGGTAAAAGGTCAAAACAGCTAACGCGAGTAATGCTGGGGCTATGTAGAGGTGGCTTCCGCGGCCGGAGTGTCGCCCTTTTCTCCGATCGTTCCATGCACCATATGAGAGCAATGCAATCAATGAAATTATGATTGAACCGATGGCGAATAAAACTCCTGAAGTTCCTTTTCCTTGAGGAATTAGATCCTCCGTCGAAGATATTACGCTGAATTCATCGACGATACCGCTACTATCTTTGATAGTAATTAGGTGTTCTTGGTTTGGAATCATTCCAGTTAGTCTACAAGAGTAGGTTTTTTCAACATTATAAGATGCGATACAGCCACTATATGGATCGATTTTCGACATGTTGGATTCGACGATTATTGAATGGGTTTTTCCATCGATCAAAATGATGTGATCACCAGATCCGAACTCAAACTCTACATCTATAGTACGGTAGCCTTCGATGATATTTACGGATTTTGCAGGATCGATTTCAGATAACATTCGCTCTAATTCAACATCGGCCATCTTCAAGGCATCTTCAGCGTTAGAAACACCGGTATAGACCTGTTCAAACGCTGGTGCAAGAGCGGTATAAACCATGGCCATTCCCCGGGTAGTAGGTGCGGGGGT
>Ga0114997_10003558_pt1 | contig 12204 bp, 18 predicted proteins | sample ArcticOcean_MG_C_2_FD_87045 | JGI IMG/M metagenome (GOLD analysis project Ga0114997, IMG submission 87045) | Marine microbial communities from western Arctic Ocean - ArcticOcean_MG_CB4_136 | ecosystem: Environmental > Aquatic > Marine > Oceanic | place: Arctic Ocean: Canada Basin | collected... | reverse complement strand
TGGAAGTCAATCCCAATTCCCTCAAGACGCCGATTGCCGATATACTGCATATACTCAACAAACATGTCGGCATTTAATCCTAGAATTCCTCGAGGAAGAACATCGTGGGCATATTTTACCTCAAGCTCTACAGCTTTTTTGATATGCTCCACTGTTTCTTCTTCGAATTTTTTTGTCCACACCGATGGATATTGTTTTTTAATTGTATTAATTAAATAGGTTCCAAATTGTATATGTAGACTTTCATCTCGTAGGGTATATCGTATTTGGTCGGAGAGTCCCGGAAGCTTGTTCTGCCTACCAAGGGCTAGTAACATAGCAAAACCGCTAAAGAAAAACGTGCCCTCGCATACAATATAATATGTAATTAAATTTCTTAAAAACTCCCTTTTGCCCTCTATGGTCTTGATGGAAAAATCGGGTCGGTTTATGTTCGTGGTAATCTCCATCAAGAAATCATCCTTAGCCTTAATTGATGGGATATTTAAATAGGCTTCATATACTTCGTTAACCTTGAGGGAGTAAGAGTCGCAACAGGTAACAACTGTCCAGTTGTGAAGGGACTCTTCATAAGCTTGTCGCATAATGTATTGACCACACTCAGCATCAGTTATCCATCTCGCGACATTAAGAAGTAGATTATTACCCACTAGGGATTCACTTCCAGCAAAAAAACCAAGACACCTTTTAACAAGTAATTTTTCATCTTTACTTAGTGATCCGTTTTTCCACTGCTCAATGTCGTCACTCATATTTATTTCAGCAGGAGACCAGTTGTTGGCGACACCCTTAAGAAATAAACCCCATGCAAATTCGTGTTTGTGTGGTAAAATCTGGTTTACCCCCGAATGCCCCTCATCTAATAATAGTCCACTCTGACTCATCTTATTGACAGCTTTCACACGTTGGATCTAAGACCGAACAAGCCTCAGAAGGAGTTTCACCACCATCACTAACACTTGTATTACTGTCACCATCAGAGATAGTTGACTTCTCGATTTCACTAGCACTTCGGTTCCTTAGGTAGTACGTACTCTTAAGTCCTCTATTTTTAGCATAAAAATACAAATCATGCAAATATTTTAAAGAGGTAGTTTTATTAAATAAATTTAAAGACTGCCCCATGTCAATCCACTTTTGCTTGGCAGCAGCCCCATCAATAAGCTTGAATTGATCATGATCAAAAGCTGTACGGAACTGGTCCTTAAGGTCTGGGGGGATATCTCCATTTAAACGGCTGAGATCGCCATCTACGGCCTTTACGGCATCAATCATGGCTTGGTTCCAGATCCCTCTCTTGCGACATTCGCTTATAAACCACTCGTTTATGATAGTTAGATTGCCGCTTTTGTTTTCATAAACAAAAAGAACAGAAAAGTCAGGTTCGATACACGGGGAACACCCCTGTATGTAGGATATGGTGGCCGTCGGGGCAATAGCCATGGTATTGCTATTACGCATTCCGTTTTCTGCAATGTGCTGACGAAGATATTTCCACTCTACTTCGGGGCAGAACTTTTTACCCCTATGAATGATAGGCTTCTCATCAAGAAAAGCCATAAGCTCTTTATAAGTGTCAATAGGTAAGATATTTTGATCCCAAAGCGATCCCTTATAAGTAGAGTAGGGTTCTTTTTCTTTAGCGATCTTACTGGAATTTAAAATACAGTGATAAGAGATAAACTCATAAAGTTCATCAGAGAATTTAACGGCTTCATCACTAGAAAAATTAACCTCATAGGAATGAAATACATCAGCCCACCCCATACTTCCAGCGCCAACTGGTCGATGTCTCATGTTAGACTTCTCGGCTTCTTTTGTGGGGTAAAAATTTAAATCAATTACATTGTCTAGCATTCGCATCTGGGTGGCAATGGTCTTGGTTAGAAGTTTAAAATCTAATTTACCATCTTTCTTAAGGTGCTCCTTGAGGTTAACTGAGCTTAAGTTACATACGGCAGTTTCTCCGATCTCAGTTTTTTCACCCTCATTAAACCTTGATGGTTTAGTGTGCAAGAAAATTTCAGTACATAAATTTGAGCTATTAATGACTCCCAAGTGTTTATTTGAGTAACGGAAGTTGGCGTTATCCTTGAATGTCATCCAAGGATGACCTGTCTCAAACAGAGTCCGCAGCATTTTTTTCCATAAGTCTTTTGCCTTTATGATTCTGTGGTTGGGTAGCTCACCTTCATCGGCCATGAGACAATACTTTTTGTATTTTTTATTAAAATCTGTTCCACACAAATTATGCAAATCTACATCTGAAGGGGAAAATAGATACCAACTCCCATCTTCTTCCACACGATCTAAGAATAGGTTTGGAATCCAGTTCGCTGTATTCATATCGTGGCATCTGCGTCGCTCATCTCCTGTGTTTTTCTTTAGCTCAAGAAAGTCTTCAATATCTAAATGCCAAGGCTCAAGATATGCACATCCAGCCCCCGGTCTTTTACCTCCTTGGTCTACCGCAATTAATGTATCATTGTAAATTTTAAGCCACGGAATTAAGCCAGAAGACTTACCATTAGTGCCTTTAACATAAGAATTAGAAGCACGGAAGTTAGTAACATCGAAGCCAAGACCTCCAGCGTACTTGCTTTTTCTAGCTTCCTGCCACAGACCTTCAAATATACCATCAATGGAATCGTCGAAAGTATTAAGGTAGCAACTAGAAAGCTGACTATGGGTACTGCCACTATTAAACAGAGTAGGAGTTGAACAACATAAATGAAACTGAGACAATGCTCCGTAAAATTCAATTGCTTTTGATTCTTTATTTTTTTCATTTAGAGCTAACCCCATTGCTACGCGCATCCAAAATGCCTGAGGCGTTTCCATGCGTCGGTCATTAACATGATGAAGATACCTATCATATAAAATTTGCAAGCCTAAGTACTTAAACTTTAAATCTCGACTTAGCACTAGAGCATCTGATAACTTGGTGAGATCAAAATCTAGCAATCTCTCATCTAAAATTTCTTCTTCGACAAGTTTCTTAGTATTTCTAATAAATGCTAATTTATATTGATGCTCAAAGGCATCGCTGTCTCGGCTTTCTCCAAAAACTTCTTTGTGGATGTTGAAAAGTAATAATTTAGAGGCAACGTAAGAGTAATTGGGTTCTTTTTCAATTTTTTGTCGTGCACTTAGGATAAGTCCCTTATCTATTTCTTTGGTAGTGATTTTGTCATAGAATTGAACGTGCGCGTCCAGCACCACTTCACTAGCCGATACATTATCAATATCTTCACACGCTCTTTCGGCGCACAGATTTATTTTGTTAATGTTTAGTTTCTGAAGCCTACCGTTCCGTTTTTTTACGTGAATTTGTTTATCTGACATCTTGAAATCCTTTATACATACCCATCATTACATGAGTTTTAAGAAAAAGAAAGAAAAAAAACACTAGAGTGTACTTTTTGTCAATTACCCCTTTTAAAAGTGTATCACTCTTTAAGAGCCGTCGCTGAACTTGGGGTCACTTTGGTGGCGTTTGCCCTGTCTCTTTTTTGCGTAATTGTCGTACCACACCTGTTTTACGGGATCCCGACCCCCTGTTTTTTCTGCTCTTTTATCACTGGCCTCTTGTGATCTCTTTACGAGATCCTCGTAGCTATCTTTTTTATTATTAGTAGCACCAGCTAGCGAGTTGGTGGAAAATATATCTGGGCGCGTATCAATGGCAGCATTGGGGCTCGTGAATACACGGTTCCACTCTATGCCTCCTTCATCAATGTGGATGTGATCGTCCTTCATCCTTTGAAGGAGATCGAGCTGCTCGAGTGTCGTAGGATGTTCAAAGGTATATATCGGCATTCTATTGTACTTTCTCCATGTGTTCTAAAATGGAATTGGTGGTTTTTTCGTAAGTAAATTCTTCTTGTAACTTTAACCCCTCTTCATTTGTTCGATTCTCTTTAACTTTTTCAATCACTCTCTCGCATCCCTCAATGAAAGAGTCTTCATCAAAGTCATAAATGTTCCCCTGATTAATCGACTGCCCCTCTTTAAAAAAGACCCCATCGTAAGCGGGAATTTTCCCACAGGGACTAACAAGAACCGAGTTTTTTTCATTTGCCCACTCTTTATAGCCAGAAGCATTAAGAATCACTGAGTGCTTACCCATGGCGACGGACTGGAATTCAGGAAGGCCCCACCCCTCAGCCCCAGACATTCCTAAAACAACGTCTCCGGAGTTTAGGAAGTCATTATAAAGACTATTTTTAGCCATGAATCCAAAAAAATTAACATTAAAATATTTTGTATTTTGGAGAAGAGAGCCTACAATCTTTTGATTATCTTCGCCGCTCAAGAATGGATTAAAAATTGCTGCTTGTAGGAAATATTCTTTTTGATTTCCAAATCTTTTTAGCCATGCTTTTACTATTTTGTCGTGGTGTTTTCTTTTTTCAAATTTGCCCACCATATTGAAGGTGATGCGCTCATCTTCGAAGTATTTTTTATTTTTCCTTTCGAAATTATGCTTGTCAAACCCAAGGGGGATGGTGGAAATATTGGTGGCCCCAAAGGTTTCAAAGGTCTTTGTTGACTCGCTGCTTGATAAAAAAACCTGAGCATTGTTTTTTACAATGTTAATTTCCTCTTTCGTTGGTTGATCTAATTCATAGAAAGTAAAAAGGAATTGATTTTTGCTAAATGATTCAAGTGATCCCATGAGATGCCAAAGTTTAAGCATTGGTATATCTCGTTTGTGCGAGGACTGTGACTTCGCGATCCCGCTCTGTATCCACTCTAAGAATTCTTTATCGTGGTTCTGTGTAGCAAGGTCTACGTTATCCTGTATGGGAAAAATACAGGGACTGTGTCCTTTCTTTTTGATCTCTCGAAGAATGGCTGTTGAAACCTGTCCGAAACTGACGCTGCCTAGGGGCACATTTACTGCAAAATCCATATAGTTAATATAGTGTTTTTTTTTTAAAAACACAAAAAAAATCGGAAGAAACTTTCTTCCGATCATGTGTTTGGAGCTATGGACTTAATAAACTAAAGCAAGTCGTCGCTATTGCTCTCGTTAGTATTGCTCTCGCTGGTTGTCGTAGCCTCGGGCTGCGGCTGTGCTGGCCGAGCCTTGTAGATCTGATAATCTGGTTGGTTTTCTTTTTCCTTGCGGTTATTTTTGAAAATTACCAATTTAACAGTTTTTTCTTCGCCATCAACCTCCATTTTTACATGGCCAGCCAAGTATTTTTGGTTGGTGTTGCGGCTCTCTCGTGCCCAGAGAGCTCCGATGTTAGCGTTTTGGTTCTCGTTTGTGTTTGTGTTTTGGTTTTCGCTCATATTATTTTAATATAGTGTGTGTTAGTGTTGGTGTCAAGCCCTATTCTTTGTCGGAAGCCACTCCCTCTACCGAGGTGGCAGTTTTGTCTCCAGAGGGCTCTTCTGGTGTTGATAACTGTTCAGTTTGCGTCGTTCGTGAGGGGCCAACTTGATCAGTAGTGGTCTGCATGTTTGCTAATTCTGCGATGGCGTATCCGGTCAACAGTACATTCAGGCACATCACCATTAAGGCGGCGCGGGCATATACTGTTTTTACAGTCGTCATTGCGGATCTCTTGTTATTACTATTATCTTCTGTCATAGATCGATATCTTAGATCCTTGAATCAGCTTTGTCAATTTTTTTTTCATTTAATTTGACATCAAGGAAAAGTCCGGGAATTATTAATTTAGAACCGAAGCGAAAAACTATCTATGGTGGACGATATACTGTGTTATAGCGTCATTACTTTTCAGTTATATAGAAGGATTCTTGAGTTTTGATGTAGGCCTTTTCAACAAGTTCTTCAGCCATTCTTTTTCCCTCCTCCGTGTATGGGAAGGCCCCCTGCGTGTAGTTGTTGCTCTCAGCGAGAACTAGATACATTTTACTTTTTCTTTTTCGAGGCATTATATTTTTTAAATTCCTTCTCTATTTCGTCTAGGATTTTAGCTTCTACATTCCCACGTCCACATAGGGCTGTATAAGCATTCGCGTTGTGATCTAGTATTCTTTTACTGTATTTGTGTTTAAGTTTCTTATTTTCTAGATTTTCAAAGAAAGATACAAGCTCCCCCACCTCTTGTTCCCACCAGTTCACACTCTTATAAGCTAAAAGGTATTTTTCTTGGAAGTATTTTTTATTGAATTTTTTCATCACCAGAATTCCTTCCTATAGCTTGTTGGAGGGATGTTTCAATTTGTTTTTCTTCTTCTTCTGTGAATGGAAAATTTTCAGTACTTTCTTCTATGATTAATTCTCTAAGGTTTTTTAGGTGAAATACATAAAAGCTTTCAAATAGAGCCCCCTCCGATGAACACTCCACCCTGTTGTCGTGCTCAGCTTTTACAAGAATCTCATCTAGTAATTGTAGGCTTTTTTTCATTATAGTATTGTATATAAAAAGAATTAAAATTTATAATAAAAAATTAACCATTTTTCTGGGATCCACCTCGAGAAAAACCCCCTCCCCTTTTAGCTCTATCATTTCGTCAAGGCTAAACCCTTCGTCTTTGGCCCATTGATATTTGCGTTGATTAATTAAAAAGGTCCGTATTTTTAAATCACCAAAAACACTGGGAGCAATTAATGCCATCCCAACCTTATTGGACTTTGGGTTGGAAACTAGACTGACGGTATCCATCTCACTTTCGTCAATTCTTAAGGAGTATCCAGCCTGAATAGCTTCAGACTTGATTCGTAATAGATACTCCTTGAGAGAAAAGTTCACAGTATCTTTACTTACACCTAATCACGTGACTACTGCAGTATTCTGTGCTTTATAATTTTTTTAGTTTCTTTATCACTGTAGAGGAATATTATTTGATCGCGGCCCTCTATTGGATTGTGGTATTTTATCCAATCTACATTAAAGGGGTTTTTGCTTGAATTGCCATAAGTCTGAGCATCCCAAGTGGGATCAGCTGTTTTGTGCATCTTCTTCTTTACTGTTTTTTTTTCTTTCATTTTTCTTTTGGGGTTCTTGGTTATAAAAAAAATAAGGACTATTGCCATAACTTCTGTCAACATCTTCGGAGCTCATTTGATCAGAATATACTCGGAGTCTAGGTACATTATCCTTGGGGTATGGGACTATAAAGTCAGGATTGTGCCACCTTAGTAGATTGTTTGGGGGTATGCAAAAATTTCCATCATCTAGCACTATGAATTGGTAACATTTACTGTCAGTGTCGTTGGCGTATCCGACATTAAGCTCGTTAAGGTCTCCTTCATAATCATCAATCGTAAATAGGTATTTACCAGAGCGCCAAACATCATCTCGACAATGAACATCCACCCTTTTGTGTTGTAAAAAGGCAAATGTTGTAACCGCAATGTTATTGCTTTGACAGTCCCACGTTTGAAGCATGGAGAGCCGCTTTTCTTCCTCTGTTGATAAAATATCAAAATCTTTTTTATGGCAAAAGGCTGAAATTGGCATCATCCAAAAATTTGCTCCGAACTTGGATTGAAAATGGAAATGCATAGGCCTATTGAGCATGGATTTACATCCAAATATATACCCCTCAGTAAGACCTTCGTCATCTTCCGGAAAAATATATTTATTTCTAATGAAGCATTGAACGTAAGGTACATTTGCGTTTAGCTGGGCCATTTTTATTCCTCGTCATCCTCAATGTCTTCCTCGCTGCTTCGCAGTATCTCACAGACTATGCTTTTTCGCTCAATAAACCCTTCACGATAAAGGTAGGATACTATTTTTTCAGCTTCGAGAGAACTAACGTCGTTCACAACGTCGTGTATTTTAATTTTTGTTTTGTACACCTCGATGTGTAGTCCGTTTAATTGAACAATTTTAGGTTTTGTCCTCACACATATAATTACACCGGTGTAAAGAGTAATGTGAATTTGATTACATCATCTCTTTTAATTGACACCCCTCTTAGTGACAGTCTGGCTATTAGATACGTTATGGCATTTTCTAGTTGTGATCTAAAATTATATAATTTAATAGAGGTGGAGCAAGAGATGAAGGATGCTTACTTCATTTATATGAAGGATCTAGGGCTGATGGACTATGTAGAGCAGTATGTTACCCCAGAGGAGCGCGTATCAGGATTGAGAATAGATGTTGATTTTAATTATACTAATACTATTAAAACAAATTCAATAGATTTTGGAAACACAAGTCGAATTATAGAACAGTTAAGAAGACTCTCTAATAAATAGTAAAAAATTCATTAGAAAACTCATCCCAAAAGGGATCTTTACAGCTTTTGTGGTCTGAGGCTCTTACTTTTTTGGCTTTTTTGTATTGATTATAGCAGACAGCTGCACGTTGATTTTTGTTTTTAAACTCTTTATTCATTACACTGTCCCCCATGCAGCGTGAGATGAACTCTGATTGAGGCTCTTTATCTTTTTTTGAGGGGAGGGGCATCTTATTTATTCTTGTTAGAGACTTTTTTATACAGGTCTGAATAGTCTGTTGATTTACTCTTTTTTTTGTTTAGCCATGGCGGAAGCTTTTTGTCATCCTTGCCTTTTTCTTTTTTATCATCTTTCTTATCGCCCTTCTTGCCGTCTTTTTTATCTTCTTTTTTATCCTTCTTTAGCCACGGGGGAAGTCCCTTTTTAGAAGTCGCGGTCTTGTCTTTCTTGTCGAACTTTTCATCTTTTTTAAGATCATGAACCATTACGCTTTTCTTTTCAGAGGGCTTTCCTTTCTTTAGCTTCTTGATTTTGTCTTCATCATCTTTGATGGCGTCTTTTTCGTGTTCGCCTTTTTCTTTTTTGGAGTCACGATCAAGTTCTTTTTTGTCTATTTTCTCCCATTCCTTTTTGGTTTTAGCGGCCTTTACCCATTTTTCGGGAAGCGCGTCTTCGCAGTTAAGTTCTTTGGCGCGACTCGTCAATTTACTTTTGAATTCATCAAAGCTCATTGAGCCCTTATACATCCCCCACGAGCTTACGGCATCTTCTACATCTTTGCAGGACATTACTGGGAATGATCGCCTTTTAGGGTCAAGAAAATCGCTGTCTTTGAGTTCGCTGCGCTTTTTGCCGCCAAACTTCCCTGCACTCTGTAGGCCACCAGCTTCTCCGTCAAAAAGGTCAACCTCCCAGACATATTTTTTATGTTCGATCTTCATTACTTTAAGAATTACACTTTTTTTTATAAAAAAGAACAAAAAAGCGGCAAAGTTAAAAACCTTACCACTTTTTGTCCCCCTTGTATTTTTAAGATTTCTCGCAAGAGCAGTTACAGTCTGCCACAGAACATGCCCCGGACTCACAGCATCCCGCATTACACGAGCAATTTGAACACCCTGAAACAGCGGCGTCTTTACAGCCAGAGGCGATAAGCATGGCACAACTACAGATAATAATTAATGTTTTCATATTAGTTTTTTTTATTTTAAGATTAAGATTCTTGGATATGTGACTCTTAGTCTGAAGGGGAACAGCTTTTTGGCAGCATTTTCTTCTTCAGTTTCTTCGGTTTCTTCAGCTTCTCCTTTTGGTTCGTGCTCGATAGGAAGCTTCTTTAGTTCCTCCTCGGTAGGCATCTTGACCTTTTCATCTAAAGCCCACATGATTTTATGCTTTTCGCAGTAGTCTTGCATCCTGCGCGCGGGGACAATGAGATTAAATCCTTCTCCCGCTCCCCTAACTAGCATCCCTACGTATCTGGCGTCAGATTTTAGGTAGACACCCCCACCACTGGAACCGGGAAAAGCCGTGCAGGTTGTCTGGTCGAATACATGCTTGTTCAAGCTTTTAATTAATCTGCCATGCTGTGAATAAATTCCATCAGTCATACTGTTTGCTCCCATTTGACCCAGTAGGCTTCCAACGTGTAGGAGATCTTCGCCTAGGGGCGGAATTTTTTCTTCAAGATAAAAGGTCACAGAATCTTTTACGAAATTAAGCTTTCTAACTCGCAACAGTGCTAAATCATGACCGTCTTTTGCGTCGGAATACTTAAGAACTTCAGCATCCATTTGCAGGCGTCCTACTGTTCGTCCGTTTTGTCTGATCTCTTTAACAACTAGGGGATCTTTAAATTCAACCAGAGTTTTAGGTTTGCCGTCTACGACAACACTCCGTGTAGATCTCAGGTTATCAACTACATGTCCGGCAGTCCATACAAAATTTACTAAATTTCCTTTTGTATCCTTTCTTGTAAAAACCACCCCCGAGCCTTCACCAGCTGAAAATTCGCCCTCTGCCCTAATCGTTACAGACACGTTTTGTAAATGTTCTGCTGTGGTTTGTTTTTTCTTTTCTTCGGCTTTCACGGGGAGGACTAGAAGAGAAGCTACAATTAAAGAGGATAGTAATTTTTTCATAATAATTATACTAATAAAATTTACACAATTACAAAAAATCGTGAAAAATTAATAAAATACTTAAAAAAGTATTCAATTAAACTATGTTCCGTGTAATTTAAGAAAAGATCGTTATGAGTGGAAAAATAAGCCTAAAAGAGTCTTCGCAAATCAGTTTAGACATAAAAACACTAGTCGGTATAGTAATGGGCATATTGGCAATTGCCGGCGTATGGTTCACCTTGACTGCCCAACTCTCACAGCTGCAATTGGATGTAATTCGAATGCAGGATGCCGTCGAGATGAATAGCGAATTTAGGGTTAAATGGCCCAGAGGAGAACTGGGAGCTTTGCCAGATGATGCCAAACAAGACCTTCGCATCGAATACCTTCAAGCAGCTGTAACAGAGCTGAAGGGGGAGCTTAAAAAACTGAAGGATCAGGAGAATTAAGAAGGGAGGGGATCAACCATCTTTTATTTTACGATACTGAGTCTCTCTGAAATCTTGAGTAGCATTAAATTCTTCGCCACACTTTCCGCACTTATATACCGGCTTTGATTCTACCCCATCTAACCGATTAAGTACTAATCGATTATCAACTGCTGGTGAGCAATAGGGGCATTCATAGTATTTTAGTTGCATGGTGTAATTATATTACACTTTTTAACCACTCTTTAGTCCTGTGTAATTAGATGATGATCTTATTTTGAGTCCAAGCCCGTCTGACATTTCAATATTAAGCTCTCTGCAGATCGTAGCCTCGGGTATCTCTTCTTGCTTTCTGTCTCCCCCATTCGCAAAAATATGCGGAATACATAACCGCAAAGATTTACATACAGAAAGATCAGTATCAATAGAAATAAAAGCTTCATCTACGCACCTTAATGATTTTACAATTTTTAATCTGTCCTCTTGGGTCATAAAGGGTTTCCCCTTTTTGAGCCTAGCCTGTTCATCGTTATTAACAATTACTACTAGTTTATCACCTAGTCTTTTTGCTTCCTCAAGATATTCTATATGCCCCACATGTAGAGGATCAAAGTACCCGCTTGTCGCGACAACTGTAAGCTCTATGTTCATTAGACTGTTTATTATACGTCGGAACTTGGGGTCATCTAAATATTTTTTATTTATATCTTCTTTCATTGCAAGTGGTACTCCCGCTGGGACTTGAACCCAGAACCCTCTGTTTAGAAGACAGATGCTCTATCCAATTGAGCTACGAGAGCATATTAAAATTTATAATTAAATGTTTTTAATTCTTTTCTGTATTTTCGCTTAACATATTTGATGCAATTTTCATTATAGTAGATTCTGTGGTTTATGTCTCTTTCTGATGCATTTAGTTTTTCAAGGGTAGATGAACGCATCCCTATGATTTTGCATATTTTCTCGTAGTCCTCTTGAAGGGTTTCATATCTTCCTAAAAAATTAAATAAAAGACTGTCATTAAAAAAAAAGTACTTATATTGAGTGCTAAAAAAGTGATTGTCATATAAAAAATTATAAGGCTTTTTAATTTGTTCATATCTATAACAAAATTCTTCGAAACTTTCTACCTTACTCAGTCTTGTTTGTAGTAAGGACGGATCATCCCAAGAGGGGGTTTTTTGCCACCAGTGATAAAGGGAAACGAATAAGTCATAGGGATTTCTGACAAACGCAAACTTGAAATAGTCTTTATAAACATCAATATCCATAGAATCAAAAACACTTAAGCAAGAAGAGTGCTTAGAGAGCGGGGACTCGGGGTTTTTTTCTTGTAGATTTTTGTATCCTATCACCTCATCCTCTTTTCCCAAGTGAGGAAACATCGCGTGAGCAATGGATGTTCCCCCTGTCTTCTGGGAGTGAAAGAAAATAAATTTATGTTTGTGAGATATTATCATATATTTATTTTTTTGTAAAG
>Ga0114997_10003557_pt1 | contig 12205 bp, 6 predicted proteins | sample ArcticOcean_MG_C_2_FD_87045 | JGI IMG/M metagenome (GOLD analysis project Ga0114997, IMG submission 87045) | Marine microbial communities from western Arctic Ocean - ArcticOcean_MG_CB4_136 | ecosystem: Environmental > Aquatic > Marine > Oceanic | place: Arctic Ocean: Canada Basin | collected... | reverse complement strand
TAGGAAATTGATATATAATTGAAAGGCACAGATGGAATATGAGTGTAAGAGACGTTGAGGGCTTCGTAATGGCTGCAAAAGAGAGGTACGGACTTGAAAAAAGAATTATTAAATTAGAACGGTTTATGAAATATATTTTAGAAAATAAAGAATCTATGAAGAAATATAGCGAGTGGCTAGAAAGCAAAGGTTATGAAATACGTAGATGATAACAACGTTCGAAAGCTTCCCCTGAAAGGTCCAGAATGGTAGACAAAAAAATTGCATGGGGAATAACGAGTGGAATTTTTAATATAGCTTTAATTTTTATTAATGGAATAGTTCTGTTAGTTAACTACTTTGTGGGAGTGACTAGCAATATAGAATTTCATATTCTAATATCGGCTGTCTTTCTTTTAGGATTGTATAGAGGTGGAAATTTAATTATGTACGAAGGATGGGACACTGAAGAATATGAAGAAGTTCTTCCTAGTAAAAATATTCAGAATGCAATATTTGTTTTTATTTTTGTAATATTGGGATACATATTTTTTACGCCTTAGTTATCCTATCTTTTGGCGATGCCAAATTAGAGGCGTGTATCTTCAACTTAACATATCAACGTCTTGATCTCTATAGCTGACGTAGACAAAGCAGTCTACTAATTCTCAGACTTACAACTAATCTTTAGATTTACCGCAGTATGAACATTCAGATTTAGACTCTTCATTCTTCATAATAGATTCATGATGGCATTTATCACAGTAAAATTTAACGTGATAGTGATCTCCATGCATTTCTTTCAAAGCGAAGTCCCAATCCTTTCCACATGTGCTGCATACGTTGTCATCAGACATGTTTAGCGCCTAGATCTGTAGCTGACGTAGACAAGACCACCTACAAGGCCCAGAACGACCAATGCGACCATTCTTAGAATAGAGTTATCATTTTCTTCTTTCTTGTCCTCTATCGAAAAAGCTGCGTTTGCTCTGTTATTGTCAATATCCGTTTCACCAATTACATTCTCTGGATCTATTTCGACTTTCAGATAGTGCATTCCTTCGGTAGCTGTCCAAATTGCCGTAACTGTTACTTCATCCCCACTTCCATCAAATTCAGCTGTGGTTAGATTTATTGCAACATCATCTGCATAAAATACAACTGGTACTGAATGAACTCCAGAATGATTTACTAAATTGCTTATTGTTGCAGTAAGTGTAACTATGTCTCCAACAGAAGGCGCCCCTGGGCTCCAAGTAAAGTCATTATCTAAGATTGTAAAGTCTGGCTCAGGTTGTTCAATTGGATATACTGTAATTGAGAAACTTCGAGTGATATCGTCTATTTCATTATCATTATCATCACTCCACATGATTTTTACATTGAATACTTCCCAGACGCCAGGTATTACCTCTTCACTAGGGGTTATACTGAGTACAACTGGTTTGTTGTTGTCATCTGCATTCAGACTTATCTTATTTGGTTCAAAAGCAGCAGTCCAATTTGCAGGGACACTGCCGGTATCCGTTTCTAAAATAATATCAAATGAACCAGTTGATGTAATATTGAATGTAAAGAGGGCGCTTTGTCCAAGTGGGATTTCGTAGTTGTCCATGTCTAGATCAACTTCAATTCCTCTCATTAATTCACTATTAACTAATTCAGTTTGACTTACTCCATCTAAGCTGTCAGTAATATTAACATCCAAATCTAAATCATAGATGTAATCATCTGAAGCTTCTAAATCTTTATATTCACTTACAAAATTATAATCACCTGAAGGAACGACCATTTCAATACCGCTATCTTCACTATCAAATTCGAAGCTAAAGTTATCTCCATTAACTTGAATCTCTGCAAAGTCAAGATCTTCTGGAGTAGTTTCATTAGATTGATAAGTTACCATATAATTTACACCACGAGTTAGAGAGGCATTTAGGCTAATAGATTCTTCTACTTCAAGCGAATCAATACTAACATAGCTAGTTTCTTCGGTATTATAGAACCAAGTTTGATAGGATCCAGTGCTTAGATATATTTGGTAGGAACCATTGATATCTGAAGTAGTTTCAAAGTCAATACGATCACCTTGTATATTCCATATCTCTACCTGCGAGTTGCCAAGTAATTCATTGGTGTCTGCATTTCCATCAAAGTCACGATCATAGAATATGTCTCCAGACACTCTGACTTTCCAATTTGCCTCACGGTTGTAATCTTGTTGTTCTTTACCTGCTCTAACGTAGATATTCTGGGAATCTAGTTTGAATTGGTCCTTTCCATCATTAAGAATGGTATTCATCTCAATACTATATGGTGAGGTTCTTGGAATCATATCTGAAATTATAATTTTCCCGTCATCATCAGTTGTATGTGCGAATGATTCTCCACCTTCAAAGACAACTTCAGCATTACTTAATGGAACTATACTTCCAGTTGCATTCCTGTAAGTAATTGCAAGTGTAATGTTAACTGTTTTTGGAGTTAACATAATTCCATTATAGTAATCGGTCGAATCATTTATAGTAATTGTATCAGTAAAGTCTTGGTAACCATCTTCAGTCACGAGGATATCATAGTTTCCATTTGGTAAATCAATTCTACCATAATTGAGTTCAGCCCCGAAAAAGCCATCTTCATCGCTATCTGCAAGGAAAACGATTCCTTCAGATGAGGTGAATTGAATTCTAACAGATTGGTCAGTTATTACGTTATTATCTGCTTGAGATCTAACGTCTCCTCTTAGATATCCTTCGTCTAGAAGTATAATATCATGGACTTCTGAAGATTCGGTCAATTCCAATAATCCACCATAACTGTAGTGCTTACTTATCAATCCGTCTTGGAAAGTGACATAATAGCTACCTGGGAAAAGATATTCTGAATAAGTTCCGAATGGCGTAGATTCAATACTTGTAATATTTCCTAAATCATTAACTGGAGTAAACTGAACTATTCCTATCTTTTCTGCACCATCTAGAGCAATATCTCCAGAAACTCGATATCTCAATTCAGCCGTAAGCTCTCCCATATCAACTGCCAAAGTTCCGATTGGAATGATTATTTGTCCAGCTACGTAATATCTGCTTCCTTCATTATCAAGTGTTACAGTATACATGTAATTATCTGGCGGCAATAAAACATTTTCAAAGACTCCATTTGAATCCGTTGTGAAATTTTGACTTAAGAATGGGTGACTCATTGGTGCAAACGATATTTGAGCATTAGGAATCGGAGTTCCCTCATAAACAAAGGTTGCATCAATTAAAGTAGGTATTCTTTTAGCTACAAGAATTAACTCATCAGCCCCTCCTTCAATAGGCATATCTAGTTGAGTAATAGCTATTTTAACATCATCCGGTCCTAAATACATTTCTTCTAAAGTATAACCAAATTTATCTAACGTTACATCATAACTTTCCTCTGGTAAACTTTGAATATTTGCAGGATCTGTAGCCCACATTTCAATGTCTGCAATAGTAGAACTAAATTTCACTAAGCCTTCTAATGTGATAATTTCATCTAAGTATTCTTCATATAAAATAATCATAACATCATGTGCTAAACTTGTAGACAAGTTAACATTTTCTTTATCTCCGCTCTCAACTTGGAAACTAGATAAACTTACATATTTATCTCCTTGAGTAGAGTCCACTAACGCATATGCATTGTATTTTCCATCAGGTAATATGATTTCATATTTGCCACCAAAAGTAGTCATTGTTGAAATAGATCCACTTTCAGATTCAATTTTTAGAGTAGTTTGAGGATAAGTTAAATCTCCACCATCTTCATTCAGTATTCCATCTCCTTTCCCATCACTGTCCCAGAATAATATACCTTCAATAACGTGTCCAGGACTCATAGCTGCATCAATTGGTGCAGAGTAAGTATTGCTATCAATTCGGTTTAGATATGCTAAGGTTGTAAATTCAGTATTATGTGTAGTATAAATATTGTATTTACCTGCAGTAAGAATGGTTGCAAAGTATCCAGTATCAGTAGTGAAAACATTATCACTGAAAAGTCCATTTAAGTTTCGGAATGAAATTTGTTCGTTAGTTATTACCTCATTATTATGAGATAAAGTTCCTTCTACTCTGAAACCTTTCAATAATGTTGAATTAAAACTTTTTGAAGCTCCTTGCCCAAGTTCCACATGTTTTGTGTTATTCGTCCATCCAGTGTATGTTGTATCAGATTCGAATTGCATTGTGTAATTTCCAGGCAATAATTTATCAAAACAGTAAGAGATAGTTGAGTCTAAAGTTTCACCAGCGCAGGTTGAACTAAAGTAATTGGAGTTCAAGAATGAGGTTTTTGCAACACTATTATTAGTTTCATCATATAACGAAATGGTCACAATTTCTGAATCTACATTACCAACAGCTACTCTACCCCATATCTTACTTGATTCTAAGGCTCCCGGTCCTTGATTGCCTTGAGCCGGGATGTTCTGATTTTCAGATAATGCTGCTTTACCAGTGTACGATGCTAATTCGACATCATGTCCATTAATCACTGTCGTAATTTCATACTCACCAGGTGCTAAACCTAGTAATTGGTAGTTTCCATTTGCATCAGTATTCACTACTTTGACTTCATTCGAACGAATGTTAGTTGCAGTTACTGGAGTTAGAGAGATTGTCTCATCATCAGAATCAAATGCATTATCCTTATTATTATCCCAGAACAGTCTTCCTGAAATAGAAGAAGCTTCGACTTCCAAATCTATTTTAATTTCGGAGGCAGTTTGTCTCATTGCTTGTTCTTCTGAAACAATTATGTTATCTTTTGTTACTAATATATTATTTGATACAAGTTTGACTCTTTCTATATCAGATTCAAAGTTACCAATTGAAACTGCTAAAGTTAAGTTTCCAGCTGGAGCTATTATGCTATATTCTCCATTTTCATTTGTTGTAGCTCTACCGTGTGGTACATTATATTCGTCAGAAACAGTTACGTTTGCATTAGCTATAGGTGAACCATCTGGAGTTGCTACAGTGCCGTATAAGGTAGCACCATCATAATATTTCAATATCCTTAGTCCTGAATTAATTTTGACTAACTTGAAATGAGTTAAATTCCATCCAGGTAGTGGTGGAAGAGATTGGTCTTGACCAATAGTTCCGGATATACTAGGAATTCCGTCTTCAGCAGGTCTATCAATATCAGTTGCTGACCATCCGATGAAAGATCGGAAGAACATTGAGTTTAGGAATTTTTCTTTGTAAACTAACGTTTGATCAGTAACTTGAAGGCTAGTGTCAGCTTGCAATAATTCAATAGCATCGTCAAATGGTAATGTTTGACCATTAGATAAGACTGCTTGAACTTCAATAAAACTACTGATATCGTAGTCAGCTAAAGTAATAGGTGCATACATAATACCGGTATTTTGTGCCGAATAAGGCATTAATCGAGTATCTGCTGCGAAATAACGTATTGATTTTCCAGTAATCTGTTCGATTTCCCAAATAATATCAGAGATGGCTGTTTTTTCTAAAGTCATTAGTATTGGTTTACCGGCTCTAATTGCTGCATTTTTCTTATGAACTTCTTGATCAGTTCCATCGGCCTTCTTTGGAATATAATCTGCAGGGTTTGAAACAATATTTTCAAATTCAGTTATATTTTCTTCAGAATAGTAGTTTAGTAATTCAGTTCTGACTTCACTGCTGAATTTATTCGTATCTCTATTAACTTCAGGTTCTAAAAGTCGGTATAACAGAAGAGCCATGGCTTCTTCTTCAGATTGTGATCCAATAAAATTTCCAGCTATTTGGTATCCAAATTGGAAATTATCTGCAACGGTTGGATGTTCTCCAATATCAATTGCCCAGAAACCGTAATCCCACCAAGATAGGAACCCTGGTCTTTCTTCAGGATCTAGATTAGTATCTTGTTCAGCTAACCATTCCAATCCATCTATCCAGTAATCTTGAGGGAATGAAGGTCCCGTATTTCCCATATACCAAAGTTGGTTGTTGGTAGTATTGTACATGCCTTCAACACCTCCAGGATATAGTGTAGCGTTTGTACGTTCACTATAATCATATTCCATAGGTCTAAAGAAATCATAGCTTAAAAAATCATAAACATCAACATCATGGTCTTTTTTGCTTTCAAAAGGGACTCCAGCATCATAACCATAGAAAGTATTAGGTAAGAAAATGAATAATCCAACGAATAGAACTACAAGTGTTCTTTTCATTTCAAATCCCTTTCTTAATCCACTAATTCTGTCACGGAATCTATATTGGTCATCATCTTGAGCATCCATATGTCCAATTACCATTATTAATGCGATAAGAATAATTGCAGAAAGTAGTCCAATTATTACACTTACAGTAAAGAAGAACCACACTCCAATAATTAATGAAAGAATAGATAATCCAAGGAATGTACCTCCGCGTTTTCCCCAAGCCGATTTCCATGTTGCGAGTACTGCTGAAAAGTTAGCCCAGTCGATTATCAACCACGTTATCCAACCACTAAGTAGTGAAACAACGGGCGTTGCATTGAAAATAAAACGAACTGCAGATTGAGCCATGTAAATTGAAACAATAGCCCAAATCATAACGAACAAGTAATCTTTCTTCCAGATACTTTGATTGAACAATTGATATGCCATCCATATTATTCCGAATAGGGCTAGCCATATTGACACAGGTCCGAATGCAAATACAAAATCTGAGAATTCTGGGGCCTGAGCCTCAGCAATTGTATTGAAAAGTTTGGTTCTTACGAAATATCCCTGGCCGCTGAATAGTAAAATTCCAAGATCAGTGAAGACATAAGTAAGCAGTAGATAAATTCCTATAGCAATTCCTGTTGATGATCCAATAACTAAAAGCCATGGAAGATCTCGAGTAGTTACCATCATAATTGAAAGTAAAGTGTATCCAAGTAATATGTAAGCAGGAGCTTCCCACCAAGTACTAACAAATCCCATTGTGCTGTAATAAGGATATGAAAGAATGACGGGCATAGCTAATGCGACAAATCCAAGCATCGCAGTAGTTAGACTATCAATTCTACGGAAAGCATTGATTAACATCTGGAATCCTAGATATATTGCAATAATTGCCATGATGTAAGGGAAACCTTTCCAACTCATGGAAATCATAGTAATCGTAATACCTGTTAGACCAGCATAACCCAAAGCTAATTTTTCAGAACTTACAAAATTAGTGAACCCTTTCTTAATTTCATCAAAATCTCTCCAATTAGAAACCCATTTTTTATCATTAGCAACAGTCAAGGATTTCATGAAAAAGAAATATGCTGCAGTTCCAAATAGAATAATATACGAATCGTGGTCAGCTAGAGCTAAACTAGAATGACTAACATGTCCTGAGTTAACTCCGATTAAAAATGCTCCGATAAGTCCCGCTTCTTTACCAAATTGAGATTTACCAATAGCATAAACTGGGAAAATTATCATTGCACCATAAATCGCGGGTAAAACTTCCATTGCCCACCACACCGATTCTTCAGATGATGAAAAGAAAGGAGAAAGAGCTAAACCAATAATTGCAATTGACCAATCAAATAAGGGGGGTCTGTTATTGTTTGCACCATATGGATAATTTAGCATTGGATCTCTATCCAGATGCTCTCCATTTTCAGCAACGTAGTCAACAACACGTTTGTGATAGTAAGGGTCACTACCTCCAGTAAGTTGGAATCCATCTTCAGTGGCTGGCTCGATTGTCCATGCAGTTCTAATATAAAGTGAGAAAATAAAAATAGCAACTAAAGCCAAGGCAGTCGTCCAATTGACTTTACTTGTTTTAGTAGATTTAAGTCCTAAGTTACTATCCTTTCCGCCAGAGAGTCCTCTGTCAGAGGAAGAGGTAGGTGCTAATCGATTACGAAAGCGATTATTTGACTTGGAGTCACGCTTTCGGCGCATTTGTCTTGCCATTGATGTTGTGTCCTTCCAGTCTTTCCAAGAAAGACGGACTGCGCGCCACTCGGATGGTTATATAAGCTCTACTCTAAAATCCGTGCTAAGCTGAGGGTAGAATGGTGCCTTTACAGTCACCAAAACCAATTCTATATCCTTTTCCTTCACACCAGCCTTTCAGAGTGACAAGATCACCATCTTCTAAGAATGTTCTTTTTTCATCATTTGATATATCTATTGGTTCTTTCCCATTCCATGATAATTCAAGCATAGATCCTCTGTTATCTTTTTCAGGTCCAGAGATGGTTCCACTTGCTAATAAATCTCCAGTTCTCAGGTTACATCCAGTAACTGTATGATGTGCAATTTGCTGAGCCATATTCCAATACAAATAGTTGTAATTAGTTTTAGATATGACCTGAGCTTCAGACATATTTTCTGATTTCAAGTGTATCTCTAAATTTATATCATAATTACAGTTATTTTTGTTATTTAGATAATCAAAGGGTTTTGGGTCTTGTTCCGGACTCTTACATTTGAATGGTTCAAGGGCTTCCATTGTAATAATCCATGGAGAAATACTGGTTGCAAAGTTCTTTGCAAGGAAAGGCCCCAATGGAACATATTCCCAAGTTTGAATATCTCTTGCAGACCAATCATTAACCAGAGTGAATCCAAATACATGATTTTCAGCTTCATCAACGGGAATCGGTTCACTTAATGTATTTCCAGAACCAATTAAAATACCCATTTCAAGTTCGAAATCCATTCTTTTACAATCTCCAAAAGCGGGTTCCTTTTCATCTACGGCTTTTGTTTGGCCTTTCGGTCTAACAATATCGGTTCCACTCAGAACGACAGAAGATGCACGCCCATGATAGCCTACTGGTAAACGTAGCCAATTTGGCATGAGTGCAGCATCAGGTCCTCTGAACATAGTACCTACATTAGTGGCATGTTCTCGGGAGGAATAAAAATCAGTATAATCTCCGATATCGACCGGCATTTCCATTCTAGTCTCTGCCATAGGAATCAGTGCGATTTCTTTCAATTCTTCATTGTCTTTGAAACTCGTATTATCGTCTCTCAGCAATCGACTGATTGTAAGTCTAGCTTCTTTCCAAGCTTTTTGCCCTAATGACATGAAGGCATTCAGTGTAGGTTCATGGAATACTTCGGTTTCTTCAATCGCAGTATCAATGAAAAGTCCAGCTTCATCTAAGTAAGCTAAATCAATTACATAATCGCCTATTGCAGTGACAACGTGGAGTTCGCCACCTTCTTTTGGAGAGTATACTCCAAAAGGAATATTCTGAATAGGGAAATCGGAATTTTCATCCACTTCTATCCATGATTTTAATTTTGAATCGTGTGTTTCGTCCATTACATCCATCCTAGTTGTTTCAAGTCATTAATGGGCTCTTCAAAAGAACAACTGCCGTATGAGATTGCCCTATTTTTCCGAACATCTTTTATTTTTTCCAGATTCATTTCAAAACGCGTATCTCGGTCATCTCCAACTTTCCAAGTAAGTTTAGAATCCTCAAAACTAAAATTTTCGGGATTATCATCATCGATCATGTGGGAAAGAAGTATAAACATACGATATTTTTCTTGGGAGTGCTGGGGTTGTTCAAAATTGGAAGCGAGAATCCCAGCTCCAAATACATTAACAAATCCGTGCATGTCACAATCGTATTGTTCTTCAAAATGGCGTAGTGGATGATGTAGTCCGGCAGTGAATTTCATTGGAACCTGGTTGAGTGCACAGGCTTGAATCATTGCAGCTACTTTTTCGATACTTGGGAATGCCTCTTTGATTACTCCCCCACACCTCAGTTTAATTCCGGCATTGTCTATCTTAGAGATCATGGCAATTGTTGATACTATTTCTGAATCCCAACTAGTTTCATCGAGTTCGGTTGAATAATCTATCCCAACATATGGTAATTCAGCAAATTCATGATAATGTATAAGATCATTTTGATTTAACAAGTCAGTCGCTTTTTTGATTATCTTTTTTGATGGTGAGTTTGTCGCTAATTTACACTCTATAACATCGATTGCAATCTTTCCCGAGTGTTTTTCTCTAAATTTATTAATATCTACTATATTATGCTCAATATTATTTAAATACTCATCGTCGGAATTTCCACCTCCACCTAGGACCGATAATCTTAAAGGCTCCAATCCCTCAAAGAGTGGTAGAAATTGCTCTAAATCTTTGAATTGTGAAATAGGTATAATGAATCTTCCGAGCATCCATGAATTATCGCCTTTAAGATGCACGAGGTATTCATCGATTGCCTCATTAAGCGGTAGTTTGGCAGGAGGAAATAGACCTGCATAGTCTATCAATCCGTCCATGAAAGTTCGAAGACTTTCTTTCATTAATCTTATTCGCCTAAGGCGTCCTTATGGTCGTCATTCACTAGCCAAGATCTTGAATAAGTAGGATCTTCTACATTTAGTGCAAATTTAGCTACTTTGAGAGGGTAATGTGTGTCTACCATTACTGCTAATTCATCTGTACGTTTAGCCCCAATCGATCCTTCGTATTTCCCAGGATGAGGTCCATGTGTCAACCCATCAGGATGAAGTGTCATTGAACCAAATTCTACACCTTTGCGAGACATGAATTCTTTAGAATCATAATAGATAACTTCATCAGACATTACATTAGAATGATTGTAAGGTGCCGGTATTGCATTCTCATCAAAATCGAATGGCCTTGGACAGAATGAACAGACTACAAATTTATCACTAGCAAATGTTTGATGAACAGGTGGTGGTTCATGAATTCTTCCTACAATGGGCTCAAAGTCATGAATACTGAATGCAAATGGATAGTAGTATCCGTCCCAACCAACCACATCACAAGGGTGGTGGCCAAGCGTTACTTCAGTAAATCGATTTCTTTGTTTTACAATTATCTTAAATTCACCTTTTTCGTCGTGTGGGACAAGTTCATCAGGTCCTCTAAAATCTCTTTCGGAGTATGGACTTCTTTCAATTATTTGCCCATATTCATTTCGGTATCTTCTAGGAGTTCTTACTTCACCAGGTGATTCGACAATTAATAGAGAATGTTCGTCATCATTCATTACATATCGGTGTAATATTCCTCTTGGAATTACTAAATAGTCACCTTGTGAATATTTCATATTCCCAAATGCCGTTTCTAAAGTTCCACTACCTAAACTTACGTAGATAATTTCATCGCCTTGTGCGTTTCTATAGAAATAGTCGTCATTTTTATCAGGATAACACATCATCATAATTGCGTCATTATTGAATAAGAAAGGTTTTCGATCCATTATGGCGCTACCTCCTTTGTCTGCCCGATTGGTATAGAAATGTCTCATTCTAAGACTTTTATCGTCTTCTTCTTCAAGTTCAAAACTTCCAATATCTTTGGTAGAAATTACTTCAGTTGGAGGGTGAATATGATACAAAAGAGATGAAGGTCCTACAAATCCCTTATTTCCTTTTAATTCTTCATGATATATTTTTCCATTTTCATCTCTGAAAACAGTGTGCCTTTTTTTTGCTACTTTTCCTAGTTTGTGATACCTGTGCATTACAAGTTTCCTCTTTCTTCTTGATGCCTCTCAATTGCTTGGAATAAGGCTTTGAAATTCCCAATTCCAAATCCTTTCGAACCTTTTCTTTGAATAACTTCATAGAAAACAGTAGGTCTGTCTTCTACAGGTTTTGTGAATAATTGTAGTAAATATCCTTCATCATCACGATCTACAAGGATTTTTAGTTTTTTCAATACTTCCATATCTTCATCGATGTTTCCAACTCTTTTAGCCAAATTATCATAGTAAGTGTCAGGTACTTCTAAGAATTCGACTCCATTTTCTTTGAGTTTGGTTATGGCATTTATGATATCATCAGTCAATAAAGCAATGTGTTGTACGCCGGGACCTTGGTAGAAATCTAGATATTCATCAATTTGTGATTTCTTCTTACCTTCTGCAGGTTCATTAATTGGGAATTTAATTCTTCCATTATCACTTTCCATAACTTTAGACATTAATGCCGAATATTCGGTAGAGATATCATCATCACTGAATGCCTGAAGCTGTGTGAAACCCATTATGTTTGCATAAAATTTTACCCAATCGTTCATTTTCCCTAATTCAACATTGTCTACAATGTGATCAATAAATCTTAATCCGACTGTATTACCTTCTATTATCTTTTCCTGGAATCCAGGGAGGAAAGGTCCACTATAGTCATTGTGTGAAATGAATGAATGTATAGTTTCACCATAAGTGTAGATTGAAGCTTTAGTTATACTTC
>Ga0114997_10003556_pt1 | contig 12210 bp, 10 predicted proteins | sample ArcticOcean_MG_C_2_FD_87045 | JGI IMG/M metagenome (GOLD analysis project Ga0114997, IMG submission 87045) | Marine microbial communities from western Arctic Ocean - ArcticOcean_MG_CB4_136 | ecosystem: Environmental > Aquatic > Marine > Oceanic | place: Arctic Ocean: Canada Basin | collected... | reverse complement strand
TTGCGATCCTTTTAGCACTAGCTTCCAGTATTATCTTACTACCATGTTTGATGAGTTTGTTTGGTTTACTTCCTAAGGAAGAAAGTACTGCATAATTCTCTATCTTCTAGATTAGTAAGATGGATGCTTAATTCGAAATATATCGAGAAGTTTTGAGCAGAGGGTACCCTTCCCACGCCCTTCAATACAGAGGGGGGGCCCTTTGTATCAATATCCAATTAATGTCAATGTATATGGTAACTTAACCCTATTTTGGATGAAGAAACCTTCGCATATACTCAGGCATTTAGAATAGTCATCACTGCCATTGGAATGGTAATGGTTGCATACTGCAATCACTAAGTGATCGACTCCATTCATCACGATTCCTTGCACTAAATCGCGATAAATTGCATTACCAGCATATCCTCTTCCTGCCTCGACCTCTATTCCGACGCCTAAACCTTCATGAAATGCATCAATTTCATACTTCAAATCTGAAACACCATTTTCTCCGAAAGTCACAGGTCTGTGAATTTTCTGATGTTTCTTTTTTCCCGACTCAACATCATAACCAAGTGCCACTAAATCATCTCGGAGTTCGGCTAATACTCCATCACTATCGTGAGTATTACCAGCTTTGGTTGAAATATCATTTTCATGTGATTCGAATATAGCATATATATCACGAACAAATTCTGGAGGTTTTGAAGTCCTAGGGAAGTGAGTGAATCTAATGCCCATGATATTCCTAATAAGTTCTCAGCTAATACTATTCCGTATTTGGATTGAAGCTAGTCCCTTCTGAGTTCTATGTATGAAATATCCCCTACTATACTCATGCGTAAACTAGGGATATAGGTACTACCCGTTGTAGATAAATCGTATCAAGAAATCCCTCTCAACACCCATCCAACAGCAGTCTGAACAGAGGGTAGTGAATACGCACCATAGAGGCCCCATAGTTTCAATGAAATTAATTAAAATAATTTATAAAATTTTTCAATAGTTAGGTTATTTGATTCAAATTTTTTACTAACATCCTCAATGGCCCAGTTTGTATATTCATTTATTGACTTGCCAATGTCCTCAAGATCTTCCTCAGTACCAAAGGTTTTGATTAAAGTATGATAATCATAATTATCAGCAAGCATTCCAATGCTTGCATAAATTGTGGTAAAATTATTCTTTATTGGTAATCTTTCACCTTTTATTAATCCATATATTAAGAGAGCACGATAAGCATCTTTCATCTCATTAAATAATGCACTTGGGCCTAGTTTTTCATCTGATTTGGCACCTGAATTTTCCGATCTACCTGCTAATGACCTTAAGAATTTACGACCATGTAATGATGTTCCAATTTGACTAATTTTTTTCTCTGACATTTAGATCACCCTAGGATGAATAGTTGTTGTATTCTGATTATCATCAAATTTTAATTCCCAAGTTTTGGCCAATAGTTTAACATGTTTTTTTTCCACTTCGTCGGGCCTAAACTCACCACTATGAGCTAAAATTATTAATTGGACATCTCTTTTTGACCAAAAATGATTGATTATATTATTACGATGTCCCTGATCTATAGATGCCCCTGGCGTATCAAATAATATAGGGAATTCAATATCACTAGTTTGTCTAAGTGCATCTATTAATGAAATAGCTGCTACTTGTTGAGCTCCCGGAGATGGAGATGCGACAGGCCGGGAATTAGAATCAAGGATTCGTAATCCGAATCCTTGGTTTAAATTCAAGGCATGATATCCGTTTGGATTATTGGTCAAACTTCGAAATGTTTCCGATGCCCTAGATTGAATTAATTCTCTGGTTTTATCTGAATAATCATATATTACATTATTCCAGATATTTTCTAGCCACTCGATAGATTTAATTTTTCTTAATAATAAGTCTGATTCTACGGATCCATCACTTCCTATCAGATTTCTTTTATGGATAGATTTCTGCACATTTTGTTCATCTATTAGTTTTTGATGACGCAATAGATTTCCCTCAAGATAACCTACACTTACGCGTTCTTTCTTGAGTTTTTCCCTTAATTTAGCAACTGTTTTCTCATCAATTCCATCAAGAAGTCTTTCTACTTCATTTTCTTGATCATTAAGTTCAATGAGTTTCCCCTCTAATTCTCCGATATTATTTTCAATTTTTATTATCTCTTTAATCCTGTTTAAATTTTTAAAATCCTTTATTTTTGAAAAAAGGATTTTTATAGATTCCATAGAATCTAACTGAAGTTTAGATTCTACCATTTCATTTTGCATAAATTTAATTTTATCCAAATCTTGTTTTTTACCTTTTTCATCTCTTTTGTGAGGTTTTGCCCCACATTGGCTACAGGGGCTTTCATCTTCAAGAATCACGCCCTGAAGATGAGATATTTTATTAAAAAGTGAGGAAATATTATGATTTAATTCTGAAGATACTGCTATTTTAGGTTCTATTTCTTTTATTTTATTTTGCAAAGAAGGTTGAAGAAAATATAGCCATAAATGCTTATTTTCAGATTTTCTTCTGGAATATAATGAATCTAAACTATTTTTAATAGATGATTTCTGATTAACAATTCCTTTACGCTTATCCATTAGTTTTTCAGAAGACGAGTGGTCTTGAATTTCAGATTCTAATTTAGACACTTTGGATTTTGCTATTTTGGAATCATCCTCGAAACGGTCAAATATTCTTTGTATATTACTAATTTCAATATCACATTTTTTAATTTTTTCCGATAAATTTCTATTTTTCTTAGTATCGCTGGCAAGTTTTGTTTGTAATGTTCTATATTGATTTTTTACACTAATAATATCTTGAATTCCTTTTTTAAGAATCGGAAAATTTAAGATATCTTCAATATTTTTTCTAATTTCTAGATTTTCTTCCGTACTTGCTATTAGTGCCCTATATTCATTCACAGATTCACCATCAATAAAAAAGAATCTGCGTATGCTTTTTGGCAACAATGTATCAATAAAAATTTGTACCTCACCACCTTGATGCTTAGTATCTTGAGTTTTATTGTGTAGGAATAATAGCTCAGTGATATTTTTATCAGTTGGCAACCTTGGTTTATCTGTATCTGCTGTTCTGGTTAAAATCATCCTTTCTCCTTCATGATCAAAATGTAATTTAACCATTAAATCAAAATCACCTTCCCTATATGCATGAACATTGAGTAATGGGTCATCAGTTTCATCAGCCGAAACGATGGGACGTCTTTTCTTAGTTTCAGTTTGATTTGAGTCAATAATAGCTTTTGTCCAAGCTTCACCATACAAAACCCACTGTATGGCATCTGTGAATGAGGTTTTTCCTCTAGAGTTTTCTCCAAAAATTGAGTACCCATTTAATCCAGATTTGGAATAGAAGTTAAAATGATGCCTTCCTCTATAAGAGGTCCAATTTAGTAGTTCTACCATTATAATACGGATTGTATTTACCCCCAATCTTTCGATTCAATTAAACGCGTTATTAAATCTCTTGATCTATCTCGATTTAGATGATATTGATGATTTTGTAAAATTTTGAAAACTTCTTCAAGTAGTTCTGGAGGGCAAAATTCTGGAGGAGGTAATTTTTCAACTTCTGACTTTATCGCCCTCATCATATCACTGTCAGAATGACTCTTGGGCATATATGAAATTTAAATCAATCATTAATATAGTTAGCGATAAAATTACTAATTTGATACATAAAAATTATACTGTTTAACAGAATAAGACAATTTATGGTTAGTGAGCGGAGGGATGTTGCCCATCCAATTTGGAGGAAAAAAATGGATTCTTCAATGTTTGATCACAAGATGACATTTATACCTCATTGGGTCATAGATAATGTGTTTAAGATAAGAGAAGTATATCCTCATTCCAGTAAAAAAGATCCAAGATCAATCATAGTTATTGAATATAGACATAAAAATGGTAGAGAAACGAAACATTATGGATGGGTGACTACAACCAGATATTCTAAGGGTAGAAATGACATTACCCGTTTGTTCATAGATAATGATGTTTGCAAATATCTGGAAATCGACTTTGTCATGACATATCATAGAGCTCAAGAAAAAAAATTTAGAGAATGTAATTCAATAACTATAGAAAGGGAGATTCCCTTTTGGGAATTTTTAGATATAGAGTATAACTATAAAGATGGAATTTTTATTTTTACTCCCCATTATACACAGGTTAAATTTGGAATGGATAGATTTTCATATTTGCAAAACTAATTATTTCTATTTTTTATAAGTAACTTAATTGGCTTACGTAGTTTGTAAATTATTCCAACAACTAATGCATTACCCATCATAAACCCCCTCTTAGAATCTGGAATATTATCAATTTTAGTCCAATTATCTGGAAACATATTTAATCTTTCAGTCTCGATAGGAAATAAGGTTCGATATGTTTTGTAATCTTGTTTTATTATGTGGCGCATTCTTGAAGCAGATTTACCAATTTCTGATGTTACAATTGTTCGTGAAGGTTTATCAATTGAATCAGGAAACGATATAGCACCTTCATTATATTTGTATGCACCATTATTTCCTAATATCTTTTGAAATTCATGCTTATTTTGGTTCCATATTTTTTGGCTCTTGGATTTCTTACATATATCATATAAATTAGAAATTTCTGGATAGTTATTTAAATCACTTTTTCTTATCCTAAATTCACTTTTACTACCTTTTTCATATTCCCATTTCTTTAGTTGACTTTTATCTATTTCATACGATTTATCATATTCTTCATGATCTTTAGAAACCATTATTTCACGTATTTTTTTTTGATTTATTGGTATGCTTTCCGTTCTCCAAGAACAGAATTGTTTTACCCATCTTTTTGATCCATGACGGCCATCCCACGCATAACCTGCATTACCAAAATCAGAACTCTTATTTGTGAAATTATCGAATACTAAATTTTTACGTTTATAAGAATGAAAATTTGTAGGAAATGCCTGACCAAATGGACTAATTTCATGATCATCAACATCTTCATTTGAAGTACCAAACATCCACTTCTCTAATGATAACTGATTTTTACTTGATTTTAGGCCGTAAGTTGCCTCTCCTAATATCTTACTGTTCCCTCCATGTCCTTTAGTACGATATGCCATTATAAAAACACGCTTTCTCTGCTGGGGCATTCCATAGTCAGATGCATTGATTACTCTCCATTCAACATCATATCCTAGTCCTAATAAACGTTTTATGATAATAGCAAAGTTTAATCCGCGAGAATTTGCAGGTGAATTCAAAAGTCGTGGGACATTTTCAAGTAAAATTATTTTTGGCCTTTTATGTGTACCTTTATTGTGAATTCTAGATATTATTTTCCATATTGGCTCCCATAGTTTACCCTTTTCTCCTTCGATGCCCAATTCTCCTGAGACTGTTCGGGCTACTGAATAATCCTGGCAAGGAAATCCGCCCACCAATACGTCTAATTCAGGTATTTTGATTGTATCTTTGGTAGTTCGTGTAAAGTTATTAATATCTTCATTAAAATGATTAGCATGTCCAAATCGTTTAACATATATTTTTGATGCCCATTGATGTTCATTTCTTGGTTCCCATTGATTACTCCAAATGACTTTGAAATCAGCAGGTGTTGATTTTAACAAGTTAGTTTCCCATTTTTTTGAAGGTGGGCCCTCAAGTCCGAGACGAAAACCCCCCACTCCTGCGAACAATTCACCGACCCTTAATGGAGATTTTACCATGCTCTGGGATGAGGTGGGATCAATAAGGTTTACGATCAATTAGTAGTGAAGATCATATGCAGATAGTCCGGGCATAAATTTCATGAATATCCCAGATTGGTTGGTTTCATCGATTCAGAGTCAATATACTACAAAATCTAATTACAAAGATTTTTCTAAATGGATAAAAGAATTAGTAGATGCTGAACAAATAAAACCTCACGAAGCTGATGAAATTTTTCAAAGATTTCCTAACTCTGAACCAATATTAATTTCTGATTGGGAGGATGAAGAAGGAGTTGAAACAATTCTTAGAGATCCTCTAGATACTGGACCTCTAGCTAAATTACCATTCAGATCATGGATTAAGCCTGATTTAGCGGGCGAGTACCGCCATGATGATGAAAAATTAATAAAATTATTAGGAATGAATGATTTAGAAGTGATTCGAGATATACAAGAAAATGCCCTTCACATATTAGATGGATGTAATAATCCAACAGAAAATGGAGAGAAGTGGGGAGAGAATAAACAAGGTCTTGTTTATGGAATGGTACAAAGTGGGAAAACAGCAAATATGCTAAGTCTTATATCAATTGCAAGAAAATCTGGATATAGATTATTTATCATCTTATCAGGAGATAAATCATCTTTAAGAAATCAAACGCAAAATCGTATTAATAAAGCATTCAAATTAGATAATGGCTCTAGACCTGGAAGTAAGATTCATTCTCCGACATTTAATTCTGATTTCAAACATACCAGAGGCGGATATACCGCTAACTTTCGTTTCAATGAAAGGGTGGCTAGATCACAAGATTGGACAACGATTATTGTAATTAAAAAACAAACAAATCATCTAAATAGCCTAATAAACCAAATAAAAGATTTAGAATATGCATTAAAAGAAGAAGGCATGGAAATGAGTAAAGAAATTCCAACTATGATAATCGACGATGAAGCTGATTATGCTAGTCAAAATACCGATACACGGGGAGATGGAACCACAATACATAATGATTTAATATCACTTAGGAGAGTTTTACCTCGGAATTGCTATGTAGCATACACAGCAACTCCCCAGGCATGTTTAACTGCAGATCCAGATGATCCAATAGGTTATCCTAAAGATTTTTGGTGGCATATTGAGCCATATATGGATGAACATGAAGGAGGGAGAATCCCTAGAAGTTATTTAGGTGCATGGGAAGTTTTTTGGTTTTATAATGAATATCTAATAAATCGGATGGGGATGGATGAATGGCCCAATCATGTAAAAGATGTGCGAGGAGCGCCATTAGGAGTTTGGATGCCACCAATAGATGAAAATCACATTGGCACAATAACTACAGATCTTGTTGGTCAAGAAGAAATATTTTTACAAGAAATAGAGGATGGAAATAGGAACCCACCTGAATCAATACAGAAGGCTATGCTAGATTTTATTATTAGTTGTGGAATTAGATGGTGGCGAGAATGGAATAAATCTTTCGATTCAGTAAAACCTAGTAGGCAATTAATAGAAAGAGACTATCCTTATCATTCTATGATGATACACCTCTCTCTAACTAAAGAAAACCAAGAGAAAATTAGAAATTTAGCTTCCAAAGAATGGCCTAAATCTATAAAATCATATAGATCATTTAATCCAGAAAATTCATCTGATGATCATCCATTTATGGAAAGATGGAGATTGCAGAAAGAAAAATCATCGGTTTTGATGGATGAAAAACATATTCCATTTGAGGAAATAAGATATTTTATAGATAGATGTATTGAGATTGTAGAAGAGCCTATAAAAAATCATAATACCCTTTCACCTTACCAGTATTTTAATGGAAAACCCTGGATATATCTCCTTAACTCTAGTGATGAAGGAATGGAATTAAATTATTCTAAAGACGCGGATAGGGAAATTAGAACAAAGAAAGCTGCCATAGTTGTTGGAGGATATATTCTTTCAAGAGGGCTTACTATTGAAGGATTATCCACTACTATTTTCTGTAGAACTCAGGCTCTTTCAATGGGAGATACTAATATGCAAATGGGAAGATGGTTTGGACATAAAATGAAAGAGAGGGATTTAATTTCAATACATATGCAAGACTGTTCATTAGAAATATTTAGGCAGATTGCGCAGGCGGACAGATACCTTCGACTACAAATTAAACTCTCTTTAGAAATGGATCACAGTCCGTTACGCGTTTTATTGGAGCTTCGTAATAGTCCTTTCTTTAGATCGACAAGTCGTGATAAAAGTGCATTCCTAGGAGATACAAATGGGACTGGTTTCTCGGGTCATCAACGAATATTAAAAAAGCCTGATTTTGAAAGGGAAAAAATAGATTATAATAAAAAACTATTAGATAGTTTTCAAAATAAAAATGAAAGTAAACGAGCGTTGAATAGGGCATTATTGTATAAAAATGTAGAATTAGATGCGACAATTGCGCTACTAAAGAAATTTAAGTGTAAGAGGGACGCACCGCAGACTTCTTTCAAACAATATGCAGATTATCTTGAAGAATGGAGTGTTCGTGCTGCGAGTGGAGAATTAGCACAAATTCCACAAATAAATATTGCAATTTGGGATGAAGGGATGAGGCAAAGAGAGCAAAAGTATACTAATTTTCCAGGAAGTGAGGAACAAGCCAGAAAAGAAGTTAGAGATTCATTTAACTCCATAATAGGAGGATCTAATGATAATAAAAAATATATGGGAGATGCTTTTATTGATAAGCCACAAGAATGGCATGATGCACAAATTAATCCCTCAAAAATTAGAAATCCCGGGGATCCAATATTGATTATATTTTATCAATTAAAACCTAATTATGTCAGAAAAAGCTATTATAATAAGTCTTTAAAAACATCTACAAATAGCAACGGAACGAAAATAAAAAAAGAAATTTATTTGATTCCGGGAGATGATTTATATATGGCTACGATTAATCCAATTATCGTATTTGCATGTTGGACGCCTATTGGAGGACCCATGTATCAAGTAGGAACTAATTTACTCATAAATCCAAATACTGCCCAGCAAATAGGGCTGAATATTGTCAATAGTGATAGTGAATAGTATGGTAGATTCAATACTAGAAACATGGAATTCTATAAAACTACCAAAAAATGATTCAGAATATTCAGCAGAAAAAATAAATGGTACTAATGCTTGGATTTTTAAGGACCATCAAGGTAAAATGGGATTTTTACTTTCAGGGGTTAAAATTCCTAGAAAAATTCCAAAATTAGTTAATATTGAAATACTAAGATTAAGTGGGAAAGAAATTGAAAAAAATGGTGAAAAGAGTATTATTTCTAATTGCTTAGAAGTGCATCTAGATATTGGATGCGATCCCAAGCTATTATCAACCATATTAGATAGAATGAGAGACATTTCTCCTTCTGGGAAATATTCTTCAGATTTATTAATGGATGTTTTGAATCAAGTAATTGAGTTAGTTAAAAGTCCTCCTAAACCTCCTCTTAAAGAACAAATTATCGGAGCATGGGGAGAAATGAAATTATTACAGATATTACTAGAAAAAACTAAAACTGGATATTTTAGACAGAAGATTTTATTGGGATGGGAAGCTAATGGAAATGGCCGTGATATCATTGATTTAAGGTTCCCACATGCCAGGGGAGGATTAGTAATTGAGGTCAAAACCACAACCTCTGAAAGGAAGCATCATATCAATGGATATGGGCAAATAACTATTCCTGATGAAATAGAAGAAGGTTTTATAGCTAGTATTAAAATTAGAGAAACGGATAAATTATCGGGACAAACAACTTCTGAGTTGGCTAAATATTTAGGAGATTTAGCAATGGGAAATGAAGAACAAAAACTTAAATTTACTTCATTACTAAAGTCTAAATTAGATTTAAGAGGGAATGAATGTCATGATGAAAGATATTCATTTCAAATAAATAATTTATCATTGAGATTTATTAAAATGGAAAATGTCCCATGCCCAATTCAAGTGGAAGGAGTAGAGGAAGTAGAGTGGTTTTCCATAATGGAAGGTTGTGAATTTTTAGATGAAAGTGAATTGGAAGAAAAAATGATGATGGTTACAGGAGATTTAAGGCTTAATTAATTTGATTGTGGTAAATCCTGGTGGACCAACTGTATTGAACCATTCAACTCTGATGTCCAAATATTCGATATTTTCCATCCACAATGAGTAATTTATGACTTTTTCAGCAACCCCTAATTTCGAAACAGAATTAGTGCTTTCACCAGTACGATTTTGACCATCAGAATCTAGAATTTGCCATACAGATGTTGACAAAGTATTCTTGGGCTGGACAGCGCAAAGTGTAATTGGTTTATTTACATGGGGCCAATTATGATTTTCTTCAACAACATAAAGATTATCATTCCCGGGAGATGCTAACATTCCTTGGCCTGCTTTGGATTGAATTTCATCTGACATTACTGAATCTTTGTCATATTTATTACCATCTTTTATGGCTGTCTCTAGCCAGACCCTAAGGGCCGTACGTGGGCGTTCTCCACTTCCTCCAAAGGTCTTCTTTAATCGGGGATCTAGCCAATCAACCCAAGTCAATGGATTAAGTATTTCTTTGAATATTTTAACACTTACAACAGAATCTCCAGAAATCCTTTTTGCTTTTCTAATTACAGTAGGGTATATGTCTAAAAGAGCTTTTGAAGGGCCATGTCTTTGTACTAATCCTTTTGGTTTTGCTTTTAAACACCATCTATCCCTACCATCATCCCATTCTGAGTGGTTACAAACTTCGACAAAAGCTGTAAAATAGTTTTCAACTTCTTTGTTTATATCAGCTTGACTTTCGGGGCACCCGGGGGCATATATTCCACCTTCAGAAAACCATCTTCGAGAAAAATCTAGCCACTGACTTGCTTGAATTATTGTAAATTGTTTACTATTTGAATCTAAAAATTTTATACGATTTTCTAAAGGCCCATTAGGATTAGAGGAAAGATATGCTGCGCATTCATAACTTAAATGATTAGCTCTAGAATTTCTACTATTGGGTGAGTTATTATCCCAAGGGGCTTGAAAATCTCTCTTTGCAATTGGTGATGGGATATTGAAACGATGCTGCATAAATAATGTATGAAGGTTTGATAATTTTGTTTGTAATGTATTTATTTCAGCAAAAATCTTAGCTGAATCGCTCAGATTAAATGTAGATGGGAAGAAAATTATAGGAATTTCCATCTCAATACCAATTTCTGATTGAGCAAGTCCCCTAGTTCTGTGTTGGCCATCAATTAACCATATAGGGCGTAAATCTATTTTTCCTTTATGATCAGCCCATAAATTATCTTTAAAATTCTCTAAAAACATACTTGAATTTATATTTATAGCGCCATCCTTATCTATTTTAACAGCGCGATCGCTAGGACTGTAGAGGATTGCAGAATTAGCTATTAGGTTATCACTTTGTCCAATAAATCTCCTAATTGAAATTATTCTTTTTGCATCAACTCTTCTCTGCCATTCTTTATCTCCCCTATTTTTATCTAAAACTCGTAATGCACTTTCTATCGAATCTAATTCCGAAGGTAATTGAGGAACCGAACATACAGCATCAATTTCAGAAACCTTTGCTTTACCGATATAGAAAGTTCTATTTTTTTGAACTATTGGTATTAGTTTCCACGAAATATCAGGAAAGGGAGCTGAATATTCATGTTTTGCTGGTCCGCCTCCCTCTGGGACGATTGTACGTAAGAGATTTTCAGAATGTCCAAATTTTAATTCTGTTGATGTCATGAATTCCCATTCACCCCATTGATATGGGGGTTGCCAGGAATTTTCTTCTTCAAGCCATTTGCCAGATACTGAAAAAATAAAACGGTCCCAAAGATTTTCATAGAAATCTTCATTATCAAATGGCATTGAAGCTTCGAGCAATTCTATTTTAATCTTTATTTGAGAAGAGAGGTCAATTATTTCATTCATTTGATCTGTCTTTTTTTTTCCAATACTTTGAATAATATCATCCAAGATTTTAAGCATCCAACTCAATGCTTTTGTTTCTTCTTCGGGCCCGTCGAATATGTCTTCCACATTTACTGATAACAATCTCTAGAGATAAAACAATCGGTAAATGTGTTAAAATTTTTATATTTGAAATTAATAATAGATATTAATTCACATTTTGTGAAGTACATTTTTTAACATTATTAATGTTTCTAAAATGCATTTATGTGCATCCACCTGTCTGTTAAGCTTATGGGGAAAATTACACAAAATGTGTTAACTGAAGAAATGCTACCGATTGCCCGAATGAATGGAGAAGATTTTGAGAAAATGAAAGTCTCTGTAGACGGATATAATGCTGAAATATTTATTTCTGAGAATTATGGATCTGATAAGATAGTAATTATATTTAATGAAATACATCCACATTGGGGAGAAGTTTTTACAACTAAGTATTTCTTTTTTGAAACACCTGGAGAAATGAGTTGGGGGCACAATGGAGAAGTAATGAAGATATTAGTTATTTGAA
>Ga0114997_10003555_pt1 | contig 12212 bp, 11 predicted proteins | sample ArcticOcean_MG_C_2_FD_87045 | JGI IMG/M metagenome (GOLD analysis project Ga0114997, IMG submission 87045) | Marine microbial communities from western Arctic Ocean - ArcticOcean_MG_CB4_136 | ecosystem: Environmental > Aquatic > Marine > Oceanic | place: Arctic Ocean: Canada Basin | collected... | reverse complement strand
TTTTTTGCAATGCTTCTTTATATTTTTTTAATAATTCTTCATCTATACCCAGAACATAGTTAAATTTATATAAAAAATCATAAACTTGGTTAGCCTTGTTTTTATTTAATTTATCAAATATTTTTAATGATATACGTTGACAATCTTTTACAATACCAGTAAAACTTGTATTTATAAATAAACTATCCCATTTTGTTTCTGGAGAGAAATATTTCATACACATTTTTATTAATTCTTTATAATCAATATTTTCATCTATTTCTATTTTCTCATTAAAATCATCTTTTGATAACAAGAAATCATAAGCTTCTTTTACTTGTTTAAATTTCTCTCCATTATCTTCTTTATATTTATCTGGATGATATCTCAATGCCATTCTAAAATAAGCTTTTTTTATACAATCAGCTGTATGTTTTTGAGATATTTCTAATATTTCACATGCTTTTTCACAATCCATATATCTGTATACATAAATAAAATATAAATCCCTCTAAGTGATAGATAGGACGATAATTGTTATTATATAATTTTAAAAAATTATGAGATTGAATTATAATATTTTTGACATGTGGTTCTTTTATCATTTTTTTATTAATTAAAGTTTTTATTATATAATATATACAATTATGAATATTTAAATTATATATAAATATTTCATATAAATTATCTCTCATTTCTAAAAAATTAATAGACTTATAATTATCTATTTTATCTACTATTTTATTACAAACAGTTTTATTAATATTATTAAGACAACTAACTTTGCCTTTTATATTTTTTATATTAGTAATATCTTTGATATTAACCTCATTCATTAAAGTTTTGCTTGTAGCTTTTATATATTCACCTTTCAATGGTCGTTTTAAAGGAATTATTTGACATCTATTTAAGATATTATCTGGTATAAAACTAACATTTTCACTAATTAAAATATAAACAATATGTAAATTTTTGTGTTTTAAAGTTTGCATATAACTATAAAATATATCAAGTAATTCACTATGAATCATATGAAAGTTTTTACATAATATTATCCCAAAACCATTAGGTCTTGCAGTTAAAATATCTAATATATGATAATATATATCATTAAATAATAATTTAGCATGACATCCTAATAAAGCCATATCTATTTCAAAATGGACATCACTTACCTTAAAATCGTAATGTTTTTTATTATTAAAATTAAAATTTATTTTTCTTTCAAAGCGTAATTTTGTTGGACTATATTTTTTTATGTATTGTAATGCTTGTGTATATTTACCAATACCAGAAGGACCATAAAATACCAAATTATTTTGTGTTTTAAAATCATTATTCATTACATTATAAAAATCACTCATATTATTATGCAAATTATATCTATTACTTTCTGTTATATATCCCTCAAATTTTGATGAAAAATATTTCATAATATAATTAATATTATTAAAGCTTGTTTAATACTTAAAAAAGAAAAATACTTTAATATATGGATACTAAAGTAAATAATATTAAAAATATCATTTACCTTAAAAAAAAGGTTTGTCCCAATATTAGTAATATATGGATAAAATATATCGAGGAACAAATTAAAATTTTAAATAATACGTTAAATAATGCTGAAAAAATATTTAAAACTTTGGATAAAGATATACCTGAAGAATCTATTATAGCACTGTATTTATTAAATTCTCAACATCTGAAATATATATGATTTCATTATGATTTAAATATTATTTTATTCATAATAATAATATAATGTTTTTAACTATAAATCATAAAGAGTTCAATCCATATAATATAATTATTCATGAAAAAACAAAAAATAATATAATGATAGGAAGTGATTTTCATAGACTTATATTTAGCGATGAATATTGTTCTATGTCTGGTATATTTATTACATTTGCGTTAGAAAATGTAAATATAGACAAATATTTCAATAAAATTAAATGTGTTTTTGAGAATTCACATCTTAATAATATAAATATATCAAATATTAAAGCAATTGAAAAGTTGATTCTGAATAAATTCAATAATATCAATAATAAATTATTAACTTGTAGAATTAAAGAACAATTAAAAAATGGTTTTATTAAACTTTATGGTGACGATACAATATCTTATGGAAAACATAAACAAATTAATTTTTTATTAAAAATTTCTGGTATTTGGGTTTCTAACCAAAATAATGATTTTGGTTTAACATTTAGATTTTTTATTTTCAACAGTCACATTTAAGTTTCTCCAATATTACCCATACTTGACCTATCGAAATACCACATAATACTGTTGATAATAAAAATAAAGAAACTAAAAACCAGTTATTTAAACTAAATAAATTTTTACTCAACGATTGGGCTATCGAAGTAATTAATATTATTAGTTGTAATACTATCATACTTAATGTTGTAGTCATAAATATTTCATATTCAGGTGGTATATCTTTACCTGCTTTAATAAAATCCATATGTTCAAAATTTACATAAAATAAACCTCCTATTTGAAGCATTATAAATAAAGAACTCAAAGGGAATGATATCTTTTTAAAAAAAGTCCCAGCTATAAAAGCTACTACCATTAACATACCTAAAGTTATAAATATATTTACTCCCGTATCCCAAAATTTTGACAGAAATAAGTGCCAAAAAGTGGATACTATAAGTACCCCTGTAATAATTTTTAATTTACTATGACCTATAAATATTGATAACATTCTTGAAATCATACTTTTTCTTTTTTTAAGAAGATTTTCTTCTGAACTAATATCATTTGGATTCCCTCCACGTTGTTTAAATTTTCGTTTAGGCATTTAATATATACGATTATTTTATATTCATATTTACAAAATTATTGTTTATTTTCTAAATATGTTAATAAAAAAAAAATAAAATACCATTATTTATATTATGAGTAACTTTAAATTACAAACATCTCATCCTTTAATTCAAAGTGAGCAAACATTCGTATTAGATAGAAAGGTAATTTCTGTTCATTCTATCGATAGAGATTATAAAAAATGGCCTAATAGTAATAATTTTGGTATTGATTTAGGAGAAGCCTTTCATAATGTTCAATCTCTAAGACTTATTGATTATTCTTTACCTACAAATAATTATACCTTTTCTACTTCATATCAAAATACTAAATTATCTTTTACTTATACTACTAAATTACGTTTTACTTTTGGTGCGCACGATGCTACACCTGTTTTTAAAAAAACAGATGGAACCGATTATGACTCAAATAAAGCTATGATAGATGATATTATGTATAAAATTTTTCCATCCACAACCACTGGATTTTGGTTCAAAGATAAGCCAAGTGATATTAAAATTATGGTAAAACAAACTGATGGTACTTGGAAAGAAACTACAACAAGTAGTACTTTATTTGCAGAAGCAACACCCGCACCACCTATAACAAATATGGATAATACAAATATGCAATTTGAAATTATATGGGAACCTGTCAATTTTCAAATTACAATACCAGAAGGTTCGTATACAGCAGAAAATTTAGCAAAAACAGTAGAATCTTTAATGAATAAAGAAGTTTTTAATGCTTCAGCAGATTCAAATTATATCATGTTTCCTTTAACTGGAAAATCTGATAATACTTTTGATTATAATGGATTATTGAAAACAAGCAGTGATACTGATTCTGTTTGGTATAGAAATCCCGATGATGTAACAAATTGGGGGTTAAAACCATTTGTTGTTTTTTATGATAATACATCAAATAAATTATTAATAGGTTCAAAACAAGGTGAATTCACTATGAATTTTTCTAATCAAGAAATTTATGACCCAACGTGTGATGTTAATAAAGCAATTTTCAATCAATATACAAAATGGGGTTTACCTTCTTATTTAGGATTTACTAAAATTGATTTATCCGGTCTCTCTACAGATATTAGTAGTAATACTGATTACTATATTAAAAATATTGGAGGATTATATTTACATAATAATATATCTACGCCTTGGATTCAACCGTCTGGATTTAGTGAAATTATTTGTAGTGGAGATAATAATGCCACATTCAAAAGTAATACAATTGTAAGAAATGTATCGGCAACCAATAATTTAGACATAGCTGGAGAAGATGCCATATATATAGAAGTAGATAGATATAATAATATTGATGAAATTTATCCATATTCTGAACGAACTGGTCATCTTTATAATAATGATTTGGGTCATAGAGTTAATGGGTCATTTGCCAAATTATCATTACCAGGGAAAAATGATTTTTCACAACACAGAGGTGTTAAACAATCACTTTGCACTAATTTATTTCACAGTGATCCTCCTATACAAAGAATTGATAGATTAAAATTTAAATTTAGATATCATGATGGAAGACTTGTTGATTTTAAAAATTTACCTATCAGTTTAACATTCGAATTTAATATGTTAAAAGATGAACAATCAAGAGGAAAATATGTTAGAATACCACATCTTTATGGATTATAATTTATCTGATACCCATACTTCATTTACTTCATCTAAACTTACTCCCTTCATTGGAATAAATTTAGGCCTGCTCATCTTTTTTGTCTTATAAAACACATAAGGACCATATTTTCCTTTTCTTACTGATATTTCATCAGTTATTACTTTTAGTATATTTGGATTTGATGTTTTTTTTCCTTTTAATACATCTAATATTTCTTCTAATTTAATATTTTCCATCTTTTTTTTTATATGACTAATTGAACTATTCTTACATTTATATGTTATATACATACCATATTTACCCTTTTTTAGTATTACATCTTCTCCTTCATATTCTCCTAAATTTATATTATTCGAACTTATTTTATTTAAATCAACTATATCTTTTAAAGTATATTCACCATTTTTTAATTTTGTCATATCTATATTTTTTTTTACACTTTTAAACGATGTTTCATCACCATTCTCATATTTAATAACAGGACCATATTTACCTATCATATAAATATGATTTTCATCAATTCTATATGTTTCTCTATGAGAATCTTTTATATTTTTTGACGATTTATTTATTTGTTTATGACAATCATTACATAATGTATGCCAGATTTTATTTCCATTTGATATTTTATCCAAATCATCTTCCATAAGCTTAGTATAATCATAATTAAATAAATTATCAAAATGTTTTTCTAAAAATTCATATACCATTATTCCTATTGGTTGAACAACTAATTTATTTTTTTCATTTCCAAATACTCGAGAAGTTTTTATTTTTTCCAAATCTGTTTCTACTAATTTATAATCAATACATTTTATTTCTTTACCCTTTACATCTTCCTTTTTAACATATCCTCTTTCTTGAATTTTAGATATTAAACTTGAAAATGTTGAGGGACGACCTATCCCCCTTTTTTCTAACATTTGAACTAATCTCGCCTCAGAATAATTCTTTTTCAAATCTTTAAGAGTCAACTTACTATAAATTTCTTTATATTCTAAAATTTGTCCCGATTTAACAGATAATAAATATTTATATTCGTTATTTTCTTTTTCATATCCTCCTACTATTTTCCAACCAGGAAATATTACCTGCTCACTCGAATATTTATATATATGACTTTCTGGTGCTGTTATTTTCGCAGTTATTGAATTATATGTTGCAGGAGTCATACAACTTTCCATTGTATTCTTCCAAATTAAAATATATAATTTTAATTCTCTCGGTGTTATTTTACCAGATACATTTAATGTTGTTATATCTATTTTTGTAGGTCTAATCGCTTCGTGTGCTTCTTGGGCATTAGTATCTTTATTTTTTTTTGAATTTCCATTTATTAATTTATCTGTATTTTTTGTAATATAATCATTTCCATATTGACTTTTAATATATTTTTTTGTTGATTTTATAAATTCTTTGCTATATGTCATACTATCTGTTCTCATATAAGTAATGTGACCATTTTCATATAATGTTTGAGCTAATCTCATTGTTTGTTTTGGAGAGAAATTACATTCATTACTTGCCTTTTGTTGTAATGTACTTGTTGTAAATGGGAACGGAACATTTTTTTTTACTACTTTTGCCTTATTAATATTATATTTATGTTTAAAATTTACACTTTCTTCTAAAAATAACCCCATTTCTTTTTCATTATTGTAATTATAATTTAAAAGAAAATTCATATCTTTTTCCGTAAAATTTCCTGTTGTTTCGTACACCTTTTTACCTGGTGAATTTTTTATTAATTTTTGTTGCTCATATACTAAACGTAACGCAGGAGTCTGACATCTACCAGCACTTAAACTACCCTTTGTATTTCTACTAATATGTTTCCAAAGTATTGGACTTATTGTATAACCAACCAGTAAATCTAATACCTGTCGAGCTAACTGAGCATTTACTGTATTCATATTAATTACTGTTGGATTATTTATTGCTGTTTTAATTGCTGGTTTTGTTATTTCATGAAATATTATTCTTTTAGTTGATAAAACAGATAAATTAAATGTTTTACAAATATGCCAAGCAATTGCCTCACCTTCTCTATCATCATCTGTTGCCAAAATTACTTCTTTAGATTTTTTTATCCATTCTCTTAGAGATTTAATATATTTACTCTTACTTCTTATTGTTTTAAATATAACTTCATAATTATTTTTTGTATCTATACTTTTTAATCCATTCGCTATTTCTCTAATATGACCAAAACTTGCTATACATTTATATCCATTACCTAAGTAACTTTCTATCTTTTTACATTTAGCCGGAGATTCCACTATCACCAATTTCATTATTTAAATAAAATACAACAATCTATTTAAATAATTTCAATTTAATTTAAGATTTTTTTCTTATACTCGCACCAAGTTATATTATTTATTGGGTTTTTATATTTTTTTTCTTCTTTTTTTAATTTTTTTTCTTCTTTTTTTAATTTTTTTTCCATTTTTTTTTCCCGTTTCATCGCACTATCTATGAATAATTTTTTTAATATTTTTCCTACTTTAATTGATGCTTCGTGTTGGTCTGTTTCGCTATTTTCTATCTCTTTTAGACATATTATCAAATTACCCAATATATCAAAATCTAATTCATTTTTCTTTAATCTAATAAATATATTAGTATAATTTTTATATAACCAAGCACATTGTGAATCAATCATTCTATCTATTGATTTCTTTCCCAGCCTTTGATATTTTTTTCTTATATCCATCATAATTGATACTTGCTCTTTAATTTTTCCACTATGTTTTAGTTTTCTAATTTTAGAAGTATTGTCCGAAGCACCTGATTCTTTTAACATTTTATCGAAATTCAATCGAGTTTCATCATCTATTTTAAAAGACATATATTTTAATATTATTTTTCTTTTTATATTTTTATTGCGTTAATATATATATGGTATCATTTAAAAAAAACAAAAAACGTAAAAAGCTACGCGGTGGTGCTGTTAATTTGTCAGTAACTGCCCCTAACACACAAAATGTAAGTGCCAATGGAGCTATTCAACAGGCTATGAACAAACAAAAACTAAATTCATTAAATATGGTTAAATTAAGTAAAGATATGGCAGGTGGAAGCAAGATGATGAATGTTCCCCAAATGTCCCAAGCTGGAGGTACAGGTAATTCATTAATGAAAGCTGCGATTAACTTGCAGTTACAGACAAGAGCAAAGTCTGAATACGATGGTCAAGCTTTGATGGGAAGATCACAAGGTGTTGCAGGAATGACTGGAGGACGTAAATCAAGAAAAAAGAGAAGAAAGAGAAGAAAGAGAAGAAAGATAAGAAAAACAAAAAAAAGAACTAAATCACGTAAAAGAAGAAAATCTCGAAGAAGAAAAAAATAAGATTTTTATTTGATAATATTATATTAAATAAAAATCACATTATATTTTAATATGAAGTTTGGAGATATTATCAAAGCAATATTAATTATAGTAATATTCGCATTATTATTTTTTTCAGCAATAATTACAAATGGACTTCAAGATATAAAAGATAATTGGCCAAAATATAGATGCTCACCTACCTATATGCCATTCGCAAGTCATTTAGGATATGATACTATGGAAAATTTCTCGTATTGTGTCGGAAATATTCAAAAAGATTTGATGGGATTCTTTTTAGCCCCTATCCAATATGTTTTAGGAAGTCTTGGTTCTATATTACAAAACCTATTAGATTCATTTGAAATGATTCGAGTTGTTATAGAAAAAATAAAATCGTCTTTTGGTTTTGTAATTGGAGATGTTTATGGAATGTTTGTTAATATAATAATGCAATTCCAGAAATTGCTCATTAAAACCAAGGATACTGCTATGAAACTTATTGGTATTGTTACTACATTTATATATATGATTGAAGGCGGTAGTCTTACTGGTCAAAGTATCAACAATGGTCCTATTGGTAAAACATTAAGAACTATTTGTTTTTCTAAAAATACTAAATTAAAATTAAAAGATGGCACTATAAAAAAAATAAAAGATATTATTTTAGGTGATATTTTAGAAAACGGAAGTGAAGTTTATGGAACATTAAAATTAAAAGGAGGCGCAGAATCTCCATATTATCAAATATGGAGTAAAAACTTAAAAGAATATATTTATGTTACCGGCGAACATAAAATTTTTAATACAGATAATAGTGATAATTCATTATTAAATAATTACATTCCTGTTAAAGATTATAAAGATGCTATTAAAACGGGTGTGTTCGACAATGTTTTATATTGTCTTATAACAGACAATCATCAAATACCTATTGGTGAATATACTTTTTGGGATTGGGAAGATTAATTTTTAAGAATATTATCCAGATATTATATATGAATAATATTCCAGAAACATTTAATAGTCATTTTGAAAATTTATATAAAAAAAATGGATTTTTAGATAAATATGGAGGATCTGTTGTCGTTACTGTTTTAACATTGATATTTTTTTTCCTTGTCTTATCTTATTATTATATTAAAGATAAAATGGAACCTATTAGACAAAATTGGGCAGAAGAAAGATGCAAACCAGTTGTTATGGCTTTTGCGGGAATTATAAAAGAACCTGATTTACCAAAAGGCACTTCTAAAATGCAATTTACAGGTGATAATTTTATTCAATGTACCAATAATATATTGAGTAATATTGTCGGTTATTTTGTAAAACCATTTTATTATATTGCTGAAATGTTAATTGATTCTATCAAAAATTTAGGGATATCTCTTGATTTTGTTAGAATTGTATTAGCATATTTAAAAGGTAAATTAAATGAAATTTTGTCTTATATATTTGCAAGATTGTATAATGTCATTGTACCTATACAAAAAATACTTATTAAATTTAAAGATTTATTAAATAAAATATCCGCGGCTGTTGTTGCTGGGTTATATACTGTTTATGGCCTTTATTTAGCAATGAAATCATTTATTGGCGCCTTTCTTACCGTTTGTATTATGGCTCTTATTATATTTTTAGCCGCTATTGTCCTTTTATGGATATTGCCATTCACATGGCCTGCTGCAGCTGCCGGAACCGCCTTTTTTTCTGTTTTATCTATTTTAGTTGCCATTACAGCATCTTGGATGCAACATATTTTGGATATATCAAGTAGAAAAATTCCCAATCGCTCAGCAAGAAAATGTTTTGATAAAAATACTATTATAAAAACAAAAAATGGTAATATTAAAATTCAAAATATAAAATCTGGAACTATTCTTGAAAATGGTGATAGAATCACTTCTATTTTTAAATTAAGCACTCACGGAATAACTATGTATAATTTGAATGGAATTATTGTTAGCGGCTGTCATAAAGTTTATAATTCTAAAATGGGATGGATTGATGTTAAAGAACACCAATTAAGCAAAAAGCTTGATGATTATAGAGAAAATACTATTTATTGTTTAAATACTGAAAATAAAAGAATACATATTAATGAGTTTGCATTTTTAGATTGGGATGAATTAGAACCTATTGATATTATCAAATTAAAAAATTTAAAATATCTTTCTCAAAATTCATCTTTAACTGATATTCATAAAAATCTTGAATCTGGATTAGATGGCAATATTTTGATTGAACTCAAAAACAATCAGTCAATTAAATTAAAAGATATACAATTAAATGATAAATTACTGTGTAATGAAATAGTTATTGGTTTAGTAGAAGTTGATACTAAAAATATTAAAAATGTAAAAAAATACACGTTTAATAATTTTACAATCAAAGGTGGTACTAATATTCACATCAATGATGCTGATTTAGGAATTTTTAATACTTTAAATATATCAGGAGAAAATATTGATAAACCCAATAAATTATATCATTTAATAACTGATACGGGATATTTTACTGTTCATGGAATTAGATTAAGAGATTATAATTCCGCAATTGAAAATATTTTAGATATTCGAGATAAATTATTCTCTTTATTTTAATTTTTATCTGTAAATATGTATATATGCTCAAATTAAATACAAACATCATTATTTTAGGTATTAAATTACGTTTAGAATTAATTATATTAGCAGTAATTATTGGAGGTATTGCTTGGTTACATTTAGTTTGTTCATGTACTACCTCACAAGGATATACTATGATTTTTCATCTTATCGAAGAACTTAAGGTTATTACTGGAATGAGATTTATTGAAGGAAATACAAATATGGGGGCTGCTTTAGATTATTCTCCTAGCAATGGGGTTCATGATAATAAATATGAAAAAAAAGTTGGACTAATGGAAGTTAATCAGTTAGGAGGACATATTTTAAAGCCGAAAGTACCCCTCCCAGAAGGGCAATTATTTTATTACGCAAACAATGATTTCGATTCAAAATGCTGTGATACTTCTAATGTCAGCGGAGGAAATGGTTGTGCTTGTATTACAAAAGAACAAGTGGATTTTTTAAATAATAGAGGAGGAAATCGTGGTAAAGATTCAGAGTTTTAGGTATATAATATTTAGTTAAAATCTAATAATATTATATATCACATGTTACGAGCAAAAAGTCATAGAAAAAAAATGACTCGAAAATATAAAGTCAAAAGAAAAACAAGAAAAACAAGAAAAAGTTACAATAATTTATCATTTATACAAAAAGGTGGATTCAAAAGCAAAAAATTTAAATCACTATGGAATCAATTCAAAGAGAAATGGAGAAATGGGGATGGAAAAACAAAGGACGAACTATTAGGCATGAATTTAGACTATTTATTTAGACACGAAAAACAAAATATTGCAGGAACAGTGGACAATACTATAACTTTGTTTTTGGGGAAACCTGGTCGTGGCGCGCACCGACCACTACCAACTATTGGTTATAAACCTCTACTTAATTTGTTAGATATTATTGAATTAACTGATTACCTAAGAGAGAGGAAAGGAGAGGAAAAGAGAGGGAAGAAGAAAAGGATGAAGTCGATTAGACCTCAGGACAAAAGAAAATTTTATAATGCTCTTAAAGCATTTAATGTTATTAGTGTTGGGCAACGTTCGACACAAACAATAAATGATTTGATAGAGTCGTTCAACAAGGACAAATTATTGAGAATACTTGACCCACCACATGCCAATTTTTTAAAAAAATTGGCAGGATTAGATGCGAATGAGAAAGTAAAGATAGTTTTTAAATTTATTAATGATATTATTAGTATTTACCATAAACGAAAAGACATTAAAACACCACCGAACGATATGAGGTTGACTGTTTTACTGGAGGAGGGGGTGGCAATATCTCATAAATATATTCCAATCGGAGAGAGAGAGAAGGGCGAAACCTACAAAGAGATAAAATCTAATTTGGATATATTAATAGCAACGAAACGGAAAGAAGATTATGAAAAAAAAAAACGAAACACAAAATTTGAAAATAATGCAACTAAAGATATACAAATTGCCCAAGGTGAACTGGTGCCCGTGGCAGCAGAGGTAAAGCCGTTGCCATTGGCATTAGGCGTCGAGACCGTCAACGTGCCTCAAAAAATAAAAAATATTGAGGAAAATATACAGAAACAGGAGGAGGAGGCCAAGGAAGCAGCGGCGAAGGAAGCGGCGAAGGAAGCGGCGAAGGAAGCGGCGAAGGAAGCGGCGAAGGAAGCGAAAAAAGAAGCCGAAAAGAAAGCTGAGGAAGATTTGGCGGCCAAAGAAGCCGAAGAAAATGAAGCTCAAGTGGCAGCAGAAGTAAAAGCGAAAAAAGAAGCCGAAAAGAAAGCTGAGGAAGATTTGGCGGCCAAAGAAGCCGAAGAAAATGAAGCTCAAGTGGCCGCAGAAG
>Ga0114997_10003554_pt1 | contig 12213 bp, 13 predicted proteins | sample ArcticOcean_MG_C_2_FD_87045 | JGI IMG/M metagenome (GOLD analysis project Ga0114997, IMG submission 87045) | Marine microbial communities from western Arctic Ocean - ArcticOcean_MG_CB4_136 | ecosystem: Environmental > Aquatic > Marine > Oceanic | place: Arctic Ocean: Canada Basin | collected... | reverse complement strand
TCTGGTTATTCTGGTTCTGGTTATTCTGGTATCTCTGGTTCTGGTTATTCTGGTATCTCTGGTTATTCTGCATTTAGTTACACTGTTAGAATTTAAATTCCGTTTTTTTACGAGGAATTATATGACTCGGGTTACTTATGAAACAAGGTAAGATAAATGATAAAATGGGTCAGGATTTCATGAAACGCATGGAAAATATATTCGCTATTTCAAATTCATCGATTCCCGATAAACCCAAGAAAGTATCTAAGTGGGGGGTTATTGATACGAACGACGTGACCCCGTACGTTCCAAATCAAGAATCAAGACCCGCGCGGCCGAATATGCTCAGTATAACCAGTGCATCTTCTACGACACACACGATACCCGCGAATACGGTCATTCAAAACCACGCAGTTCCTCAAAGCAAGGTTATTAATATGAGTCTCCCGAAATATTTCTTGAAAATGGTAGAATGCCCCTACTGTGAGAACGAAGAATGCAAGAGTAGGTCGTAAAAAAAATGAAACAAAGTGTAATATTCGTATAATTACTGTAATCTGCTATGGAAAATAATTGTGAATGTAAAGATTGTGTATCAGATGGTGGTTACATAATATGCAGAAATTGCGGAAAAGAAGAGAAAATATCTGGGATTACTGTCACGGATGCATATAATGAAAAACACAGATATGGTTCTACGACACAGCCCGGGGGGAAAATCAACCCTTATAATACTTCAAGTAAAAATCCTATTGTTGGGTGGCTGGTGGAGGAAAGGTCCGTGAATGGATTGGACGCCAGTGCCAAGAGAGTGTGTCGTATATTGTTCGGTGAAGAACCCAATATAATTGTTACTTCTGATATCCACACGTCGCATTTGGAATTTTTGAATGAAAACGGTAAGCAGCAGCAGAGGGGGTATAAGAGGTATGTATCTCTGGCGACAGGGCTTAAAAATGTTTTGAATAAAAACGGTATTCCCTTTGAAATTAATGATTTTAATAAAGCGTGTCTTCAGGTGTTTGGGGCGAATGTCAATAAGGGTCGTAATTCGCTGAAGAGTTTCATTGAGAATACGGATATCATCATCGATATCCTCTTAAATGCGGGCATGAAGGTGTATACGGGGGAACGAGGATTGGACGCCCGTACTCGAAAAACGACGAGCATATATAGGGCGTCAATGGTCGTTTACGAGCAGATTGGGGGGGAGGCGTTTAATCGCGACCAAGGCATGTTGGATACGACGTGCGTGTCAGTGGCCATGACGTGGGTATTGTCTCGTTTGAAAACGGGAGAGAATCATGATGTGCGGTGGAGTCCAGAAAAGGAGGGGGCCCCGTTTTATTCTGATAGTGAAATTCAAGCCCTTTTAACTTCTAAATCCAAGAGGGGGGGAGAAAGTGGCAGAAAGTGGTTGGTCACGCCAAGCACCTTGGATAAACACTACGTTAAAATGAACTCTCTTATAAATACGGAAAAAGGTGAAATTACTTTCGAGACGTTTCTTGAACACGTATTTGCTGGGAACGACTTTATTGTAGAAAGGCGACTCGTCAAAAAGGAACCGGTGTTCGTGTATCCCAAAAAAAGTCTAATGTATACTGTAAATGGACAGTATAACAATTGATTCATACGTTTCACCCGTTAATGAACGCGTTCTCAATATCGGCGGAGGAGAAGGCGGCGGCTCTCGGACGTATATTTTTTTATTTCTTTTCCTAGGCATTGTACTGTTGTGCGGCCTCGTGTTTTTACCCCGAATGACGAAGAAAACAGATTCTAAAGTTGAAGAAACCAAGGAACAGATGAAAGATTTATCTTCTATCGGTACTACGCTTCGGATGGGGGAAGGGGGGACAGTGCTTATGGCGAATAAGAACAACGCGATGTACGATAACTTCGAGAAATCAGAATACTTGCTCAATGTCCAGGGCGGGGATATCGCGATACATCCAGGAAACGGTCTAGGTGTAGAATCGTTCGAGAATAACGAGACGGTGAATAAAGGACTGTTTATGATTCCTACGAAGAATGAAGTCACGATACAACCTCCTACGTTGAAGGGAGACTCGTCGCCGGATAATTTTCTCAAAGTATCCAGGCGGGATGTCATCATAGGCAGGGATTCGCGGCTTTGTTTCGGGGACAGATGTCTTGAATATCAAGATCTGGCAAATTCTCAAGTACGTTTTCCAAATACCGAACAGTCATCACTTGCGGATACGGTTTCCCAGCAGTCATCACTTGCAGACACGGTGTCCCAGCAAGCGTCGACAAATGTAGTGGACAACCACTCTGTCCAGCAAGAGGAAGATACGGGTGAAGCAGATAGCGTACAGGAAGAGTAAAAAATGATACATAATTGCAATGACGTACTATAACTGAATAGAGAATGTTTGCCGCCATTGCGAATGCCTTCTACTTTGCGAAGCTTTTATCAGAATTCGAGAAGGCTATCCGCGATTCAGAATTCGAGAAGGCTATCCGCGAGTTGAATGAGAGTGTTGAAAAAAATGATACAGAAATCTACCATGGTTATCAATAAAACAATGGGTCTCATTATATCATACATAAGTTTCTGTGATCATCAGCAAGAATTGACTCTACAAGAAGAACGGGAACAAATGCCAGGGTATATGCATCACGTAGAAGGGGAGATGGAGGGGTTTCGCGATATCATACGGGAAAAAGGGAAACTGCGTAGAAGATCTTCTCCTATGTGATTCGCGTATGTGACGCCTATGTGACGCGTGTGTGACTCTTTTTATTGTGCTTTTAAGAAAAAAATGATACATTCATTTCCAACAAAGGAAGAAGTGAAACGCTGAAGAAAAAGAAAATGTGGACCTCCTCCCTCTTTAGAACGAACTTGGAAGATATTAAAGATTCTGACTCTACTAGGAGAGATGGGACGAAGGAGCAGGATGAGTGGGGTGAAAAGGTGGAAGGAATTGCGGAAGGCGTAAAAAGTCTTTACCCAGATAACGACGATAACTTCCTCGAGAAACTTCAGTTCCATATGGAGCCTTAGGGGGCCTTGGAGACCCACGGGTCTTTTTGAATGAAATTGGCTGTCAGAATTCTGGCAGTTTTTTTTATTTATGTCCGTCCATCTACCATAACATAACTAACTACGCGGCGTTTCTATATAAAAGATGACATTACGTGTTGACATTACGTGTTGACATTACGTGTCCATAGATTCACGAAATTTAATAAAAATCACATTTCTTCGAAAGAATAATATTTTTTATAAGTTGTCATGAAACTTCGTGTATACGTCCGTAATAACGTGTATAACAAAGAAACAAAAAGTCGTTGGTGATTCCGATACATCCAGATACACCTTTGCCCCGTGATGCGCCGATCGTTTTTTTCGAAAGAATAATATTTTTTATACTTTGTCATGAAACTTCGTGTATGTGTTCGTAATACCGTGTATAACAAACAAACAAAAAGTCATTGGTGATTCCAATACATCCAGATCCACTTTTGACCCGTGATGTGACGACCGTTTTTCGTGATGTGATGAGATTTTTTTATTTTTTTATATGACCCCAAACTCGCTGCATACGTTCGTAATAACGTGTATAACAAAGAAACAAAAAGTCGTTGGTGATTCCGATGCGTCGGGTTGGACGTATCTCTTACCAGGTTTTATTCTTTTTCTTGTGTTTTATTTCCATCGAGCTTTGTTTTTTTTAGATACCCGTGGGTCTTTATTATAAAACCGTTTAAAGTTTCAGAAATTTCACTAATCTTTCTTTTTCCCGATACACGATTTCCCCTGAATCCCGAGTTTGATGGATCTTGTGATAGTTTCACCAAGTGGAGTCATTTCTAACCATGCTTGTCCTGGGGGTATATAACAATCGTCATCTAAAAAATCGAGACCATAACCTTCGCAGTATTCCTTTGTAACTTTACACCGTAGATTTTCATTGTCCCATTGAAGAAATTCATTTTCCTCGCAGAAGTTGCGGGCGATTGTTGGACCATAAATACACGCCTCTCTACTTTTATCCCATACAACGTATACACCCCCTTCGTTTAACGTCCACGTGTTCGCCTTTTCACACGTTTCCTTTGTATGCGTACATTTTAGATTCTCCCTGTCGAAACCGTACCCTTTCCCCGTACACAATTTTTCAAAAGCGTACTCTGTTGCGAGAAGCTCGGTTTGATTATTCACTGGCAGCAATGTCTTTGTCTGTACAAGGGCAGATCCAGTGCGGTTATTCGTTCTTCTTGAATATAACAGAGCGAGAAAAAGTGCAAGAATGATAAGCGTAACTCCTTTGTTCATATCTTAGACATTGGAAAATTCAATCACCAGAAACAACATACCATATTAACAAGATAACGACGAGTAATCCAATTACGCCAATGATATACCACATGTATTCATTATAAGCTTCGGATGGCGAATCAGTCTCTTCAACGGGAGTATCGAGTGTTTTTACTTTTAAATAATTATCTAATATATCAAGACCTGTATTGTGTTTATCTAATTGATCTTTGTATTGTAGTAAAACTTCCCTAGAAATGTCGTCTATTTTCTTCTTGATATTTAACGCCTCGTCGATAATATTGATATCCTTTATATCAGGATTAAATCCCTCCTTTTCATAATACTCCTTCTTATATTTCTCTATTAGTAATTTATCCTCGCCGACAAGGTCCCCATTTTCATCAAAAAATGTCCCCGTCTCTTTGACAAAAGGAGGAACAGCGGGTAATCCAGCTTTTATAAACTCGAACATCAACGCTTGAGTAAACATAGCCTTCATACCTTCAATTTGTTCATCTAAATCTTGTTGAAATAAGGCGTCCCCTAAACCACACGGATCAAATAAATCAACTATCATACTTATTCCGTCTAATGCCGCAAAAGCCCATCCTACTGGATTCGTGAGCATAGCTACTTTCAACCCTGTAGCCGCCGTCTTTACTCCCTTAACTGCCGCCTTGGCCGCATTCTTAGCAGCATTCTTCGCCATCTTTGTACTCAATGAGGTGATGATTTTCGCGACTTTTGCATTTGTTCGAAGGTTTACGTTTTTCAAAAGAATATCTATGTTACTCGCTGATTTCCCTAGAGATGATGCCCCTTTTCCAAGTTTTTTTACAAATTTTTTCCCAGATGATACCTTTCCCCCAAGGTCTTTTCCAATTTGTTTCCCAATTGAAACGGGATCTAGTGCGTTTAAAACCAGGGAAAGTTCTGCGTACATCACCCCTTTCTCTGCTATCTCTAATTTTGCCTTGAATCTTCTACTAGCATTGTTTTTAGAAAGTTCTACTAGTTCGTATTGAAATGTAGCTATGGCTTCTAACATAACAGGAGCTAGAGCAGCGATTGTTTCCGTTATCTTTTCAATATCAATCCCGTCGTCCGAATTTTCATCACTCATCTATTAATATCTAGCATAAAATTAAATGAGCGGATTCGCTAAGAAAGTAAACTTAAACGCCAACGTGAACACTAAAAATGCGAGGTTGGCGGGCGTATTGGACGACATAGGAGTAAACAGAAATAGTTTAGGTGGAGTTGATATAGATGAAGGATTGAAAAATTTGACCAAAGAAGCGGGGAAGTTACGTAAGGCTGGTAAAGATATAGAAGCAGATATAAAGGATTTGGAAATAAACAAGAGAAAAGCGGAATTGGAGGGTAATACTGATAACGTGAAAAAATTGGACAAAGAAATAGAATTAAAAAAGAAGGACTTGGTGAATGGAAAAGATATAAAAGCAGGAACGAAACAGACTTGGAAAAAATACGGAGGTTATGCATTACTTGTCGCTAGTCTTATTGGATCGACGTGGTTTGGAGTAGGAAAGGCGTTGGATGCAGCTGAAAAGCAGTGTATTCTAGATGAAATGAAGAAAAAAGGGATATTGAAATCATATTTCGAGGTCGACGAAGATGAAAATATTGTGATCACCGAAAAGGGGCAGGCAGAGTTGACGAAAGAACAAATAGATAGTATCCCAGGTATTCAGAAAAAATGCGCAGATCTAACGGATAGCGTGGGATCATATATTATTGGAAACCTATGGGAGTCCGTGAAAGGCATGGGTGAGGTTTTTCTTTATATAGTAATAGGAATTGTGGCATTATTTCTCATATACTATGCAGGAAAAACAATAATAAATAATCTCTAACATGTCACCTTTTTTGTTAAATTTAACGTTGTACCCGTACTAACCCAATCATTATTACTTATTGCATAAAATGTAGCTAACTTACTGATATCACCAAAGTTCGCGTCCACATAATAATTCAATTTATTACAAAACGAAGAAGACAGTCCGTCTAATTTTACTTTATCATCGTCGTCTATGTCACTGTATAAATCGTTCCCATTATCTGGGCTTTCCAGAGTTAATGTCTCAGTCTCGCTTGATATCCAGCTCCAATTTATATATTCATTCTTTATGATTTCTTTTATATTCGTAGCATCAAAACCACCTTCAGATTCTTGAATAGATTTAATAATTTCTAATTCATTTACTGACGAAAGTGAATCAATTTTCAAATAGTACACTTTGAATGAAAATTCGATTTTATTGATATCATAATTATCCCCAGATTTTGTGTAAAATTCTATTTTTTTCAAATAATACCTTGCATCATTTAATTTCATTCCATTTTGTTTTTCTGGAAATAACGGTTTACAATTAGAATCTTCGTTAACATACCTCGCTTCGGTGCTGCGCCTTGGCCAACATGTATATAATCTATCCCCGTTGTTTATATGATCCATCGTCGAATTTCCAACAACATAATCTTCTCCAATACACAGTGTATCACATCCATAGAAATCCCCACTCACTTGCTTTTCATCGTTTGTCTCTCCACTCGTAGATCGAGTCGAGTACCAGAAGTCATCGCCCATGTCGTTTCCCATGTAAACTTTAAATCGGACATCATACACCCTTAAGGGATCTTTCAACTCATCTTTCAATTCATTCTTTACAATTTCAGCCTGATTACGGATTATTGTAAGTATATTTGTCAAGTCTGTTTTCGCAGCTGATGAACATTGACTATTATATTTTGTATTATAATCTGTCCATATATCTAGTATTTCTTTTGTTTTTGAATAACTACACCATGTAACGTGAGCAGTACTGGCGCAATCTATTTCGGGGATATTCATTTTAACACACGCTTCTTTTAAAGCTTCAGTGCTTTTTTCGAGTTTATTTTGTAACTGAATTAATGAATCAATCGTCGATTTGTCGGTTTTTTTATCGTTTTCTGTTCCACTGTCTGTCGATGGTGTGACAGTATCAAACAACCCTGCAAAATATCCAATAATGGCTAGTATCACGCCTGTAAAAATTATAATAGCAACTATTAAACGAACATTAGATTTTTTTCCAGGAGTATCACTCATATACCTATACATTCAAAATTATTCCTTCATGATATCCAAGGAAAAGCATACAACATCGACAAAACCATTAAGCATAATCACCAACCCCTCTTTCATAGCCTGAATACGCGTTTCTCCCATATCTCTACTAGCCACAAGCGCGTCTCTGAATCCACGAATAGCGACATAGTTCGCGACAAAGAACGACGTCAGACCCGTGAGTACGGCGAACGGGACGCTAAGGAGGGGTACAAACACGCCACCGACGATCTTGATTGCCAGATTATACTTTTTCAATTCCAGGATCGATTTCTTGAAAAAGGCGGGGATTCCGATAACCGTGTTTGTGACAATAGAAACAACTCCGACGACAGAACCCGTTGCAATTCCTAGAGGAACGTACAAAGCAAGTCGAAGAATCTCAAAGAACATGAAGAGAATGTATCCGAATAGTTTCTTGTACGTGTTGGGACTTATAATAGCTTTACCCACTGTCATAATACAATTTCCAATTTTCTTCATTCCCCCCTTGTACATTTGCCAGGACATCGCGGGGATATTCGTAGGATATTTAGGTTCAATGGAATTGAATGCGTACATTTTCGTCACGAACTCCTTGGTCAGTCGAATAGAAGTTTCCTCGTCGCAATGAACGGTGTAAAAGCAAAGGGAATCACGGAACACGCCGAGCAAGTTATGTTTGAATACTTGGGCGGTCATTGTGTTGCTATTACTGAGGAATCTGTACATGGTTCGGAAAGGAGTCCAGAGTAGTTCAAAAAGTAAATGGAACGGGAATTTCATCATTTTCATGAACAGTTTGTAGAATCCAAACGTGATTGCCGTGGGCATCGTGATAACCTTTTCACGCGAAGTCACAGCGTACGCATAATGGAAGAATCCAGTGGGTAAATGGCACAGGAAATACTGCGGCAGACTTCCCAGCGCCGTGATCATACGAAGCACTGTAGCAATGGGCGTCCATACAATAACAAACAGGCCAAGCATGATCTGAAGAAACCAGGACAATTGACGTACCGTGTTTCCAGGTAAGATGTACATTTTGACGATCTGATTCACACCCTGCTCCTCCTCGTCCGTGCTCTTAATCTGTGAACTCAACTGTTCCAGCGTCTTATCTCCGTGAGCATCGGGAGTGAATACACCGTAATTGCATGGATCAGTCTCAAGAACAATACTGTGCAGATTATAATTAAACGATTTCTTCATTTTCTCCACGAGTTTCTTGACGGTCGTGTTCTTTGCCCATTTCACCATATCCTTATCCTCCGACGTATTAATTCGCGACATTTGATAATTCTTATCATGTCGTCGAAACATATTCGTAACTATAATAATCTCCGTATCATAACTCAATTCTCGCATCTTATAAAGTAACTAAATAGTAGATTTTTTTACTTCTTCTTCATGTACATCGCAAGATATACAGCGGAAAACCCGACAAGGAAATAGATCGCACGGTCAAACATACGCCCTCTCTTATCCATCACATCGCTGTCTCCCACGACATCCCCGAGCATACTCACAACATCCCCCTTCTCTCCCATGAGACTGATAAGTCCCCAATTCAGTGCGCCAATGAAAACCAGAAGTCTAGCGTAATATTCCATATCATTCGTCATATTAGATATAATATCCCAAAGATTTTTATTCCGTAGATCGACATTCCAAGAATTCGAATAATTCTTCCAAATCAAGTTCCGTGATCCATTTCGTCCCCGAGTCCACCTTATGATTGGAATTATGCAAACACTGTGTAGATATATTACGTTTCTTTTGAATGATAGAATTAATCCGCTCCTCGAATGTCCCCAGGGTAATGTACCGATACACACTGACAATTTTTTCCTGCCCGATCCGATGCGCCCGACCGATGGCCTGATCTTCCACCGCCGGATTCCACCATAAATCGTACAATATCACATTACTCGCTTCCGTCAAGTTAAGACCCATCCCGCCCGCACGAAGCGAAATAATGTACACCTTTTTCTCCGAATTACGTTGAAACCCTCGCGTCTGTTCGTTTCGTTTCTCAGGACTCATTGATCCGTCGAGGTAACAGCACACGTCCTTGCCCAGTTGTTCCTCCACTGTATCACGCAACAACGCGGCAGTCTTCACGAACTGCGTAAACACGATGGTTTTTTCGTCCCGTTTACCACCGATGAGTTGTTTGAAATGTTCCAATTTACCCGATTTCAAACTCTTGAACGAATCCTGAAAACACCCTGGATGATTACATATCTGTTTGAGTTTCGTAATCAGTCCCAACACCGTTCCCTTTCTCTGTATATTATTCCCGCCGCAAGTTAATTCGATATCCTGAATCACCCTTTTATACTTTGCCACGATATCATTGTACACCTCAATTTGCTTAGGACGCATCGGAACGACGACGTCGTGCACCTGTTTACTCTGTAACTGTTTTAAAATACTCTTCGTTCGTCGTAGAAGAAACGGTCGCGTCACCTTTCTCAACTTCTCGTACTCCTCGTTCTTGACAAACATCTTATTGAACTGAGATTTCTTACCCAGATACCCTGGCATGGTGATATCCATCAGCGACCATAAATCCTCGGGTTTGTTTTCCACCGGAGTCCCCGTTAAAATAATCCGACGCGCACTCGAAATGGACGCAATGGCGTGATGCGCCTGTGTAGAAGAATTCTTCACCATATGCCCCTCATCGAGACAAAGTAATTCAAACACGGCCGAGTCAATCCTGTCGAGTTTATTCACACATGTACGGTACGTCGTAATGATAACGTCGGATGAGAAATCTGGCTCGGGATTCGATTTGCCGTGCCAGATACTCGTGGTTATATGTGGCGCAAACTTTTCAATTTCCTCGGACCAATTGTACACCAGGGAAGAAGGACAGATAACCAAACTCGTGTTATTTCCATCGACGATATCGCATAATACCGCAATCGTTTGAATTGTTTTTCCCAATCCCATATCGTCCGCCAGTATAGCTCCGAAATCGTTCCGCAACAGATGCTTCAGCCAAACGTACCCTTGAAGTTGATGCGTCTGAAGCGTAGCGTGTAATTGTTTTGGCTGACAAACAGTAAGATTCGGGTCCGGAATCATCAGTTTTTCTAGGAGTTTTCGTAAATTATCGCCAACGAACACGTTCCCCGTGATAAACGAGTTGCGGATTAAATCGTACCGCGTCATTGTCACATTTTTCGGAACAGGTTCTTTTTTCAACGTCGTGATAATACGTTTCACGGACGACGAACTCTGCAGCCATTGGTTCTCCGATACAAATTTCCTGAATTCGGGAACACTGGACGTTTTATTCGACCCCACGGATACTTTCCATTCATACTGGATATCGGTGCTATCATTGGGAACGTCAGCGGATAAGATCAATTTGTACGGATCTTTCTTGAACACGAACCCGAATCCCGAGAGTTCGTGCGACGTGATATCGTATAGTTCCACGACAACGTACGTAGATTTATTACCGACGATCTTGTAGTCCACACGAAGACAGTGAATGATCATCGCCAAGCGAAACAGATCTTTTTTCTTGACTTTCACGGTATACGAACCAGAAAGGGTTAATTGTATCTCTGCGCGAAGGGGGTTTGTCCACGGATACAAAGCGTACATCCATTTACGAAGAACGTGCAAAGATTCAATCTTTGACGCGTTGTTTGGAAGATCTCCATTAAGAAACATTCTTTTCACATACGGCTTATTAATGGAGGAAAAATTGTGATTTATTGTTTTATTTATTATTTTTGTAGAGAACGGGGCGGATATATTTTGAACTGCGGATTTCACGCTAAGAGGTTTCGGGGTTTTTGATGTGTTATCGTACTGCACCGCATCTCCGTGGTAAAGATCCTTTAGATGGTCCGTTTCTGTCACGGGAACCCACGACGTCTTGCCGCTTTCCCAATGAATAAAGGGAATAATGCTTTTCTGTTCGAACGAAGTCTTTATGATCGGGATAACGCTCCGACCGAATTCCCCTTCAATGTCCCAAAACACTTCCCCGTACTTTTTCTTCCACTTCCACGGACTGCTGTACATTTTACCCAAGTATACTTTCAGTTCTTCGTCTCCTATGTATTTAAGCAAATGATGATGCGCCTTTTCGCACTGGAACGATTTCGAATACGCGGAGAATTTGTGATTCGAAATATCCATTTCCGTCGTCACATCCGCGGCGTCTAGTTTGACTTTATGTTTTCTCAATTTCATCCCTGTATCCCCGCGTAGAGTGAAAAACTCTTTATTTGTAATCACGGAACAGCAATATTGTACTGCAACATACAACCCCGTCTCGTTATTAATAACAAAAGGCGCCGCTGATTTCACGCCATCTGGAATAGACCCGATTTGTCCCTGCTGACGTATCAATTTTTCTATCATATGCTCATCGTAATACTCTTTCAGCGCTACGCGTTCGTCGTCCGTGAGTTGATTCACACATACCTCGACAGTGCTGAGACCGTTGTTTGATAATGTGAAATCAACCACTATCGTATGCCCCACTATTTCATGGGAAACGTTCGCGTATTCGAAAATAAAATCAACGGAAGATTCCGTGTTGTATTCGTATAAATTAATATGATTTGACCAGTGTTTTGACATGTTACCATATAGTACTCTTGAATACTAGTTATTCTTGAATTTTATCACCTCGGACTCTTGACATATCCTGTTCTCAACCTGCGACCACATGGCCAAACGGTCGGCAATTAACTGATCTTCATTTAAAAATTCACCGTTATCCCGTATTTTAGTCGTCCATCTAAACGAATACGTCAACCCCTCCTTATCTTGAAACGTCGACCCCTCCTTG
>Ga0114997_10003547_pt1 | contig 12225 bp, 10 predicted proteins | sample ArcticOcean_MG_C_2_FD_87045 | JGI IMG/M metagenome (GOLD analysis project Ga0114997, IMG submission 87045) | Marine microbial communities from western Arctic Ocean - ArcticOcean_MG_CB4_136 | ecosystem: Environmental > Aquatic > Marine > Oceanic | place: Arctic Ocean: Canada Basin | collected... | reverse complement strand
TTATTTTTTTTTAACCATAAATCTAGATTAACCAAGGATCTATAATTTGAGGGACTTGTTATTTCAGAATTAAAAATTACACCTTTAGTCCAAATTTTATCAGATTCTAAATCTTCCTTATTGGTTCCAACGTTGCCTATGTGAGGAAATGTAAAGTTAATTATTTGTCCAGCATAAGAGGGATCCGAAATAATTTCTTGATAACCAGTTAGTGAAGTATTGAAACAAACTTCACCAGTAGCCGTTCCTTGATACCCAATACCAACACCTTTAAATATTGTTTTATTTTCTAGAACTAAAACGCCTGTGTGAATCTGTGAGATTTTGTGTGAACCAATTTTTTTTGCTTTTTTGATCAATTACAACTCATGAGTTAAAGGTTAATACAATAAAACCTTAATCACCGCAACAGAGATGTGTTATAAAATTATAAAAAAAAATTTTATTTTGAAGAACTTTATCTTTGAAGTACATTAAAAAATATTATGACATTGAAAGAAACAATAGAAACAAACTACAAAAGTTCTTTAAAATCCAAAAATAAGATAGAAATCTCAACCTACAGGTTAATCTTATCTTCGATTAAGGACTTGGATATTCTTAATCGATCTGGAGCTAATAAAAAAAAAACAGATGACGATGATATTAAGAAGCTTCTAAAAAAAATGATTAAACAAAGAATCGAATCAATTGATATCTATACAAAGAATGACAGGAAGGATCTGTTAGAAGTTGAGCAAAATGAATTTGATCTTTTATCCAGTTTTTTACCACAGCAACTAAATGATGAAGATACCAAAAAAATATGCATTGATACAATAGCTAAGTTGGGCGCGGCATCTATTAAAGATATGGGTAAAGTAATGGGTGAGCTAAAAAAATCATACCCTGATAACTTAGATTTTGCGAAAGCTGGTCCTTTACTTAAAGAGCTATTAAATAAATAATGAAATATCCTAAAGAGTATTTAGACGAAATTAAAACACGTTTAAAAGTTTCAACAGTAGTTTCTAAGTCAGTTAGTTTAAAAAAAAGAGGCAAAGAGTTTGTTGGGCTGTCCCCATTTAAAACAGAGAAAACACCATCTTTTACAGTCAATGACGATAAGGAATTTTACCACTGTTTTGCAACATCAGAACATGGAAATATTTTTGATTTTGTTATGAAAACACAAAATTTGAAATTTGGAGAGGCTGTAAAATTTTTAGGAAACCTTGCTGGAATGAGGCCCTACACATTTTCAAAACAAGATGAGGAAAGAGAAAAAAATTGGCAAGAATACTGCTCGATCTATAATCAATATGTTCAATTTTATCATGATGAAATTTTAAAAAATGAAAATTTAACTATCGCTAGAGAATACTTAAAAAAAAGAAATCTTACAAAAAATGAAGTTAAAAAATTTAAGATTGGATTTGTAGAGAGAAACTCTAATTTTTATGAAAAACTAAAAAATGAATTTAGTGAAAAAGTTTTAATTGAAAGTGGGCTTTTTTATTTAGATGAAAAAAAAAATATTTATGTAGAGAGATTTAGAGATAGACTTATATTTCCAATTAATAATATTTCGGGTCAACCCATAGGGTTAGGGGGAAGAACAATTCAGGAAAAAAATTATTTAGCAAAATATATCAACTCACCCGAAACTCCTTTTTTTAAAAAAGGTTCAAACTTATATAATTTAGATTTAGCTAGAAAATTATCCAATAAAATTGATCATATATATCTTGTGGAAGGATACATGGATGTTGTTGGTTTAAGTAAAAATGGAATTGAAAATGTTGTGGCTAATTTAGGAACCTCATTAACAGATAGACAAATATTAATTTTAAATCAATTCTTTGAGGATATAATAATTTGTTTTGATGGTGATGAAAGTGGGTACAAGGCAGCGCTTAGAGCGGCTGAAAATTCAATTAAAGAACTTCAGCCCGAAAAACAAATTTCATTTCTTTTTTTGCCAGACGGTGAGGATCCAGACAGTTATGCTAACGAAAATGGTAAAGCAAATTTTATCGACTTTACAAAACAATCTAAAATTTCAATTCATCAATTTATATTTAACCATTACAAACAACAGACAGAGAATAACCCTTCATCAATGGCAATTTTTGAAAAAAAATTAAGATCTATAGCAGCCACGATTAAAGATGATTTTATTAAAAAATATGTATTAGAGTACTTTTTGGAAAAAATTTCCTCATTAACTCCTCACAGCAATATAGGCAAAAAACAATTTTATACTAAAAAAATTAAATCACTACAATCTACTCAAAAACATTTTAATGAAAGCAAATCATTAAGTGGAGTAGAGCTTAAAGAATTTTCATTATTATATTTGATAATGAATAATTTAGATATATTTCAAGAAAATATTCATTTAATTGAAAATATAAAATTATTTAGTAATGAAAATAAACTGATTTATGAAACCCTTCTATCAAAATTAAAAAGTGGTGAAAAGCTGAACTTGCAAGAACTTACAATTGATTCTCAGATAATTGATAAAATTTTTAAGTTTGCATCGATTAAACATATTTTAAATAATAATCAGAATGATCAAAATAAGATGTTTGAATTATTAGAGGAGGTATCTAAAGATCTTTATAATTATGATCTGGAGTTCAGAATTGAGGCGTTGGAATCGAAATTTTCCAAGGATTTAAGCGAAAGTACTTTTAATGAAATAAGAGACCTAAAAAAACAAAAAAACATCAATTAAAACCTCTAAAAAATACGTGGATTTTTTTAAAATTGCGCTTATATAAGTCTTCTCAAATATACTATTGTGGAAAGAATAATTACTAAATCATTTGCTAGACTAATGGGGAGAGGAACTCATAGAGGATTCATAACCTTTGATGAGTTAAATAAGTCCTTGGGTAAAAGAAACCTTTCAAATGATAACTTAGAACAAGCATTTATTCATATTCTGGATGAAAAAGTTGCCTTAGTAGAAAAAAAATCTGATTTTAAAGTTTTAAGAAAAAAAGAATCCTCAAAAGAAGAAAGCAAAACTATTGAAAAAAGTGATGACCCAATAAGAATGTATTTAAGAGAGATGGGTGGAGTTGAACTTCTTTCTCGTGAAGGAGAAATTGCAATTGCAAAAAGAATAGAAGCTGGAAAAGATGTAATGCTAATTGCATTGGCACAAAGCCCAATTACCGCACAACAATTTTTTGAGTGGGATGAAAAACTTCAAAAAGATGAAATTTTAGTTAGAGAAATTATAGATATTGATACAAATTATATGGAAGATGAAAATACTGGACCAAGTGCTAAGCAAAGAAATTCTGGAGAGACAGATAAAAATGAAGAGGGATCTAGTGTTAGTGATGATGCCGATGATGAGTTTAACCCAACTCTTGCTGCAATGGAAACTGAAATAAAACCTAAAGTTTTAAAAACAGTTAATACTTTAACTAAAGAATACGGTAAGCTAATTAAATATCAAAAAGAAAAATTAAATTGTATTTTAAATTCGGTAAATTTTTCACCTGCAAAAGAAAAGGGACATGAAAAAATTGTAGGTGATATTTTAGAAAATATAAAATCTCTTCAACTATCGCCATCTGTATTAGAGGAACTGGTCCAAAAACATTATGTCGAAAATAAAAAGATTATTTCATTAGAAGGAAACCTTTTAAGATTAGCAATGGATCAAAAAATACCAAGAAATGAATTCATCAAATTTTATATAGGTAATGAAATTAATCCAAATCTTAAAAGATTTCTTGATACTAACCCAATGTGGAAACAGTTTTTCGCAAAAAATAAAGATGAGTTTAAAAACATTAGAGAAAGATTAATAGAAATAAGTCACAAGTTGGGAATGTCTGTAACAGATTATAAAAAATTAGTTAGCAGAGTTCAAAAGGGTGAAAAAGAATCCAGAATAGCTAAAAAAGAAATGGTTGAAGCTAATTTAAGATTGGTAATTTCAATTGCAAAAAAATATACAAATAGAGGTCTGCAATTTTTAGATCTAATTCAAGAAGGAAACATTGGTCTGATGAAAGCAGTAGACAAATTTGAATACAGAAGAGGTTATAAATTTTCAACTTATGCCACGTGGTGGATAAGACAAGCGATAACAAGATCTATTGCAGACCAAGCCAGAACAATAAGAATTCCAGTTCATATGATTGAAACAATTAATAAGATTGTTAGAACTCAAAGGTTAATTTTAAGTGAGTTTGGTAGAGAGGCAACACCTGAAGAATTGGCAAAAAAACTAAGAATGCCTTTAGACAAGGTTAGAAAAGTTCTAAAAATTTCAAAAGAACCAGTTTCTTTAGAAAAACCTGTTGGAGATGAAGAAGATAGTAGTTTGGGAGATTTTATTGAAGATACAAAAGCTTTGGCCCCTTTAGAGCAAGCAATAAAGTCAAATTTAAGTGAGGCAACAACAAAAATTTTGTCAACTTTAACACCAAGAGAGGAAAGAGTATTAAGAATGAGGTTTGGTGTTGGAATGAATACCGATCACACACTTGAAGAAGTGGGTTTACAATTTTCAGTAACAAGAGAACGTATTCGACAAATAGAAGCAAAAGCACTAAGAAAGTTAAAACACCCAAGCAGATCAAAACAATTAAAGAGCTTTCTTGAAAGCTAGAAGTGTATTCAAATAAAATTTTGAAGCATGTTTAAAGCCAATTTAAAAGATAATCATTTATTAATTCTAGTATCAACTATACCACTTTCTATTTTAGTTGGCGCTTCAGTGTCTTTAATTAATATTATTTTAATTTTATTTAGTTTTTTATATCTTTACAAAAATAAAAATTATTCTTATTTATTTAAAAACAAAATTTTCATATTATTAATATCAATTTATACTTATCTTTTATTAAATTCATTAATTTCTATAGACTTTAATATTGGATTTTTAAGAAATTTTGGTTTTTTACGATTTATTTTATTATTTTTTGCGATCAATTATTTATTTTTTAAAAATAAAAATGTAAATTTTGTATTTATAGTGTGGCTAACCATTACCTTCATTGTTTTATTAGATAGTTATTTTGAGTTTTTTGTGGGTAAAAATGTTCTAGGATATAGTGATACGACAGGCTCTCGTATTGTAAGTTTTTTTAAAAATGAACCAATAGTAGCAGGTTACTTAAATGGATTTATTTTTATTATATTCGGTTTTTTGTTTTCAAACTTTGATAAAAAAAATTTAAATAAAAAGTTTTTTGTTTTTTTCATTATATTGTCTTTTTTCTTTTGCATATTAATTACTGGAGAAAGGTCCAATACATTAAAATTTTTGTTTGGATTAATTTTATTTATGAGCCTTAACCATTTTATTAATTATAAATTTAAATTATTTTTTGTATTACTTATAGTTTTATTGTTTTCATTTTCTTATTTCAATTCTGATAAAATAAAATTAAGATATGGTGGACAATTAATTCACTTAATTGATAATAAAGAAAAAAGAGAAACTTATTTAAAAAATAATTTATACATAAATCATTATAAATCTGGAATTGAAGTTTTTAAAAAATACCCCATGTTAGGAGTGGGAAACAAAAATTACAGAATAGAAACTTGTAAAAATAATTTAGATGAAAAATATATTTGTAGCACTCATCCACACCAAATATATCTTGAGTTTCTTTCAGAGCATGGATTGTTTGGCTCAATGCTACTATTATCAATTATTCTATTCTCGATACTTAGAAACTTTAAAATGATGATTGGCTCTAAAAACTTAATACAAATTGGATCTTTTTGTTATTTGTTATCAACTTTTTTGCCAATACTACCAAGTGGTTCTTTTTTTAATGATTTTAACGCCACACTTTTTTGGATAAATTTTTCAATATTTTATGCTTCAAATTCTAGATCAAATATTTTTAAAATGGGGGATTAGCTCAATAGTAGAGTACTCGATTGACATTCGAGGGGTAGTTGGAGCGTAACCAACATTCCCCACCAATAATAATTTAGATAAATTCTTAGTTTAATTTTGTTTGCGAACTAATTTTACCAGCCTTAATAGTTATAATATTATCACAATTTTCAAGAGTATTTACTCTGTGTGCAATCATTATTATTATTCTATCCTTTTTAAGTTTAACAATTTCATTAATAATTTTTTTCTCTGTCTCATAATCTAGTGAGCTGGTTGCTTCATCCAGAATTAATAGATTTGGATTATTATATAAAGCTCTAGCCAAACCAAGCCTTTGTTTTTGACCGCCCGAAAGTCTAATTCCCCCCTCACCAACGAGCGTATTTTCTTTATGTGGTAAGCTGTTTATAAATTCAGTTAAGTTAGATTCATGTATCACTTTTTGAACTCTATCACGGTCAATATCATCTTTGTCTAAACTAAAAGCAATATTTTCTGCAATAGAGTCATCACTTAAATATGTATCTTGAGGCACATATCCAACCTTTAAGTTGTTAAAAGTTTCTTCATTAATTGCCTCATTATTAATTAACACTTCACCTTTATTTACCTTAAGTAAGCCAAGCATTATGTCTATTAGTGTAGTTTTGCCAGATCCTGTCACTCCATTAATGCCTACGATCTCTCCTTTTAAAATTTTTAAAGATACATCTTCAAGAATTTTTGCATTATCATTATATGAATATGTGATATTTTTTAACTCTATGTTTCTTAATTCTGAAATATTATTTTTTTGAATTAAATCTCGATTTAATCTTTCATTATTTTTATTTTCAACCAAAATTGATAAAGTCTCAATTATAGCTTTATGATTATAATTAATATTATTTATACATAAGTTTATATTAATGAATCCTGGTAACGATCTAATCACAACTAATACAATCAATGTTAAAATTGGTAGCACATCTTCAATTTGTCTACCATCCTTAATAAAGGACATGAATATTATCACAATTGTTATAACCGAAAATAGTTCTAGAATAATTTTAGGAGCGCGCCCAATTAGGTAGCTTATTACCTGAGTAGAATGCAGTCTATTTTTTTGAATAAAAAATTTTTTTATCCAAAATTCATTTTTATTAAAAAGTTTAATTAATTTTATATATGAAAAAGTTTCTTTCAAATATTTTAATGTATTTTCCTCATATCTATTTGTTTTTGCACCCAATATTCTCATCTTCTCCTTAATAATAAAATAAAATAACCAAGTCGCAAATATTAGTAATGCAAAAGTTATTATTGAAATTTTAGTATTAAAAAACAGTAAAGCAGTCATTAAAAAAAACATCGTTAATACTTCTCTAAAAAAAAGTAGATTGCTAAAAATATATGACATTGATCTGTTAACTATAGTTGTGATAGCAGTTATTGAAGTTGCGGGATTATTTAAAGTATGAAAAATATAGGGCTTATTTAAAATAGACTTTAATACATTTTTACTAATATCTACTGTTAAATTTTTATTAATCTGGCTCTCTGCATAATAAAATAAAAAAAGAAAAATATTTTTTAATAAAAAAATTACCACTAAAGATACCGAAGCGTATATAGCAATTGTCTTATTGTCCATGCTTAGCAAAGACAGCCTCAATGTTTCTACAGGTATTTTTTCAATCAAAGCAATTGGCTTAGAAAGCACAGTGATAAAACCAACCATAGAACCAATGCTTGCAATTTCTAAAATAGAAACAATAAAAGCAGTAAAATAAATAAATATTAAGTATAATTTTTGTTTTTTACTTAATACAAAGTTTAAATCTTTTATAATTTTTAACATTAGTCTTTAAGATAAGCTTAAATTTAGTCTTTGATTATCAGTCTACAGGTATAATCAACTCTATGCATCCATACCTTTTTATCAGTAAAGTATTCATCTACTGCTTTTTTAACACCAGCACATCCACCGTAATCGTTAATATGAAGAATTCCGCCAGAAACAATTCGCGGGTAGTAAACTTCAAGTTCATGCTTTGTAGAGTCGTAGAGATCAGTGTCTATTCTAGCTAATGCTATTTTATCAGGTAAATTAGATTCCACATATAGAGTATCCTCTACTTTACCTTTAATGAATGTGGGCATGTAGCTATCCTTAACACCCAATTCAATTAAATTATTTTTAACATCATCTAAACTTGGGAAAAAACCGTCTTTAAGTTTACTATAATCTTTATCAATATCACTAGACATGGTTTTCATGTTTTTATCATATTCTGTGTAAATAGTGTGACCCGTTCCAAATGTATCATAAGCGTAAATTTTTTTTTTCATTTCATATTTTGCTGCCAGTAAACAAATCATTGCTAAGGAACCGCCCCTAAATACTCCACACTCTAAAAGCTCACCATCAATTTTTTTTTGGTCTAGATATTGCATGATTTGAATTAAAGACCATCTTATGGGTATCGTTGCAGAATTAATATAGGGATTAACTTTTTCAATTAATTCTTTGCTATAAACGTCATTATCAAGCTCGACAATTAAGTTTTCTCTTCTTTGAAGAAAATTATTAGTTCTTAGTATCTCTAAACCAAATAAATTAAAAATTGATTTTATGCATTTTTTCCATAATGGTCTGTTAATTTCAAAATTACTATTTATTCCAGGTTTCATTTTTAATTATATGTTTATTTTGTTTTTAAAAGATTGTTAATTTTTAGTTTTCTAGCAGATTTTTATTCTCTAAACAAACTAAACCTATGGAGACAGAAAAAATAATTATACTCAATTAAACCCCCCTAAGAATTTAGGTAATATTTTTTTTAAATGCCACAAATATAGAGAATGAATAATACTGCTGCTATTAAATCCATTCATAATCTCATAAATTTTATAACTCTTCTTATTGGATAAAAATTTTGCTATCTCAGAAATATTAGATCTAGAGCATACCAAATTAGATAAATTTGATAAAATTAGTACTTCAATTAAAGATTCTTTTCCAAGGTTATATCGATGATTTAATCTTAAATTTTGAGAAAATTCTTTTATAGAATTGGATCTAAAACTATTCAAATAACAAAGTTTTGAACCGTATCTTTCTTTAAATATTTCTAGATATCTTTTTTCTTCTGTAACTAAAAAAATTTTATTAAATTTTTTTGTTAAAATAAGCCCATCTGTTATTTCTAAAATTTGTTTTTCAGTAGGTGGAAATGGATGGCTAGGTAAAACTTTATGATCTGTTCCTCTCCAATGTACTGCAAGAACTTTTTTATTTAAAAAATTTTTTTTAGAAAATTTTTTTGCAGCAATTATAAATTCTTCTTTAATATGTATGTACTTTTTGTATATTTTTTTTAAATCTTTTTCATTTTTTTTGTATGAAACCGATTGTTCAAAAAATATTTTTTCAGAAGAAAATATCACCCTTTTACTTTTGTAAACTTCACTTAAAGTATAGGAAGAAACTTGATCAAAGTAATATAGCCACGAATTATGTGTGTCATTAATTTTTTTTTTTTCAGAATAAACATTTGTAAAGTTTTCCATATCCACTACTGGAATGGCACCTAATTTATCAGCTTGAATTAAGTGATTTAAAACAAACAAAAAATTAGAAAACAAACCACCACCATGATATCTTTTGATTACATAAAAAAGTTTATTTTTATTTTTGTTCCCAAATGAACATGCTTTATAATCAGGAGCAATCTTTACTTTATCAAATATTCTATTCTTTTTTTTTAAAAAGGTTTTTTCTCTTGATTTTAAAAAAAATCTAACAAGTTTTTTTTCTAAAGAATGCATGTAGTAACTATTTATAGTGTATATGTAAAAAAAGTTGAACTTTATTTTGAAACAAAATTTTCTTTAACAAACAATACATCAACGTGATCATGTGTGGGTAGCCAAGCGGGTGAAAAATTATGTTTTTTTAAAAAAGTAAGAATATCACCCCATTGAGCACCACCCTTATAAACATCACCTTTACTTATCTCTATATAGACAGATCTACAAGATTTGATAGATTCTGCAGCACCCTTAAAAGCTAAAAGCTCGGCTCCTTGCAAATCCATAACCCAATGATTGTGTTTACTTGCATCAATGTTGTTTTCCTTTAAGAGGGAATCAAGAGTTCTCATTCTTAATTTAATTTTATTTAACATCTTAAATTTTCTGTGAGGCCACAATGTATTTTTACCTGTGCTTAACTCTCCATATTCAAATATTGATGATGAGGCAGAGTCATTACTTGATAAGTTAAAATCTACAATTTTTTCATCATCATCACCAAGCAAAGCGCAAAGAGGTTTTTGTTTTTTAAATGTAAATAAATTTTCTTTTAATGACTCAAATATTTTTGGGTTAGCCTCAACCCACACAACTGACTTTGCAAAATATTCATAAATAGGCGCCTCACTCCCTCTGTGTGCACCCAAATGTAAAATTCCTGTAGAGTCAATTATTTCAGTAACTAATTTTTTCTCTGGTGGGTGGGGCCTATATTCTTTTGGAATAACAACTTTTTCAAGTCGCCAGTTAAATCTTTTTAGAAATATTTTTATAATTTTTTTAAATAAATCTTTAATCATTAATATTAAAATAGATTCTTAATATAGGTAATTGTTTTTTGTATTGTTTGATATGTATTTTTTTTTGGTCTAGTCATCTCAATAGAAATATTATTTTTATATTTATTAAACTTAAGTAATTTAATTAATTCATTAATTTTTTTTTTATGTTTTAACACATTTAATAGATATGGCACACTAATTTGAACATGTTTTATATATTTAATATTTTGATTAATTAAATTATCAATTCTTTCTTTATTTTGAATTATTGTACCTAAATCTAGGTTAATCATTAAATATTTATTATTAATTATTTTTACTATCTTTAGTGCTTCGTTTGTATAATTTAGATATTCAGATTTATAAATTTTTGGATTGGCCTCTAAGCAGAAATAAATTTTTTTATTATTAGCATATAGTGCTATTTTTTTAAATGTACTTATAAAAATTTTATCTAAAATAAATTTTTTTTTTTTAAATCTTTTTTTATTAACAGGAGATCCAAAAACAATAACTTTTACACCTAATTTTTTTGCTAGGTCAATTTTTTTAAAAACTTCTTTTATAAAATTAAATCTTTGTTTTTTGTCACCAAATATAAAGCAATTATTTACACCATAAAGAATTGATTGCATTGAGTATAGTTTTACTTTTTTCTTATGCCAAAATTTTCTTGTATCAATTAAATTTTTATTTTTCAAATTATTTTGAAGTAATAAAGAGGGAGCAAATTCTAAATTTTTTATCTTATTTTTTTTTAGAAGGCCTAAAATTTTTTCATTTTCATCAAAATTCCAAGCTAAATTTGATATTAAAAGTTTCATTATTAATTTTTTTTAACAAAATTAATTAATTCTTGAATAAGATATTTTTTATTATAGAAAAAATTATTTTTTGAATAGATACTTTTCATTTTCATGCTTCGTTTTTTCCCATTATTATTCACGTCTTTATTGAAAACTTTCTTTGCTATGTATTTTAATGAGATGGGTTCTGTTGACATGTTTAATTCTTTAATCTTTTTTTTAATTGAAACATCAATATCCTTTTTTAAATTTTTAACATGGTAAATTTGAATAAAATCTTTACCGTTTAAATTTTTTATTTCGTTATCATTTATCAAATCAAATATGGCATTTTTAGAAAAATTTTTGCCATAAACAATTGGCAGTCTAATAATAAGATGTTCTTTAAATTTTTTTTTTATAAACCTCTCTAAATATAAACGGTTTTTTCCATATTCTGAATTATCACTTAGATTTACTTTATCGTTTTCATTTTTATTATTGTTTGTCCCATATATCTCAATTGATGATATTAAAATGAATATTTTTGTTTTTAGGTTATTTAATTCCCTAGTTAGTTTTTTAATATTTTGAAGATCTTTTTTTGGGCTTTTATTGGCAATCCATCTTTTTGATGACGTACCAGCACAAAGCGTTAAGTCAAATTTTTTATTTTTGATCTTGTCTATATTTTTACTATTATAATTAAACTGAGGTTTATATAATTCTTTTAAGTTTGAGCCTATAAATCCAGTATGTCCTATTAAAGCTATTTTTTTTTTATTATTTTTTTTTTCCATAATCCATTTACAAATCTATTCGCTATAAATGGAGCTGAAATATATTTGCCTTCTCTAAATGTAAACATCTTAATACCTTTATAACTTGATACATCAATCTTAGTGGATCTATCGTCACCATTTTTCTTGGTTGGTATTGGTCTGTAGCCATATAATGATTTAACATAACTAATTTTATTTGTAAAATTTAGATA
>Ga0114997_10003543_pt1 | contig 12235 bp, 14 predicted proteins | sample ArcticOcean_MG_C_2_FD_87045 | JGI IMG/M metagenome (GOLD analysis project Ga0114997, IMG submission 87045) | Marine microbial communities from western Arctic Ocean - ArcticOcean_MG_CB4_136 | ecosystem: Environmental > Aquatic > Marine > Oceanic | place: Arctic Ocean: Canada Basin | collected... | reverse complement strand
ATAGCATTAAACTAGACAAAAGAGAGCCTTTGTTATTTTTTCTTCAACGATTAAGAGATGAAGCTCATAGATTTGCTATAAGTAGCCACAGAATAAAAAGAAAAAAAAGTTTGTCAAAATCGTTATTAGATGAAATAAATGGTATCGGTAGAACAAGAAAAAGAGCTTTATTAAATTATTTTGGATCTGCTAGAGCGGTCGAGTCAGCAAGTTTTGAAGATTTAAAAAATGTAGATGGAATTGAAACTTCTGTAGCAAAAAAAATATATGACTTTTTTCATAACTAAGAAATATATATGAAATTACAAATCCCAAATGCCTTAACCATTGGAAGAATAATATTAGTTCCACTATTTGTAATTGCTTTTTATATTCCAGGTTTTTTAGGTGATTTGATACCCTTTTTTATATTTCTATTAGCTAGTTTTACTGATTTTTTAGATGGTTTATTAGCAAGATTATATAAAGAAGAATCAAAACTAGGGGAGTTGCTTGATCCTATTGCTGATAAAATAATTGTATCTACAGCATTAGTGCTACTTGTAATGAGCAATACTATTAGTAATTATGAAGTTATTGCAGCTATTATTATATTAACTAGAGAAATATTAATTTCAGGATTAAGAGAATTTTTGGCAAAATCTCAAATTTCAATGCCTGTTACAGGGTTAGCTAAATTTAAAACATTTATTCAAATGTTCTCTATAGCAATACTGCTTACAGGAGAAAGTGGTAATAAAATTATAAATTTTCAAGAATACAATGCACATACTGTAGGAATAATTTTGTTATGGCTATCTGCATTTCTTACACTTTATACAGGTTATGCTTACGTAAAAAAAGGTATCGATCATGCTGTTGAATAGAATTAATTTTATATTTTTTTTCTTACTAGATTCTGATAACTCTCAGATAAATCTTTAATAAGATCACAAACCTTAAACTTATATTTTTGAATCTGAGATACGGGAGTTACTTCTGCAGCTGTTCCAGTTAAGAAACAACCTACAAAATCTGATAACTCTTCTGGTTTTATTTTTCTTTCAATAATTTTAATATTTTTTGACTTTGCTAAATTAATAATAGTTCTTCTAGTAATCCCATCTAAAAAAGAATCTGGAACGGGCGTATGCAATTCATTTTTGTTATTTTTAAAAAATATATTAGCGCCAGTAGCCTCCGCTATATTATCTTGGTAATCTAGCATCAATGAATCTGTAAAACCTTCTTTTTCAGCTTCATGTTTTGAAAGTGTACAGATCATATAAAGACCTGAGGCTTTGGTGTCCCAAGGAATAGTATTAGGAGCCGGTCTTCTCCATTTAGAAATATTTAATTTAATTCCTTTTAATTTGAGATTTGGATCAAAGTATGAGCCCCACTCCCATGTGGCTATTGCAACATGAATTTTTGTTTTTTGAGCTGATATCGCCATCATCTCACTACCTCTCCACACAACTGGTCTTACATATCCATTTTGTACGCTTTGAACTTTCACTATTTCTTTGCAGGCTCTATTCAGAGAATCTTGGTTATATGGAATATCAATACCAAGTCTATTGGCGGAATGAAATAATCTTGAAGTATGTTCTTCTAGTTTAAATATTTCTCCATTGTAAACTCTTTCTCCTTCGAATACGCAGCTGGCATAGTGCAATCCATGACTTAAAACATGAATTTTAACATCAGGCCAATCCATTAATCCACCGTTAAACCAGATTTTTCCCGATCTCTTATCAAAAGGTATGGGTTCCATAAAAAAAATATTAATCTTAATTGATTTATTTAGTTCAAAAAACTATCTATCTTAGATAGATATGTCAATATAACTGACCCAATTTGAATTATGAAAGATTTATTATATTTAAAAGATGAGCAGATTAAGGATTTTATTGAGCAAATATTTTACGCATACAGAGAAACGTATTCTGATCCAAAAAAAATATTAAAAAAACACTCGTATGGAACAGCACATTATAAAGCCATTCATTTGATTGAAAGGCATGAAGGTCTGACGGTCTCAGATCTACAAGGTAAACTTAAAATTACAAAACAAAGTTTAAATAGAGTTTTAAGAGATTTGATTAAAAATAAATCTATATTACTAAAAAAAGGGGAAATTGACTCAAGGCAACGAAAAATATTTTTAAATGAAAAAGGAAAACAACTACTCGATCAAATTTTCGTAGAACAAAAAAAAAGAATTTATAACGCTTTCAAAAATTCAGACTCGGATTCGGTAATTAAATTTAAAAATGTTTTAAATAAAATTATTAATGAATAAAAATAAATCTCATATACTTGTAGTTGATGATGATAATAGAATAAGAGAATTAGTAAAAGAATATCTTATAAAAAATAATTTCTTAGTTACGGCTGCTAAAGATGCATTGGATGCAAAGAAAAAAATAGAAATAATAAAATTTGATATACTTATTTTAGATATAATGATGCCGGGAGAAAGTGGTTTATCGTTAACAAAAACAATTAAAAAAAACAACCAAGTACCAATAATACTTTTAACAGCAAAAGATGAGGCTCACAATAGAATAGAAGGTCTAGAGCTAGGTGCAGATGATTATATAGGGAAACCTTTTGAACCAAAAGAATTATTGCTCAGAATTAACAATATTTTGAACAAAGTTAAAAAAGCTATTTTGTCAGATGAAATTTATATTGGTGAAGCATTGATTAATTTAAAGAAATTACATATTAAAATAAGTAATAAAATAAAAAAAATTAACCCTCAAGAAAGAACAATTTTAGAAAAAATGTTGGAATCACCAGGAAAAATTTTTTCTAGAAATGATATAGGAAAAATTATAAATGTATCTAAAGAAAGAACGATAGATGTTATGATTACCAGATTAAGAAAAAAAATTGAAACAAATCCTAAAAATCCTAAATATTTACAAACAATTAGGGGGTCCGGTTATGTTTTATGGATTAAATAACTTTATTAAAAAATTCTTACCAAAAAGACTATTTTATAGATCTTTGATAATTGTAGCTACACCAATAATTCTACTACAAATAATTATTACAGTAGTTTTTTTTGATAGTCTTTGGATTAAAGCAAATAAAGGAATGACACACTCATTGGTTAGTGAAATTAAAACCTTATATGATATTTACACAAGTCCAGTTCTGGGGCAAAAACAAAGTATAATAAATTTATATAACGAAAATTTTGATTTTGCTATTTCATTTGAGCAAGATGAATTATTACCGGTTTCATCTTCTGAAAGATGGTATAGCCCCATGGATAGAAGTTTGAGACGAGAGCTTAAAGATGTTTTTGGAAATTCATATTGGTTTGATACTTCGTCCAATATAAATGTGGTCGAGTTAAGAATAAAATATAAAAATGGTTTTCTCCAAATATTTTTTCCTAAAGAAAAAATTGCTCCGTCTTCGGTACGTATATTTGCTTTATGGATAACTTTGCCTGGCCTTCTTTTAATTATGATTGCTATAGTATTTTTAAAAAATCAAACTCGACCGATTGTAAATTTAGCTAAAGCAGCAGAAAGATTTGGAAAAGGAGATTTTGTAAAGGAATTTAGACCTTCAGGAGCAAGAGAAATAAGATTAGCAGCTTATGAGTTTGATAAAATGAGAAAAAGAATTACAATTCATTTAAATCAAAGGTCAGAGATGTTATCAGGAATTAGTCATGATTTAAGAACTCCATTAACAAGATTAAAACTTCAATTAGCTTTATTAACACAGCAAGACTTAGCAAAAAAAATGAGTGAAGATATAGAGGAAATGGAGAGAATGCTTAACGAATATTTAGAGTTTTCAAGATATCAAAAAAATGAACAAACTGCAGTTGTTGATATCAACAATTTAATTAAAGATGTAGTTGAAAAGTATGCTAACGAAAAAATTAAATTTTCAATTAATGACCCTTTGGAAATAAACCTAAGATCAAATGCTATTCGGAGATGTATAACTAACTTAATAGATAATGGCTTAACTTATGGAAAAAATATAGAAATTTTTACAAAAAAGACTTCAAGCGACTTAGTAATTTTTGTAGATGATGACGGCCCAGGTATTCCAGAAAATGAATATCAAAATGTTATGAAACCATTTTATAGAATTGATAAAAGTAGAGGACAAAATAAATTAGGTGTTGGATTAGGTCTTTCAATTTCTAACGATATAATTCGTGCGCACGGAGGAAATATTGTATTAGACAAAAGTCCCATGAATGGACTTAGAATTAAGATTTCTTTGCCTTTTTAATTTTTTGTTTATTTAACTTTCTTTCCAATTTTTTAATTATTTCTTTTTGGATCTCAAACTCTTCTCGAGAAACAAGATTTAGTTTAGTTACTATATCTCTCATTTTAAATTTTATCATACCTTCGGCTTCATTTTTTAGATCTTTTGTTGTAAATAAACCTTTTTCGATTATTTCTGTTATATTTTTTAATAACTTATTATATTTTTCCATATATTTTTTAATATCTTTAAGTTAATTTAATTACTAAATAAATCTTTTTTTTAAAAATAATGATCCATAATTTTAATCCCATATTAATAGATTTAGGGTTAGTGCAGATTAGATGGTACTCCATAGCCTATATATTGGGAATTCTCATCGGCTGGATATATGCTAGTCAAATATTAAAAAGAATTAAACTTAATGATTATAACTTTACAGCTATAAAGCAATTAGATTTTGACAATCTAATAATTTATTTAGTTTTAGGAATTATCCTAGGTGGAAGATTTGGCTATATAATATTCTACAACTTTGATTATTATAGTGAACACCTCATCCAAATTTTCTATATTTGGCAGGGTGGCATGTCGTTTCATGGTGGTCTGCTAGGTGTAGTTGTAGCAATTCTTATATTTTCAAGAAAAACAAATATAAACTTCCTTAAATATGGAGACATTATTTCATGTGTGGCTCCTATTGGAATTTTCTTTGGAAGAATATCTAATTTTATAAATGGTGAACTTTATGGAAAAGTTTCAAATTTACCATGGGCTATAATATTTCCTAGTGCAGATAATTTATCAAGACACCCTTCTCAAATTTATGAAGCTATATTAGAAGGTGTGGTGTTATTTTTGATAATTAACTATTTTGCTTTTAAAAAGAAATTGATATTTAAGACTGGTTATATTTCTTCTTTTTTTTTAATTTCCTATTCTATACTAAGAATATTTGCAGAATTCTTTCGTGAGCCTGATTCACATATTGGGCTTTTTTTTAATTACTTTTCTTTAGGAGTAATACTAAGTTTGGTAACTATAATAATAGGTTTGGTTATAATTTTGTCTGTAAAAAAAAATGAACAAAATAATTAATATTTTAAAAGAGCGAAAATCTATCCCCTTAGATAAATTTATAGATATATCACTTTACGACAAAAAATATGGTTACTATATGAAAAAAAACCCTATTGGAAAAAAAAATGATTTTATCACATCGCCTTTAATCTCGAATCTTTTTGGAGAAATGATTGCCATATGGTGCGTTTCTTTTTGGGAACATTTAGGAAAACCTAGTAAAATTATAATAGTTGAAATGGGACCTGGTGACGGTTCGTTATGTAGCGACCTTTTGATTACACTAAAAAATTTTAAAAATTTTTTTAGTTGCTTAGAAATAAAATTATTTGAAAAAAGTGATAAACTAAAAAAAATTCAGAAAATTAAAATTAGAAATAAAAAAGTGCAATGGATTAAAAAAATAAATGATATAAAATCAGGTCCAATAATTTTTATAGGCAACGAGTTCTTTGATGCGTTGCCTATAAAACAAGTGTATAAAAAGAGAAAAAAATTTTTTGAAAAATACGTAACTTTTTCAAAATTTAATAAAAAACTAGAATTTTTATACAAGAAAGCTAACAAAAAACTAATTTTAGATATAAAAAAACATAACCTTATTTCAAATGATGGCGTTATAGAATACCCTATAGAAGCAATAGAATATCTTAAAATAATTTCAAAAAAATTAAAAAAATATAATGGTGGCTTGTTGTCCTTTGATTATGGTTATCTTAACAAAAAAAATCAGGATACATTGCAATCTGTACAAAAGCATAACTATGTAGATGTTTTATCTAACCCTGGTAATACAGATATAACATCACATATAAACTACAAGTTGTTTTCTAAATTTTTAATTAAAAATAATTTGCTAGTTGAAAAAATTGTAAATCAAAATGAATTTTTGCAAAAGTTAGGAATTGTTGAAAGAGCTAATAAATTTTCAAAAAACAAAAGCTTTAAAAAAAAAGCTGAAATTTATTACAGATTAAAAAGATTATTAAACTATGGAGAGATGGGAAACTTATTTAAAGTGCTATTTGCCAAAAAGAAAAGTAAAAGGTTTTCCCTCGGATTCTAAAAATGTTCTTTTCTTCAAAACTAAAAAAATTTAAAAATATAAAACATTGTTTTTTTTCAAGAAAAAATGGAGTTTCTAAAGGTTATTACGAAAGTTTAAATTGTGGATTGGGATCAAATGATAGTAAAGAAAATGTTTATAAAAATCTTGAAATAGTAATGAAAAAAATTTCTCGTGAGGTACCATCCCTAATAACTTTAAATCAAATACACTCTAATCAGGTTCTATATTTTAATAATAAAATTTCCATGAAAGATAAATTAACAGGCGATGCGATTGTTTCTAGAGTTAAAAATATTGGAATTGCTATTCTTAGTGCTGACTGTGCGCCAATACTTTTTTATGATCCAAAAAAAAAGATAATTGGGTGTGCCCACTCTGGATGGAAAGGTGCTGTAAGTGGAATTATTAAAAATACGGTAAAAAAATTTATTGATTTAAAATCAAACAGTGAAGATTTGATTGCAATTGTAGGTCCTTGCATAGGGGAAAAAAATTATGAAGTAAAAGAAGATTTTTTACAAAAATTTTTAAGTTTAGATTACAATAATAAAAAATTTTTTAGAAACATTGGTAAAGGAAAATATAATTTTGATCTTCGTAAATTTATAAATCAAGAGTTAACCAACTTAAATATAAAAAATATAGAAAATATTTATATGGATACTTTTTTAGAAAAAGAGTTTTTTTATAGCTACAGAAGATCTTGCATTAACAAAGAAAGTGATTATGGCAGATGTATTTCTGTCATATTAATGACTTAATTAAATGTTTAATTAATTTGAAAAGTAAAATTAAAGTTGTATAAACAAGATATCTTATGAAAGTTCTTGCAGGTACAAGTAATTCAAAACTGTGTAGAGACATAGCTAAAAATCTGAAGCTAAAACTAATTAATACAAATATAAAAAGATTTGCTGATGGCGAGGTTTTCGTAGAAATAAACGAAAACATAAGAGGTAATAGTATATTTGTAGTTCAATCGACATCGAATCCAGCTAATGACAATTTGATGGAACTTTTAATTTGTATTGATGCTTTAAGAAGATCATCTGCCAAAAACATAACTGCAGTGATTCCTTATTTTGGATATGCAAGGCAAGACAGAAAGGTTGCGCCAAGAACAGCAATATCAGCTAAGTTGGTCTCTAATCTTATAACTAATGCTGGAGCTAATAGAATTTTAAGTGTTGATTTGCATGCTGGTCAAATTCAGGGATTTTTTGATATTCCAGTGGACAATTTGTTTGCTACTCCAATTTTTGCAAGACATATTAAAAAAAAAATAAAGTTAAATAATATTATTTGTGTTGCTCCTGATGTAGGTGGCGTAGAAAGAACTAGAGCACTTAGTAGAAGAATAAATTCAAGTATTGCTATAATAGATAAAAGAAGACCTGCTCCAGGAAAATCTGAGGTTATGAATATAGTTGGAAATGTTAAAAACAAAAACTGTATAATAGTGGATGACATAATAGATTCTGGAGGTACGATTGTAAATGCTGCCCAAGCTCTTAAAGAAAAGGGGGCTAAGGATGTTTATGTTTTTATTACTCATGCTGTGTTAAGTGGGGAAGCTGTAGAAAGAATTGAAAAATCTAAAATAAAAAAGTTAATAACTACAGACACTATTGATAACTCCAAAAAAATTAATGGGATTAAAAAAATAGAAATAATTTCAATTGCTCCTATGATTTCTGAAGCTATGAAAAGAATTGCTAACTCTACTTCGGTTTCTAGTCTTTTTAATTAATTTTACTTGTTTTTTTTCTAAACATAATATAAAACCTCCTTTGCAATTTATGAATATTTTAAAAGCAACAAAAAGAACTAGTGCCTCAACAGGGGATCTTAACAAATTAAGATCTGAAGGAATTATTCCTGCCATTTTGTATGGTGGAAAAGAAAACAATTTGAAAATCAGTGTAAAAAAAATGCAATTAAGAGAACTTATTAAGACAGAAACTTTTATGTCCAAAGTTTTTGATTTAGATATAGACGGTAGTCCCGAAAAAGCGCTTCCAAGAGAAATTGCCTATGACCCTATCTCTGATGAACCAATTCATATTGATTTCATTAGAATCGTAAAAGGTTCTAAAATAACTTTAGAAATACCAGTAAAATTTATCAACTCTGAAAAATCACCAGGGCTAAAAAAAGGTGGAGTTTTAAATATTGTTAGAAGAAAAGTAGAATTAAGATGTCCTACAGAAAATATTCCTGATGAAATAATTGTTGATCTTGATAATGTAGAAATTAATACAAGTTTAAAAATATCATCAGTAAAATTACCTAACGGTGTGGTTCCAGCTATAACTGATAGAGATTTCGTTATAGGTACCGTTGTTGCTCCTACAGTTTTAGTTGAGCCAGAAAAAGTTGAGGAAGCTGCTGCCGAAGGGGAAGTGCCTGCTGATGGTGCTACTGAAGATGGAGATGCTACTAAATCAGAAGATGGTAAAGATAAACCTTCCGATGAAAAAGGTAAAGCTGCAAAACCTTCAGATGAAAAAGAAAAAGCTGCCTCAGGAGACAAAAATAAAAGTTCTAACAAAGATACTAAAAAAAAAAAATAAAGGATAAACTATAAATATGCTTCTTCTAGTTGGCTTAGGTAACCCTAATCCAGACAATATAAATAATCGGCATAATGTAGGCTTTTCTGTAATTGATAGCATAAATGCAAAATTTAAATTATCTAAACAAAAACCAAAATTCAAAGGTTTGCTAACTACTGGAAATATTAATGATCAAAAAGTATTTGCTATTAAACCTCTCACTTTTATGAATAATTCAGGAGTGTGTATTAAAGAACTTATTGATTATTTTAGAATAGATGTAAAAAATGTTTTTGTATTCCATGATGACATGGACATTAATATAGGAAAAGTAAAAGCAAAGCTAGGAGGTGGTAATGCAGGGCATAATGGAATCGAATCACTAGACAAAAATATAGGAAAAAATTATTCCCGCATAAGAGTTGGTATTGGGCGACCAAAAAAAAATGCAGCCGGGGCAGATCATGTTCTGGAAAATTTTTCAAGTGATGAAATTTTACATGTTGAAAAAGTGACAAAAAACATAGTTGAATTTCTGTCCGTTTTAATTGATAGAAATTTAGATCTTTTTTCAAGTAAAATTAATCAAAAATAAAAATGGGTTTTAAATGTGGAATAGTTGGCTTGCCTAATGTTGGTAAATCAACCTTGTTTAACGCGTTAACAGAATCTAAAAAAGCACAAGCGGCAAATTTTCCTTTTTGTACAATTGATCCTAATATTGGAATAGTCTCAGTTCCTGACGAAAGATTAGAAAAAATCGCGAAGATTTCTAAATCATCAAAGATAATCAATGCGACTATTACTTTTGTTGATATTGCTGGGCTTGTTGAAGGAGCTTCTACAGGCGAAGGATTAGGAAACAAATTTCTTTCTCACGTAAGAGAGGTGGATACAATTGTTCATTTAACTCGCTGCTTTGATTCCGATAAAATAGTAAATGTTAACAATAGCGTAGATCCTGTTAGAGATATTGAAATAATTGAAACTGAAATTTTACTATCAGATTTAGAATCTCTGGAAAAAAGACTAGAAAAAAATAATAAAAAAAAAATAGAAAAAGAAGAATTAGTATTTTTAGAAGAGTGTAAAAATTTAATTGATAAAGGTACAAAATTACATGAATTAAAATCAAAATTTGATAAAAATATGATTAAAAAATCAGCCTTATTGTCTCTAAAGCCAAAAATAATAGTATGTAATGTAGACGAAAAAAGTTTGCCCAATGGAAATAAATATTCAGACTTGTGCAAGAAAAAATTTTCAGACGAAAATGTTATTGTTGTTTGTGCTGATATAGAGGATCAAATAATGAGTCTAAAAACTGATGATAGAAAAGAGTTTATGTTAGAATCTGGTATAAAAAACACAGGTCTAAATAATTTAATTAAAACTGGGTACAATACTCTTGGTCTTAGTACCTTTTTTACATCGGGACCAGAAGAAAGTAGAGCGTGGACAATTGAAAAAAATTATAATGCTGCAGAAGCAGCTGGCGTTATTCATACTGATTTTAAAAAAAAATTTATTAAAGCTGAAACTGTATCTAATGATGATTTTGTAAAATATGAAGGTTTTAATGAGTGCAAAAATGAAGGCAGGCTAAGGCTTGAAGGTAAAGATTATTTAGTAAAAGATGGAGATGTTATGTTTTTTAGAACAGGAGCTTAGTTTAATTTATTTAAAAGATTTAGGATCTTCTCCTTCGTATTCAGTGACAACTTTCTCAACTTTCTCAAAAGTTTCTTCTTCTTCTTGTGTTTTTGATGAAAATCGAGACCAAACTTTTTGTTTACTCATATAAACTAAAGTAATTAGTATAATTAGATAGATAATAGTCTTAAAACCCATTCTATGTTGTGACTCTAAGTGAGGTTCAGAAGCCCAAACAAGAAAAGTTGTTATATCCTTTGCTACTTGTTCTTTTGTTGAATCTGTTCCATCTAAATATTCAACAATGCCATCAGTAACAGGCTCTGACATTTTAATTTTTTTACCAGGCATATATTTATTATAATAAACCCCATCATCAAGCTCTATTCCAGCTGGAGCTTCTTCGTATCCTAAAAGAAGAGAGTATATATAATCTGCACCTCCAGCTCTTGCTTTAGCTAGCACTGACATGTCGGGAGGGTAAGCTCCACCATTTGCTGCCGTTGAAGCTTCAACGTTTGGATAAGGTTTTACAAATTTGTCAGATAATCTTCCTAATCTAAAAAACATTTCTCCATCGCTATTTGGCCCATCTTCTACTTCAAATTGAGATGCTATAGCTTTTGCTTCTTCAACAGAAAATTCTGGACCTCCTTTTTCTGATAAATTTCGATAACTTAAATGCTGAACAGAGTGACATCCTGAACAAACCTCTGTGTAAACTTGATAACCTCTTTGCAAAGAAGCACGATCAAAAGTTCCAAAAACACCATTAAAACTCCAATTTTTTTCGATTAAATCTACTTTTTTTTCTTCTGAATAAACCAATGTAGGAAAAATAGATATCAAAATTACTATAAAAAAAAATTTAAAATAATTATTTAAATGAACCAACATTTTCACCTTCATATTTTGATGCTGCGTTTTTAAATTTATCTAAAACCCCAGGTTTATTTAAAACTGGGTCAGAAATACTCGTGGGTAATGGGTCGGTCTTCTCATATCGTCCCAATATGGGAAGTAAAATTAAAAAATGAATAAAATAATAAGCAGTACCTAATCTAGATAAAATCAAATATATACCTTCGGGTGGTTTGGCTCCTAGATAACCAAGCAAAATCACTACAAAAAATAATACCCAAAAGAATTTTTTATAAATTGGTCTAAAGGTAGCTGATCTTACTTTAGAAGTATCAAGCCAAGGCAATAACATAAGTATAAAAATAGATGAAAACATAAATATCACCCCACCTAGTTTACTTGGTATAGCTCTTAAAATTGCATAAAAAGGAAGTAGATACCATTCCGGAACTATATGAGCTGGTGTTACCAATGGGTTAGCTTCTATATAATTATCTGGATGACCCAAAGCATTTGGAGCAAAAAATACAAACCATAAAAAAACTGCAATAAACAAAAGTAAAGCAAAAAGATCTTTCATAACCATATACGGATGAAAAGGCATAGTTTCGTTGCTATTTTTTTTTACATCTATTCCAATAGGATTATTATTACCTGGAACATGTAAAGCCCATATATGAAGTATAACAAGTCCAAAAATTAGAAATGGCAACAAGTAATGTAAACTATAAAATCTATTTAATGTTGGATTATCAACTGAATAGCCTCCCCACAACCATGTAGT
>Ga0114997_10003539_pt1 | contig 12245 bp, 13 predicted proteins | sample ArcticOcean_MG_C_2_FD_87045 | JGI IMG/M metagenome (GOLD analysis project Ga0114997, IMG submission 87045) | Marine microbial communities from western Arctic Ocean - ArcticOcean_MG_CB4_136 | ecosystem: Environmental > Aquatic > Marine > Oceanic | place: Arctic Ocean: Canada Basin | collected... | reverse complement strand
TTCACAGCTTTTTTCTTTACAGCTTTTTTCTTTACTGCTTTTTTCTTTACAGCTTTTTTCTTTACAGCTTTTTTCTTTACAGCTTTTTTCTTTACAGCTTTTTTCTTTACAGCTTTTTTCTTTACAACTTTTTTCTTTACAGCTTTTTTCTTTACAGCTTTTTTCTTGGTTGCCATCAAGATCTCCTTTTTTTTCAATATTGGGTTTTGTTTCAGCGCCCCAACATTATTAAAATATTTTATTCTATAAGTATTTAATGTCAAGAGAATATTCTTTTAAATTAAACGAGAGGGAGGTTGTCTTTAGTGGTTTTTTTTATAATTCATAAATGATATTTTCTCGTATCCCAATAAAGTCTTGTCAGATATAGATGATCGATGGGTGTGATAGAATTTAAGTAAAATTAACAAGTGATTCATTGCTAACAAACCTATTATTATTTTTTAAAAAATATTAACAATAGCTAAATATTTTTTTTATTTAAAGTTATGTTTTCCTCATTTTTTATTAACTCTCTAAGTAACCAATCATCACTGGTTCACGCAACCAGTTCGAGATACTTTATAATAAATGATAAAAAAATTCCTTTTTCTCCTCCTGAAAAAGATAATGGGGAGTTATTTCGGAAACATCAAACTATGTTTTTGGATTCACTGGGGATAGGGAAAAATATTATATTTCGTACAAGTCAGTGTCACGGAAATAGTGTTTATGTTTTGCAAAATCCAAATATTTCTATAGATAAAGTTAGTCAGTTTAAAGCGGATGCCATTGTTACTCATTTGCCAGAATGTTCTATCATGGTTTTAACTGCAGATTGTGTTCCCATAGTTATCTATGACCCTGTAAAACATGTGACTGGTGTGGTCCATGCTGGACGTTTGGGGACACAAAAAAAGATACTTAGTGTAACTATAGAGATGTTGTCCCGTGAGTATGGTTCTCGCCCCGAGGATTTGATAGTTGGTATGGGACCCGCTATAAGGGGATGTTGCTACGAGGTGGGTGAAGATTGCATATGGCCTTTTATTAAAATGGATTCGGGTAAATCAGAGATTGTGAAAATAACGAATAAAAAAAAGTTCTTTCTTGATTTACCGGAAGCGAATCGCCGCGAAGGGCGTGAGGCAGGAGTATTAAATTGTAATATTTATGCTGATGGACCCTGCACTTTTTGTGAAAACCAACGTTGGTATTCGTATCGAAAAGAAGGAAATACTGGAAGATTAATCACAATGACTATGCTTCGACCTAGAAATTAGAATTCAATCAAGATTGCTAAGATTTTTATGGAGCCCTGTTGAAGCTAAGTATATATATTGAATTAAAAGTCCTTTATGTGTGAAGTAATTTAATTCATTTTATTTAATGTTAATTTGCAAGAGTGGTATAAAAATTGATGATCGTGGTATTATTTTTAATAAATTATTTGTTGGTGTGAAAAAAATGAACGAGTTTTTAAATAAGTATTCAGATAGTGTAATTCCTTTCCCTATTGAATGGATTAGAGAACATCCAAATAAAGTGGAAAGTGTCCTCGAAAAACTATCTTTAGAGGATCAGATCCGTTGTGCGATGCAATTACGAGGATCAAGCATGCAGGGTTTCATAAACCTATCTAAAAATGCTCAGGCAGTTATTAGAGGGCTACCTCCAGAAGAACTTTATCAAATGATCAAAGAAACGGGACTTGCTGAATCGCTCCCTGTCATTGAAATGATGTCTCAAGATCAGCTGCAATATAGTTTTGATTTAGAGTGGTGGCAACGGGACCGCTTTGTTCCAGAATGTGCTTTGGAGTGGATAGAAATTTTAGGTGCATGCGAGGATTCTAGTATTTTGGAGTGGTTGCAGAATGAAGAGTTCGAACAAAAGGTGGTTTTATTTCAATCGCTAATCAAAGTATACAAAGATGATGAAATGACTAATTCATATGAAGGCATAGAAGATATGCCGCATTTAAATATAGATGGAGTTTACGATATTTATTTTAAGATGAAAGAGCATGGAGCCATAAGAAGGCTGATAACCATGTTAAGAGATGAAGATCAGGCGCTGTACTCGTCTATTCTTGAAGCAGTGATTTGGTATCCCATAACCCAGACGATCGAAAAAGCATATAGATGGCGTCTTACGCGAACAGCTGAGCGAGGTATTCCCGACTTTAGGGAGGCTATGGGCGTTTACAGTTATCCTAGTTCAGAAGCATTAACAATGCCTACTCCCGAACTAGAAGACTTTACTTATCCCGGGGAATTTAATATTGCTCCGACTTACCCACTTTTGCAGATAGGGTTGGTTCCATTTCTAAAAGACGTGATTTCACACTTGGGTAATTCGTATCGTTTGAATACGATTTGTTGGGAAATGATTTATCTAGCAAATAAAATTATGGTGGCTGATCAGATGGAATCGTCTAATTTGGAAATGCGCAATGAATCTTTAAAAAAAGTGATGGGCTATGTGAATATTGGCTTGGAGCTAGGGGCTTCCGGTGAATTAGAAAAGGGAGCCAAACTACTTAATCACACACAGATGCTCCCGTTATTTCAGACGGGCTATCAGCAGTTGATGAACTTGAAGTGGAAAGCTGAAAGCTTTATCAAAAATAATGGGAACTATCTTGAATGGATGTTTGCAGAAACTCATAAAGATCTATTGGCGGCACTTCTGGATCGTTTCCCAAGGGTTGCGGAGATTGATGGTGATAAAGAATCTTTGAGCTGGAGGCACTTTGTATCAATTCAAGAGGTGAGAAAGGCTGAATTTTTTCTTGACCAATGGTCGTTCAACCTTAGATTCGCTCGCCAAGGCTTTGGTTTAGAAACGCAGCTTATGAGGCAGTATTTGGAAACATGTGACGTGCCCGAAAAGCATGAATCTGTAGATTTAACTGTTTGGACTACAATGGCTTTTGCGCACTATATTCTTTTTAAGAAAATTTCCTGCGAACCACTATCTGAGCCAGCTGCAAAAAGCTTTTTGGAAATTATATTTCTTCCAGGAATTTTTAATGAAGAAGTGAGCCAATGTGACAATGCTTTGGTTGAGTCTTTTTATCAAGAGCTTCTTAAATTGCCTCTAGCTTGGATCGAAACGGACCGAATTTTTCTTAGATCATTACTGAATGATAGTACTTTGCGTATACAGCAAGAATTTGGACGTATTGATTTAAAAGGAAAAATTGATTGGAGATTCACCCATGGACTTTGTATTATGAAACAAAACTCTTGATTGTTAGCTAGTTAAAATAACTATAGTGAGTTTTATCGTTATTTTTATTTTATAAAATCATGAAAAGGTGTAGTATTTCTCTTTCACCAATCGAAGTTGTAAAATTATTTTTGATTTATGAATAGTAGAAGGTAAATGGAAGAAAAAAAAACCAGTGAAGGTGTGCAGCAGAATTCAAAAAAAAACGATCCTGCCTTAATGGAATCTATAGGTACCTTTCCGGTATGGATGCTAAAAATTATCGATTTAATTACGCCTAGTTTTTTGATAAAGAAGACCCCCCCTCGAAAATATAAACCTTAATTTCTTACTAGATGAAATCTGTTAAAAGAGCATTGATAAGTGTTTCAGATAAGACGAATGTGTTGGAATTTGCTAAGAAACTCCATGCTTTTGGTGTAGAAATTCTTTCTACAGGAGGAACATCCAGGTTATTAGCTGAGCATGGAATTCCAGTAAAGCAGGTTTCTGACTATACGGGATTTCCAGAAATGATGGATGGTCGCATTAAGACTCTTCACCCGAAAATACATGGCGGTATTTTAGGTAGGCGTGATGTCAAGGATCATATGCAGTCAATGGAGGAGCATGATATAGCTCCCATTGATTTGGTAGTCATAAATTTATATCCGTTTGAAAGTACAATTGCTAGGGGTAACTGTACAATTACCGATGCCATTGAGAATATAGATATTGGTGGCCCAGCCATGATTCGTTCTGCAGCCAAAAACTTTAATGATGTGGTCGTTATAGTAAATTCAAAAGACTATGCAACGATCTTAAGTGAAATAGAGAATAACGAGGGATCTGTTACTCAAAAAACTCGCATGCGCTTAAGCCGAGATGCTTACAGTCATACAGCAAAGTATGATTCTTTGATTTCTAGGTATTTGTCGGATCAATTAGAGGATAAAGAAGACTTTGCTCCGATATTCCAACTTCCTTTTGAAAAAATCCAATCACTAAGGTACGGAGAAAACCCTCATCAGTCGGCAGCTTTTTACCGTGATCCGGATGCAAGTTTGCAAGATGTTGTATCAGCCGAAAAAATTCAAGGAAAAGAACTTTCTTTTAATAACATTATTGATTTGGAGGCGGCTTGGCAATTAGCAACAGATTTTGATACTGGTTCGGCGGTTGTCATTAAACATACCAACCCAAGTGGTGTTGCTATTGGAGATAATCAACTAGAGACATTTATCAAGGCGCGAGAGACGGACCCTATCTCTGCATTTGGAGGGATTATTGGGTTTAATCGGAAAGTAGGAGTCGATACAGCGGAAGAAATTTTAAAAAATTTTGTTGAAGCAGTAATAGCACCTGATTATGAAAGTGAGGCATTGAAACTGTTTGCTGGTAAAAAAAATATTCGTATCATGAAAATGCCGGAAGAAAGACCAAGAGATAAACAGCGAGTTCTTGATTTAAAGAGAATTAGTGGTGGGCTGTTAGTTCAGGATAAGGATATTATTTTGTATGACCCTGATCTTCTTAAGGTAGTTACCAAAAATAAACCTGGTGAGAGAGAAATGGAAGATCTTTTATTTGCTTGGGTGGTGGCAAAACATGTCAAGTCAAACGCAATTGTTTATGCTTGTAATGGAGAAGCTTTAGGCATTGGAGCCGGGCAGATGAGTCGAGTTGACTCTGCGCGATTAGCCGTGGAAAAGTCAAACCAACCACTTGAAGGTTGCGTCATGGCTTCCGACGCATTTTTTCCTTTTCGTGATTCTATCGATACAGCTGCAAAAAGTGGTATTTCAGCAATTATACAACCGGGTGGATCCATCAGAGATGAAGAGGTTATAGCAGCCGCAGATGAACACGGCATATCGATGGTTTTTACCTCCATTCGCCATTTCAAACATTGAGTTTCTACTTTCTAGTCTCAATGATGGAACTATTTAATGTACCAAGAAATAAACTCCTACCTGAAAAATCCGATAAGCTTACAAGGGCTTCTAAAATAGACTTCGAGCAGCTTTAATGTTTTGTTGAATATTTATTACCCAGCAGAAAAAATTAATTTTTCAATTTGCATGTTCCGATTCGTGCCGAAATAGTGTGATTGATCATGAAAGTTGTCATTAAAATAGTAATAGTATTGGTTTTAGTTTTATTTGGTGGAGCATATTATGTTTTGCAACAGTTTCAACCCACCCTTGATAAACTCAGAGAAAAAGATCAGGAAAAATATAACTTAATGATGGTAGAAGCCAAGTCTGTTATTGGTTTTGGAACGGCACAAAAACTTTACGAAGAATTAAATGCAATGACCCCAAGGGAGGTGGTTGATTTACATTACAGAAAACAGCAGAAGAAGCTAGAAGAGGATAAAACATTTCGTGATGCGAGTTTTGAGGAGCAGCAAAAAAATAGAGAGCAGGCCGATATTGAAAGAAAATCTAGACATGAACTAGCATTACAGACTTTAATTGCCAAGCCCATAAAAAATAAAAATCATCATGCTGAAGAATGGCAGGAATCAGAACCTTGGCAAAAAAAAATGATTCTGCGAAACAAATGTATAAAATATCTTAAATTAGAGCAAATAGATGGCCAGCGAAGAAAGAATGTGCTGGAATTATCGAGAGTTGATTCTGTTTTAGATCGGCCAAAAAATACTTCTTGGTTGATCCCTGAATATTGTAAGTCTCTTTTTCCTGATACAAATAAAAATAAGACTGTCCTTAAAGCCATGCAACTTTTGAAGGAAAAAATGAATTACTTTTACTATTTAAAGATGCTTGAGGAAATTGGAGTTTCCCGAGATGATCTTGAGTTTAATCAACAGTTACAGGGGGTATCAAATTTTTTTATAGACTTCTAATTCAATCTGCTAAAAAATATATCTATTCATGAGGGCACCTTCCCCAATTTTAAATTATTTTTTTAGTTTGAGGTGTAGCCTCTTCAAGTTTCTTGATCAGTCCGGTTATAGCTGTAGCAAGTTGCTTTATTTCAGTGTTTGATTTAACCTCAGGGAGAGGCTCTGACTTCCCTTCCTTTTCTGCAAATTTAATAAGATTGTTTAGTGGACGAATGACCATATTGATTGTGTAAATACCACCAATAATCGATACGATCGAACCAAAAATAGCTAGTCCAATCATTTCTTTTTGCCATTGTCCGACACTTCTCGTAACTCTTTCCTTAAGTAGATTGATCTGTTCAGTTGACATATTATTAGCGTCAATGGTGTTAACAATTCGGGTAACTTGGCCCAATTGGATGAAAAGAAAAAATGCCATATAGCCCAAACAAGATATGGTTACTATATGACCAGTCATTAAAAGATTTATGATGCTTTTTTTCTCTCCAGGAAGTTCATCTCTGAAAATAGAATTATTTTTATTATTCATAATTGACCTTTAATAACGTATTAATGTTTTATTTCTTTTTGTTGGTTTTTTTTACGCAAAGCTACGAAAGGGTTTCATAAAAAATCTGTAAGAAAAAATTAAGAAGAGAGTGGGCTTTAAAGTCGAGGGAGCTCATAACCATAGTTAGCGGCTAATACCTTCAAATTTACCTTAGTATGGGCAGTTAGGTCAACTGCATTTTTAAGGCATAGGATGATGGTATGAATCTAAAAAAATGGGGTTGATATTTCTTTTTCCAAAGCTCGGCGCAGGCGCAACCAGTTGAATGCCGAGCCCGGGTCATATTTACATGAAACGCCCTCGATGGCACCTCTTTGAACATGAGCATGACCAAGAATACCTTTAAAAGTTGAATAATTACTTATTCTGTCAAGAGGGGTCCGTTTATTTTTCTTATCGTAGGGGACTCTCAGGCTAACTTTGGGTAGTATTTTATTAATCCCAATGCAAAGATTTATAAGGGCCTCATATTGTTCATTTGTAAAATCCCACATGCGTACAATTTTACCGTTGATTCGTCGGCTAAAGTAGCCACGTTTACCGAATCCCCTGGCAGCATAAGCATGAAAGTTTTGGGTCCTAATTAAATTTTTCCATTGAGTAGAAAGAGACAGTTCCCAGCGGTCTTTTTTTTGCCGGTACTGATCCGATCTTACTTTATGGTACTCAGACTCTGACTTAAGCGCTTCCCACGATAAATTAGACATTTCAACATGAACCGAACGTTCATTTCCATTTTTATCATCTGCAGGAGCAGTATTGGTTTTCCAGTAAAGGTCGCACGTCTGGTAGAGTGTGCCGTCAAGGTCTAAATAAAAGTGACTTCCCTTGAATGTGCTATCTGATATGACTTCATGGCAATGGTGGGAAGAATAGCATGCATCATAATGGATTATGAGTTGATAGACACTACTTTTTAACTCTTCATATGCCTCGTCTTGGTTTTCAATAGAATACTCAGACTCTAACTTTGGAGGGTTGTTATTTAAAGTGGAATTGTGTTGACTGCAAGCTGAACGACCTCTCCGATTTGGGCAAGTCAACCCGCCTTTAGAATCCCAAAGTATCACAGGCGAATTAATATCAATTTTTTTTTTACAAGCAACTATACTCTTGTTCATGGTCTAGGGAGTTTGGTTTCGATTTCACTAAGTCAGTGAAATAATTTTAAAACCAGAGAATGGTTTTTTAGGAAATATCCGATACATTTTGAGTGCCCCAGTGTAATTTTTTTCGGAGTATTTTGTAGTAATTTTTATTTGGTCCTTTGATAAGTTGGAGAGTGGTTTTTGTTTTCTGGATTTCTAAAATATCACCGGCTTTCATCTTATAACTCTCTTGTCCATCTAGAGTTACTCTTACGTCATTATATTCAGCGTCTAGCTTAACTTGAATGATGGATTGATCAGGTATTAGTATTGAACGATTCGTTAGTGTGAATGGGCAAATCGGACTTAGCACTAGAGTCTGCATGCTTGGATGAATAATAGGTCCGCCGGCAGACAATGAATAGGCTGTGGAACCAGTTGGGGTCGCAATAATTAGACCATCAGCTCTATATGATGTCATATATTGTCCATCGACCAAAACTTGAAGATTGATAACGCGGGCAACAACACCCTTGTTTATAACTATATCGTTTAGAACATTGTAGTCTTCGACCTTTTCTCCATTTCGCCAAATATATGCATTGAGTAGCATACGGCTTTCAATTTCAAATTTATCATTTAGAATATTTTCTAGTGTGGGGTAAAGCTCATCTAATGAAATTTCAGCTAAAAACCCAAGACTACCAAGGTTTACTGCTAGAATAGGAACATTGTGAGAGTGAGCTGCTCGGGCTACACTTAAAAGTGTGCCATCGCCCCCAAGCACTATTAGCAAATCTGCAATCTCAGAAATGGTAGCTTTTGAATGAGATGAAGGTTCGTTGATGATCGTTGCAGTGGCCGTGTCTAAAAAAACTTGGCAATTTAGTTTACGTAGCCAATGGGTGAGTTTGCGAAGAGTATTAGCTGCGGATGGTGCTTTAGGTTTGCAAAACAGCCCTATTTTTTTCACCTTACCACCTGCGGTTTCTTTAGGTTTAGTTGAAACATTGTTAATAGAGTTAATTAATGTTTAACTTTTATTTAATTGCTAAATCAAACTAAAATAATATTATTATAAAATATAATGAGATATACTTAAGCTTGAAAAGCCAGAAATAGGTGGGCGTGGCTTAAAGTTTTCCAAAATCCTGAGGCTTGATACTTGTGATCCAGTCTTTCCATTGTTTTTTTTCTTGGTTCTGTAACTTGTCCGGATCGGGTAGATCCAAACTCTTTGCGGCTTCAATAACTTTTTCCTCAACAAAAATTGGAGATTTACTTCTTAGCGCGAGGGCTATCGCATCGCTAGGGCGAGAATCTATTGTCATGTCACTTCCATTTTGAATGACCGAGATCTCCGCAAAAAATGTATTGTCTTTAAGGTCTGTTACCAAAATATGCTTAACCTTGGCTTGTAGAGATGAGATTATATTATTGAGAAGGTCATGTGTCATAGGTCGTGGCGTGTTTATTTTTTCAATTTCCAATGCAATTGCATTTGCTTCAAAATAGCCAACCCATATTGGCAAAGCTTTATCTCCTGCAAGATCCTTCAAAATAATTATTGGCATATTTGTCAAGGGATCTAGAGTGAGTCCTTCAACCTTCATCTCAACCATAATAGGAACCTTAAAAATTGTTTCAGACAACGAGACTAGCAAGCTTAAATTTATTTAAGCAACTGAATGGTTAAGTTACCCCTTACACTTAGCTAGGTTAAGCATATAGTCAAATGGTCCAATTTGTCAACGACCGTTTGGAAGCGGATGTTGACACTAAACTAAGATTATTTTTTAGATAGCTCTGTTTAATTATTCAGCTTTATTTTTATCAATAAATTCTTTGAGTCTTTCTTTGACAATATCGGGGATATCGTTGCTTTTTAAAGTGGTTTGACTCATGTGTATAGCAGCTTTATATGTATTCAGAAAAACAATGCACGGTGGGCAGTCTTCAAAATGATCTTCAAAAGAAGCATGGACTTCTGCGCTGAGTTCGCCTTCAATGTAATCGTGCAATAACTCAAGACACTCTTTGCAACAAATCATTTTCTCTCCTTGCGAGCCTTATAGTCCTCAAAATAGCTGGCCAACTTTTTCCTTAAAAATAATCGGGCTCTATGTAATCTAGATTTTATCGCCGGGATAGTAATCTCTAAAACTTCACTCACCTTTTCTGTTGATAGCCCTTCAACATCTCGAAGTAGAAAAACGACTTTTTCTTTATCTGGCAACAAATCAACAGCTTTTTGAATAACTCGCCGTGTTTCTTTATCAAAAAAAGCAGCTTCGGTATTTTCAGACCAGTCTTGTAGTTTTTCCTGCTGGAAACCTGCTCCGTTTAAGGAAGGGAGCAAATCCTCAATTGAAAGATTGGGTTCCTTTTTTCTGGTTCGAAGCTTCATATAAGAGGCATTTAGGGTGATGCGATACACCCAACTCGAAAATGCCGACTTACCTTGAAAAGTATGTCCTTTTTTAAAAAGGGTCAATAGTACTTCTTGTGTAACATCTTGCGAGTCTGTTGCATTGCGAGTTAAATTAAAGCTTAGAGTATAAATATTTTTTTGGTAAAGATTTGCTAACTGTTCAAAAGAGCTCACTTTCCCAGCTTGTAGATCTTTTACAAGTTGTTCTTCGATTGCTTTATCTTTAGTGGGGTCAAATCCCATGCCCTATTAATTTCTTTTAAATATTATGCACAGATGCAAACTAGATTACAGTTAAAGCTATTCATTATAAGTTCTCATCTTCTTACTTAGATGTCTACCATATAGAAATTGATTCAAAAAACTTACCTCTTTCGTTATGCTTTTTTAACCAATTAAACTGTATTTTAGGTTTATGTTTTGCAGCGGCGGGGGTTCTTAGCTTGTTGTTTTCTCAGCTTCCTGTGTTGTTGTCTTATCTTCGTCACTTTCCTCAGCTTCTTCTTTCACTGATTCGGGATTGTCACCATCGGCTTCAATTTCAGTAGGTTCTATATTTGCCGATTCTTGAATCTCCTCTGCCTCTTTCATCGATTTTTTGAAATTTTTAATACTATTGCCAAATGCACTCCCAATTTCAGGAAGCTTTCCAGCTCCAAAAATGATCATGATTATAACTAAAATAATCATTAACTCCGGAAAACCAATGCCCATCATAATGAACAATCCTTTATTAAAGTGATAAAGTCTCTTGCTTTTAAAACCAAACTACCATTTTATTGATATAAAAACAAATTGTATTAAATATATTTAAGATCTTATTCATTTATGATAATATTCCGTTAAGATCGTGGTATCTGATTAAAAAACAATAACTAAGCATTGAAACTAGGTAAATTATGAAGCGAGTTATTATTTTTTTTATTTTTTCAGTGATTATTATTGCAATCCCTTTTAATGCAGTAGCACAAAGTTTTCTTGATAGGTTTTCCAAGGGAGAATCGTCTTTTGGAGGAGAATTAGGATTTGGTTATACTTTTAATCTGCCACCGGGAAAAGATAGGACGGATCTTAGTTTTGTGTTTGCATTTCCAAATTGGCAGAAAAATTTAACAGGTATTATTGCTCCAGACTCGCTTTTACAAGGGGCGCTATATTGGCATGTTGAGGCAGGCTTAGCTCAATTGACCCATCGGGATCATGAATACTTATTAGGGTTTTCTCCTGTTATGGTGCAGTATAAATTTCTTAAACCTGGGAGAAAGTGGGCCCCTACATTTTTAGCTGGTGCTGGATTTTCGATGCAGAACTGGGACGGCCCTGCTGAATACGAGTTAGGCTCAGAATTCCAGTTTTTACTCCACCTAGGTGGAGGTATTGAAGTTTTTCGTGAAGCAGGGTCATATTCTTTTAATTACAGACTTTTTCATGTTTCTAATGCAGGTATGCGTAAACCTAATATTGGGCTCAATGCGCATGTTTTTAGTTTAGGGTATCGCTTTTGATATGCAGGTAATATGCACTAACGTCATTTTTGTCTGGGGACAGTAGCTTTAAGATAGTCCGTATTCCTACCTAAGGTATTTCTAAATCCTTCCTTAATTATGTTGATTATAACTTTATCTATTAGATGATAAAACAAGAGTATTAATGGTCGGATAAATGGGTGTTTTGCATATTAATTTATCAATCTGATTTGATATTAAATTTTTAAAGCAGCGAGGAATTAAATATGTCTGCGCCAGGCTATAGCGATAACTCTCAACCTTCAAAGACGCTGGGTTTATTCGACCGGTTTTTCTTAAATGTTGAACAATTAGCATATAATTATTCCATTTCTGTGATTTTGGTTTCTTTATTACTGGCGGGTTTATCCGTTTGGTTTTCAGTCGAAAATCTTTCCTTTAAAAATAATCGGGGTGACTTAGTCTCAAAAAATCTTAATTACGTAGAAGTTTACGAGAAGTATAGACAAGAATTCGATGACTTTGATGGAGTGATGGTAGTCGTTAGTGGAGAAAATCCGCAACTAATGAAAAAATTTATAGATTCGTTTGTGACTAAGTTAAATAAATATCCGCATATTTTCCCAACTATATTTCATAAAAT
>Ga0114997_10003537_pt1 | contig 12249 bp, 8 predicted proteins | sample ArcticOcean_MG_C_2_FD_87045 | JGI IMG/M metagenome (GOLD analysis project Ga0114997, IMG submission 87045) | Marine microbial communities from western Arctic Ocean - ArcticOcean_MG_CB4_136 | ecosystem: Environmental > Aquatic > Marine > Oceanic | place: Arctic Ocean: Canada Basin | collected... | reverse complement strand
GCTAATTTAATCTCCGTAGAAAATAATGAGAGCCTTTTTGATACTGCAACAAAAGTAATAGTTATAGGGGACAACGTTAAGGCTAGTATAGAAGACCCCTATGCTGATAACACAATTACATTGAAGCATATAGATTCAAATATAAAGGATGTTAAAGAAGCAAAAGTTAAGGCCGAGCAGATATTAGAACTACATAACACACCGGCAAAGAAAATCACGTTAAAAATGCAAAGAAAAGGGTATGAAACCATGAGGCCAGGAGATTTAATTTCATTAGATTTCCCTAACCATAACATACCTGCTGATGATTATATTGTATTTGAGATAGAAGATGCAATGGCCAAAATAGCCAATATAACAGTAGGCACTTTTAGTAAAACAATAGCAGAAAGGTTAACAGAACTACACTCAAGTCAAGATGATGGATTCACAAATCTATTTACATCAAACAGTACCGTAGAATTAAGAACTCAATTTATTAGAGATGTAATTACAATTAGAGAACAATCGTTAACATATATAATAACTTCAAGCATCGGTAACAGTATGGGTTATGGTGTACCTATTGGGTATTCTTCTAACATTAGTTACGGCACACAATCATCAGGGACATCATCAGGGGTATAGTTATGATAGTAGACGCAGGGAAAAAAGCATTATTAGATTTAGCAATAGCCGCTAACCAATTTAAATATATTGATATTGGTGACGGGGGAGATAATACTTCTACATCTCAGACTACTTTAGATAGAAGCATATTAACATCAACTAGCGGTGTCGCCATTGGAGATTCTACATATAAGAAGGAGGTGTCACCAACAAGAGTAGGTAAGACATTAATTTACGACATAACCTTAACAGGTGCAGAATTAGCATCTAATGTAATATCGGAAATTGGCCTGTTTAACCATGCAGGTACTATGTTAAGTAGAGTTAATTTTAAGCCTATTGGCCCACTCGCCGCAAGTGAAACTATTAGTTTTACCTTTAGAATGGAGTTGGCATAATGCCTAATAACCCGAAATTTATCAGTACACTATCATCTGCCATTACCGGTAGTGCTAATACTAACGCTGATGATAGACTAAAGGATGGAACAGATACCTTAAACGCTAATTTAATTAACACGCTGAATATTGCTAGTGCTGGTTGCTTCGTAGTTTCTGGTGGAAACATAACGATTGGTACGGGGTCTACATATAGCACATATGCTTTGACCGAAATTAAATATTTTAGAGATGGTAAATACCGTACTCTTTCTGCTGTATCTGCTCAAGAACCAACATGGGCTAAGAACGCCTCAAATGATTGGTTTGGTTTAATTGTAATTGCTCTTAATAATACAATAGCGTTTAGAGGAAGCACTGCATTAGGCGCAACAATTGTAGATGGAGCATTACCACTTCTAGGAGATATCCCTGTTGCAGCAGTACAAATATCAAAAGCATTAGGTAACAATGTAACAGGTAGAAAGATACAATTTTTAGGAATGGATAAACTAAACTCTGAATTTTCTGCGGTTAATAATGGCACTGAAACTCTCAGAATTAATAAAGAAGGTACTATTACTAAAACAGTATCAGGTACAGAAACAACTCTAACTCTTCCTTCTACGACAGGTACTCTTGCTTTATCTGGGGCATCTGTAAACTATACACAATTAACAGGTACACAACCAAATATGTCTGCTGGATTAATAACTTCAGGTAATCTTGGTGATGCTTTTATTGCATCATCAGGTACTTGGAATGCTAAACAAAATGCATTAACTTTTGGTAAAGCAAATACTAATACATTAAAGTTAGAAGAATTAGTTGCTACTAATGATGTATTATTAGCAGGTACTAATCATGTAAAAGGATTAACATATGCACAATTAAAATCCGCTATGTCCTTTGTTAAAGAAGATGTAGGGCTACCTAATGCAGACGATAAATCATCTGCTACAATTAGAAGTGAAATAATAGCGAGCAACATACCTAATTTAGATTCTAGTAAAATCGCTACGGGGATATTACCTGCTAATAGAGGAGGTACAGGATTATCAGCATTAACTACGCTATTAAATACAAACACTACTAAAGCAAATGTAGGGCTTGGTAGTGTAGATAATAAGTCATCTTCCACATTACAGACAGATATTCTTTCTGCTGCTAGTGCATCGGATGTAGGATTAGGAAATGTAACTAATGTAAGCCAATCAGCAATACAGTCTGCTACGTTATCTGCGGCTAGTGCGTCAGATGTAGGGCTTGGAAATGTATTGAATAAAAAGCAAATAAGTACATTCAAACAAAATGAGCCACCTACTGCAACCGCAATAGGCGACCAATGGTATGATACTAATGATAACAATAAATTGTATGTTTCTGAATCAGTAGGAGCAGATGAAGTTGCGTCAGGAGAATGGGTTTTAGTTGGGTTCAATAAAACAACAGTTGGTCTAGCAAATGTAGATAATGATTCCACAGCAACAATTAGAGCAGGTACTACTGCTTCTAATGTAGGACTAGGCAGTGTAACTAACCTTTCTGCTGCTGATATTCGTTCAGGCACTACTGCTTCTAATGTAGGATTAAGTAATGTAACTAACTTAAGTGCAGCCGATATCAGAGCAGGTACAACAAAAGCAAATATTGGATTACCAGATGTAGAAAATAAAACATCTGCTGTTATTAGAGGAGAAATAGTAGAGGCTAACGTGCCTAATTTGAATGCTAGTAAAATCACTACTGGAACTATACCTGCTGTAAGAGGTGGAACAGGATTAACAGCACTAACCACCTTACTTAATTCAAATACTACTGCTAGTGATGTTGGTTTGGGTAGTGTAACTAATGAAAGTAAAGCAACTATGTTTACTAATCCTACTTTAACAGGAACAATAGTCCTTCCTGGAATTAGTGACTTGAAAAGTGCAGTTGATGCAAACACAGTAAAAACAGTTAGAACTGATGCACAAATTAATACTTTAGCACAGGCTAAAATAACTGCTTTGATTGGTGGTGCTCCAGATAGTATGGATACATTAGTTGAATTATCAGAAGCATTAAATGACGATGATGATTTTGCTGCTACTATTGTAACGCAAATGGCTACCAAGACTAAAACATTCAAGCAAGATGCAATACCTACTTCAACGGCTGTTGGAGATTTATGGATAGACACTAATGATAATAATAAAATATATCATGCTGCTAGTGTTGGTTCTGATGCTGTTACAGCAGGTGAATGGGTAGAAGTTACTATCAATAAAACCACCATAGGTTTAGGTAATGTAACAGATGTTAGTCAATCTGCTATTCAATCTGCTACTATTGCTGCAATTACTAAATCAGATGTAGACTTAGGTAATGTAGAAAATACTTCTGATTCTGCTAAACCCGTTTCTTCCGCTTCTGCTACTGCTATTGCATTAAAGGCTAATATTGCAAGCCCTACTTTTTCAGGTACAGTAGGTGGTATTACTAAAGCAATGGTAGGATTAACTAATGTTTCAGATATAACTACTGCCGCTATGAGAGCAGGTACAACAGCAGAAAATGTAGGTCTTGGTAATGTAACTAATGTTAGTCAAGCAACTATTCAATCGGATACTTTATCGGCTGCGAGTGCATCAGATGTTGGTTTAGGTAATGTAGCAAACACAAGACAGACTGAAACTTTTGTTGCTGATAATGCTCCTACTGCTACTGCTGTTGGAGATTTATGGATTGATTCAAATGATAATAATAAGATGTATAGAGCATCAGCAACAGGTAGTAGTAATTGGGTTGCAGTATCAATAGGTAAAGGAGCGTTAGGATTAGTAAAGGGTGATGTAGGATTAGGAAGTGTAACCAACGCAAGCCAAGCAACTATTCAATCAGACACTCTTAGTGCTGCTTCGGCTGGTGATGTAGGATTAGGAAGTGTAAACAATACTGCTGATAGTGCTAAACCTGTATCTACTGCTCAACAAACGGCATTAAATCTGAAGGCTACAATAGCCTCTCCTACTTTTACAGGAACTGTGGGAGGCATAACAAAGGGTATGGTAGGATTAGGAAGTGTAACTAATGTAAGTGCTGCTTCTATTCAGGCTGGAACTACTGCTGCTAATGTTGGTTTAGGTAATGTTGACAATGAAAGTAAGGCAACTATGTTTAATAATCCTACTCTTACAGGAACAATAGAAATACCAAACATCAGTAACTTAGAAACTGCGGTTTCTACGAATACAGGTAAAACAGGAATTACATCTGGACAAGCAACCGCAATAACATCGAATAGTGCTAAACCAAAAGTATTCTATGCTGACACCCCACCAACATCAGTTACAATAGGTGATGTATGGTTTAGAACTAGTACTGTTAATGGAGTTGTAGAAGAACAAATTAAACAGTATAGGGCTAATGCAGTAGGAATTAGTGGCATAGTTGCAACAGGTACTAGTGGTAATGGATGGAAGGTTGTCGTACCTGTTGCAAGCCGACTAAATGAACCTGTTGAAATTAATGGTGTATCATTCCACGGTGGTTCTAACATAACTGTTACAGCAGCAGCAGGTACATTAACAGGAAATGCATTACCAGGTGGAGTAACTTCTTCATCATTAACAACGGTTGGAACAATAACTACGGGAAATTGGCAAGGGACTGCCATCAGTAAAACTTACGTTCATAATTCTGGAACTTGGGCTAATTCTGAAATTTCACAAGCAAGTGTAACTCAACATGAAGGAGCAATATCGGTAGGTAACAGCCAATTATCTGGAGCAACTAATTTGGGTAAAGCATTACTAGGGGTAAGTAATTTAGGTAATAGCCAAACAAAGTTTTTGAAAATAGTAACTGATAATACTGGAGCACATACTATTACCACAAGAACAGATGCAGAAGCAAGGTCAGATATTGGAGCAGGAACAAGCAATCTTGCAGTAGGCTCAGGCTCAGGAGATGCGTTAGCAGGTAATACTTCAATACCTGTTGATTTAACGTCAGATGGTACAGGTGTAGTTCATGCAAACAATTATACTAACACTCAATACTCAGTAATGGGAGCAAGTAACAGTTATGCTTCTGGTTTAGTTGCGAGTGGTAATAGCACACATGCTAATAAGTATCTTAGACAAGATGGAACATGGGTTGTACCTCCATCTGAATCAGGCGGTATATCAAGTTTAGCCGCGGATACTACACCACAATTAGGTGGAGATTTAGATGCTAATGGCAATAAAATAAAGGCAATAGGTAATGCTGATTTAATATTTGAAAAGGCACAAGGAAGTTTCTTATTCAAAGATACTGATTCGGCTAACGCTAGTGTTACAATTGGGCCAAGTTCTATGAAGTTTGATTTTCAAACAGAAGGCGGTGCTAGTGGTGGAGAGGCTGTATTCCAATATGTAGACTCTGGAGGTACTGCTAGAAACTTTATGACTGCTAGTTCCAATACAGTAGCAATAGAAAATAGAGCAGCAAACGGAGAAGTTCATATTTATGGAAATACATCTACTGCGGGTAGTGGTGGTAGAACTCTAGTAGCATCTTTTAGAGATACAGACATAACTACACAAAAGAAAATTATTGTTAATGCTCAAGGAGAAGGAATATCATTTGCTGATTCAGATGAATCTCATTTTGTTTCAATAATACCTCATGCTACTATAACAGCAAGTTACGGTATCACACTCCCTGCTGCACAAGGCGGTGCTAATACTATATTGAAGAATGATGGTTCTGGTAACTTAAGTTGGGCTGCTGATAATGATACTACATATTCAGTAGGTAATAATGGGTTAACTAGCGTCAATTTCACATCTTCTATTGTTAATACTATTGCTACCAATACCGCTAAAACAGGAATAACAAGTGGTCAATCATCTGCTATAACGGCTAATACAGCAAAGACAGGTATATCTACTGCTCAATCAAACGCTATATCAGCAAACACATCAAAAACAGGTATAACAAGTGGTCAAACATCTGCCATTACTGCTAACACTTCTAAAACAGGTATAACTTCAGGACAGACTTCTGCCATTACTGCTAATACCGCAAAGACAGGTATATCTTCAAGCCAGTCTAGTGCTATAACTGCTAATACTTCTAAAACAGGCATAACAACTACTCAAGCAGGTCATATAACTGCTAACAATGCAAAGGCAGGAATAACCTCTACTCAAGCAGGTCATATAACTGCTAATAATGATAAAATAAGTTTTACTGCCGCATCAGCAGTTAATACTAACACGGCTAAAACAGGAATAACATCAACACAAGCGACTGCTATTTCTAATAATACAGCCAAAACGGGTATAACATCCACTCAAGCCACTGCTATAAGTAACAATACTGCAAAGACAGGAATAAGTTCAGGACAGACTTCTGCTATATCTGCCAATACAGCAAAGGTAGGTATTACAACTACGCAGCGCGACCATATTACTGCTAACAATGCTAAGGTAACTAACACTGATGTTAACGTTTCTGAGTCTGTTTTAAAGACTAGACTTGCTAGCGGTTTTGGTACTGCATTACAGATAGGTGATGATGGAACAACCACTACTTTCCCTGGAAATGTAATAGTAACAGGCACTACAACTACTGCCAATGTACTAACTACTTCTGTATCTAATGGAGTAGTGTTTGAAGGAGTTAATAGTGACAACATTGATATGATTTTAAAATCTGCTGTTGCTACCAGTAATAAAACAGTAACTATACCAAACGCTACGTTTACAATACCAACACAAGATACGACATATTCAGCAGGTAGTGGATTAACATTATCCGGTACAACATTTACACCGAATCTTTCAGCATCACATATCCCTGTTTTAGCAGCATCAAAGATAACAAGTGGAACTTTAGTAGATGCTAGAATACCAAACCTTGCTACTTCAAAGATTACCAGTGGTACTTTTTTAGATGCTAGAATACCTAGTTTAGGAGCATCCAAAGTAACCAGTGGGTCATTCCATGTAGATAGAATACCAAGTTTAGCAGCATCTAAAATTACAAGTGGTGCTTTGGCAGATGCAAGAATACCAAGTTTAGCAACGTCTAAAATTACAAGTGGTACTTTTGCTGCTGCAAGGATTGCAGATAACTCAATATTAGAACCAAAATTAAAGGCTACTAACACACCAGGCTCAAGTCAAGATAATTATCTTTTAAGTTATGACCACGCTACAACAGGATTTACTTGGATAGCGGCGGGTGCTGGCGGAGAGAACAATCAGAATGCTTTCAGCAATGTAGCAGTAAGTGGGCAAACAACTGCTGCGGCTGATTCAGCAACTGATACTCTAACATTAGTAGCGGCTGGTGGTATGACTATTACTACAAGTGGAGATGCAGTAACTTTGAGTTCTGCTAACACGGACACTAACACCCAAAGAGCAGCAGGGACTAATATGACATTAAGTGGAAACACATTAAATGTCGATGATGCTTTCTTAAAGAATAATGCCAATGATGCAACTTCGGGTGTAATTACTGCTGCCGGTTTTACCACAACAGGTAATTGGACTTTTGATGAATCGGATTCAGGAACAGTTGCGATTGCGACTATTCAAGATTCAGGGAGTGGGTTTAACGATGTTAATACTGAACTGATGACATCTGCTGCAATACAAGATAAGATATTATCTTACAGTTATGTTACGGCTAATCAGAGTACAACTGGAAATGCGGCCACCGCTACTAAGATTACTTCTATTACAAATAGTAACATTGTGCAATTAATAGCATCACAAACTCTAACCAATAAAACAATTAATGCAAGTAATAATACTCTAAGCAACATTGCTAATAGTGCATTAACTAATAGTAGTATAACAATTAACGGTGTAGCAATATCTTTAGGTGGTTCAGTTACAACACCCAATACTGTTTACACTCATCCAACAACAGCAGGTAACAAACATATTCCTACTGGTGGTGCTTCTGGCCAATTCTTGAAATATACTTCAAGTGGAACTGCTGTATGGGCTACTCCTAGTTACACTACTAACACTAACACTAATCAATTAACCACCTTTGACATACATGATGGAGATGGTACACAAGTTACTATGGCTCATAATAGAGAGTTAAAGTTTGTTGAAGGTGCTGGTCTTGACATAAACTTTACAGATGTATCTCCTGGTTCTAATGAAGACCCATTCGATTTAACTTTCAAGATTTCTGATAATGGTATAGGTGCAGACCAACTGAATGTTTCTGGCAATGGAACATCAGGATATGTTTTAACTTCGGATGCAGATGGTTCATTTAGTTGGAGTGCAAAGACAACAAACACTAACACAACATATAGTGCAGGTTCAGGCGTTACACTTTCAGGTACAGCATTTAGCCACACAGCACATACCGGAGAAGTTACAGGAGCAACAGCATTAACAATAGCAAGTAGCGTAGTTGATGAAGCAAATCTAAAGATTTCAAACACTGGTAGTAATGGTCAATTCTTATCGAAACAATCTGGTAATACAGGTGGATTAACTTGGGCTACACCGACTAATACAACTTATTCTGTTGGTGCTGGTGGATTGACTCAACAAAACTTTACTACTACACTAAAAACTAAATTGGATGCTATTGCTGCCTCGGCTACCGCTACTGTTGATTTAACGGTTGATGGTGCAGGAACGGTTCATGCTAATAATTACACTAATACCACATATTCGGTTGGTGCAGGTGGCTTAACACAACAGAACTTTACTACTACACTAAAAACTAAATTAGATGCTATTGCTGCTAGTGCAAACAATTACGCCCTCACCGATGATTTAGCATCAGGAGAAATTACTCAATTAAAAAACATAGGTTCTTCAACAATCTCAGCAACACAATGGGGTTATCTTGGTGCTGCGTCAGGAGCAATTACTAATACTGATACTAATACAACCTATTCAGGCGGTACTAATCTAACTTTGAGTGGTACTACTTTCAATGTAGATGATGCTTTCTTAAAGAATAATGCCAGCGATACAACTTCAGGAACATTAACTGCGGCTAATTATGTAACAGCAGGGTCAGTGACAATAGGTACAAGTATTATTCATCAAAATGATACTAACAACAACATGACTTTTGGAACAGATACTCAAACTTTCAAAACAAATAATACAACTAGATTAGACTTGACCGATAGCGGTCTCAGAATAGGAGGCAGTGGAGTAAGAGTCACTACAATTGAAAACAATGATTCTCTAGGTACATCAGATACTAAATTATGCACTCAAGGAAATGTAAAAGCATATGTTGATGCAAATGCCGGTGGTGGTGGTGGTAGTAGTGATTTCTATATGGTTGCTGAATGGAACGACCAATACTTTACTGATGCACTTAGAAATGGTAAAAGATTCTCTTTCGGTGCAGGTATGAATAACAATACTAACACGGATTCAGGAACAATAGGAACAGAAGTAATCCTACCTAAAGCATGTGTTCTTAAAGAAATGCACTTTTGGATAGGAAATGTAGGAGCAGAGGTTGGCTCAAATAACTTCAAAATAAGAATTGATAAAAACGGTTCAGAAATTGCCACAGATTATACATTTAATATGAGTGGTAGTGGTGGAGCACATGTTCAAAAGAGTTTTACTCCTGATGTTTCTTTTGCAGATGCAGATACATTCAATTTAACATTACATGATGCGGCTGGTTCAACTTATAGTTCTCTAAACCAAATAGGTAGAGTAAGAGTTACATTTAGATTTGAACTAAGTTGAGGTGATTAAATGACAGAATATAATGAAGACGGATATAAATATGGCCCTGCACCAACAGATGCAGAACTATGGGATATGGTAAGAGCAGGTAGAAATTGGGTTATGGAAACCTTTGTAGATTGGTATCAAAGTAAACCTTTAGTATTTAATGCCTTAACTACTGCTAGACAAACACAGTTAACAGTATATAGACAAGCACTACTAGACTTCCCTGAAGATTTAGAAACTTATTTAGACGGAGATAAACCATTTGGTTATGGTAAATATTATCCGGCACAACCTACTTTCTTTAGTAGTCACCCGCTAGGTAGAATACATACTCCACAGACACAAACAAGTATTGTAGAGTGATTTAATGAATTGGTATAATATCATTAAAGGTGAGAAAGATGGCGGTACTTGTTACCGTGATGCTTATGACTGGATGACAACAAAAGGACACGAAATGGGTGATAGTGCTAAATTAGCACACGCTACTGTAACTGGTGTAGGTAATAATGTAAAGGGTATAGAATACGGCCATGCTTTTATTCTAATAAACGATTCTTTTGTTATAGACGTAGCAACAGGAAAAGAATTACTGATTCCTAAAGATATATACTATAAGACAGGCAACGTAAAGGACGTTAAACTGTATACTTTTATGGAAATGTTAAAGGTATCATTAGAACAGAAAACATCTGGGCCTTGGGAAGGGAAATGGTGGTTATGATAGACATTGAGAATAGCCGATAGTTCACATTTCAATATGTTCTTCATACCATTGATAACATGGTATCAACCATAGTATTGAACATAGTGCAAGAGGTAATGCAACACCCTGATAATAGTATATTGGGTCATCTGTAAAAAGGTATAGAAAACTTAAGACAACTGGTTGATTGACTAGCCATCCAAACACCGGCCTCAAAGCAATCTTCGATGTCAGGAGCATAACGGCTCGCCCCAGTTATAACACTTAAGAACTTATTTATTTCTAAAACCAGATGAATTAAACCGATAGGTCTTATTACTTTTTGTGTTTTTTGAATTTTGCACAAAAAAAAATCAGTAGGCTTCCGCAGAAGCCAAGACTTTTTCAGACCATAGAGCATTACACTCTCGGCATTCCCAAATCTTGAGCCTCTGCGAAGAACCTACATAAAAACCTAGTATTCTTCTAGGTACTGTTTCTTCCCCACAATTACTACACTGTTCCCTAAGTGCCACGTTCTTGTTCCTCGTTGATTAGATTTTCCATGTACTCTTCAATTGTTTGGTTAGATACTTTATCTGAACTAAACGCAGCAAAGAATAGCAAACTTATCACAAGGATAAAAACGAACCACAATATTACTTCTACTGTACCTACCATTACCACTCAACCTCCATTTTCTTTTCTTCTTCATCATCAATAGAATACCCCTTAACGAAGCCATTATCTTTACCATGTCTCCATAAGTCATATACTAATTGACAATCCTTTACACAATATTCAGCAACTTCTCTATAGCCGCCGGCCTTCCAAACAACAGGTGCATCTGCACTATCCATTATTTTCTCCGAACCTAGTGTGTGTTGCACTAGATTGTTTAAACTATATCTTTGTCCTGATACTGAACTAACCATTCTACTGGTATCCAAATACTGTTTTGTATTGAAGTATTTGTTGATACAATAAATATCCATTGCATCTCTTAATACAGGTAAATCAAAGGCTGCTATATTATGTCCTAATAGTATGCCACCTTCCTTATGTAAATCATCTAAGTCAAACTTTAGTTCCCTTAGTGTCTTTATTACAGTGCCACTTTTCTGTAAATCATCTAATGATTTCATTAGTTCCTTTTCTACATAGACAGTACCTACACTTCCATCCCATGTGCAAACTACTGATGGTTGAAACATGTGTGTATTAGACCAACCGCCAATCTCATTGGAGAAGTTCTTAGTCTCAATATCTATTGCTACTACTTTACTCATCCAATCCACACTCCTATTAATGCCAATGGGATTATTAGTGCTAGTTGAATAATAAGTTTAATCACTATTGCCACCCCATAATGTACTTAGTGTCCTTTCCCTTTCTTCTTTAGGTTCAATAATTTTAACTATCTTCTCTCTCTTCAAGAATGTAACAATACTATTCTCACCTATTGAAAGATTATCATATGCAGACCACCCTTCTTCACCTTCAGCATTAAGATTGTCTATCATATTTTTAGGGCCATTTATTATATTGAATACAAGAAACTTATATTCATATTTACTTCCATCATAACTCATGTTTTAACTTCCTTTAATTTAACGTATGCGCTTTTATCTATTCTATTTTCTTCAAAATGTTCTTCTATACCTTTCTTCCACCAGTTGTATACAGTTGCTTGACTCTTTTTAGTCTGTTTTCTGACTTCTTGTAATAACAGTGCTTTGTGTACCCATCCGTCTTTTTTATCCATTTTAGTGTATAGTGCTTTAAATACTCCTATATTGGCTTGTTCTGAAACCACTTGCCTTTCTACTCTAAGGGCTTCATCTAGCCATGATACGAG
>Ga0114997_10003536_pt1 | contig 12250 bp, 16 predicted proteins | sample ArcticOcean_MG_C_2_FD_87045 | JGI IMG/M metagenome (GOLD analysis project Ga0114997, IMG submission 87045) | Marine microbial communities from western Arctic Ocean - ArcticOcean_MG_CB4_136 | ecosystem: Environmental > Aquatic > Marine > Oceanic | place: Arctic Ocean: Canada Basin | collected... | reverse complement strand
TGTCATCCTTTACGGTGTTTGGGTTATCCGTCACCTTTTTTATTAATGTATCTTTTTTTATCATGTGTTTGTTTTTTTTTGTATCATTTAGTATCATAATTTGATCGACGGTGATATCTAAAATAAATGTATGCGAAGTAAATTTTAACCCATTTATATTAATAATGGCAATGATTGGTGTATTTTTATTAACATCGTCGAGTCCCAATATATTCTCCTTCTCATCATAAATCAATATATTTTTAGTAAGTGATCCGGGACTTTTTTTAACGGATGTCCTTAAAAGAACATGTTTGTCTTTATATGTTCGAAGTGTTGTATGCCAATTATATTCAATGGTATCCATATCTATTTCATCATGAAACCATAATTCTCTTTTATCGTATATTTTACTTTTTATACAATCTTCAATATTCGATATAATTTCTGTTAAATTGGTATTGTCATCATTGAACATTAAATCACTATACAATTTTTTTTCGGTTTTAACTATACCGTTTTTTGTAAAACATTTATCTGTTTGTATGGAAAGCGGTTCCCCATTTAATGTTATTTTGGATAAATATGACCCCCCCTGAATACCGGTAGGGTTTGCCAAATGTATGTTATTAAAATCTATATTATTATGATTTTTAAAAGATAATATCTTCATATTTGTTTAATATTAATATTATTTCGCGGGAATTGATACGCAATTAAAAACATACATTGTTGACCAAAGTAATTTTAATTTTAATTTCAATAATTAAAATATTAAAGTAAAGTAATGGAAAGTATGAGGGATACAATAGTAAACGAATGTTTAGAATTAATAAAGAAGGATGAGGTTAAGAAGGAGGTTAAAGAACTTTTTAAACCCATTATTAATATGATTCTAAAGGATATTTACCCGTATATTTTCATTTCCATGCTTTTTGTAACCATAAGTTTTCTTTTAATTTTAGGAATTTTTATAATAATACTACGTTCTAAATATTCAAATTATATACTATAATATAATTTGTAGGGTGCGTTATTTAGGAGACTATATTATATTTTTCATATAAAAATATATATATATATATATGGTATTGAATGAAATTAAACGTTCTATAAAAAAGGCCCGGGATGCAATAAAAGCAGGTTTAAATTTAACCAAATCGCTGCCCAAAAAGAGTCGTGGTAGCAAAAAGAGTCGTGGTAGCAAAAAGAGTCGTGGTAGCAAAAAGAGTCGTGGTAGCAAAAAGAGTCGGTGTAAAAAAAAATATTGCGGAAAAGTATGCGAATGTCGTGAATGTAAATGTTGTAAAAAATGTTGCAAATGTAGCAAAAAGAACAAGTGTAAAAAAAAATATTGCGGAAAAGTAAGCGAATGTCGTGAATGTAAATGTTGTAAAAAATGTTGCAAATGTTAATATGATAAATTAATTAAAAATATTATAATATCATATATAATGAACTTTGAACACGGTATTAAACAATGGGTGGATATCGACAATAAAATAAAGAATATATCAAACGAGTTAAAGGGGTTGAGGGAATCCAAGACCGAATTATTGGATAAATTGGTAGAGCACGCGGAAGAAAACAACCTAGATCATAAAACAATAGAAATTACGGATGGTTTTTTAAAGTTTCAGAGTAGAAAGGAAACAAAGCCTCTAACATTAAAATTTATAAAACAATGTTTTAGTGAATGCATAAGCGATGAAAATCAAATAAACAAGTTAATTGATTATATGAAAGAACAACGGGAATTTAAATACGTAAACGAGTTAAAAAGAAATTATAGGTAAATAACAATGACTACTTTTGATAGAAAAATATATAGTTTTGATAAATGGTGGACCATGCCCGTTGAAGATTTGGAAGGATATAGAACAGACGACAATGGTAATTCAATAACGAATGGGGCTTACGTAAAGTACTTTTACAACCAAATAAAATACATTGTTACCGATAGGGGATATAAAATAAACAATGAAAATGAACTTAAAAGTGAAATAGTAACTATGATATATAATTCTTCAAGGGATCATTATGGAAAATAATACATCAAATAATATAAACGGTCATGACGACGAGGAAGTTGATGAGAGGGCCACCTTTTTAAAAGAAAATTTTACACTTTCGGACTTTTTAAAAGATCCCAATACGTATGAAATTTTAGAATTAAATCGTATTTGGAGGGTAGATGAAGATTTGTACGGGTCGTTGGAGGATTTTTATAAAAAATCGGTTGATTACAACAAAGCAAATGGTTCGCTGTTGTTCTCTAATGAAAACAGCTATAGAAATTTGGGTAAATTGCAGGGTTCGGTAAATAGTTGTTTGGAAAAACAATACGATTTAAATATATTTTACGATAACCCGGGGGCAGCGAGGTCAATGATCGAAAATTATAATAATCGCATTAAGGACGAAGAAGTGCATAGAAAAAAGAAAATAAAAGAAGAGTATGATAAACAGGAAACTGCCAATATGACTTTTGATTGGAATACAAAGAAATTTAATATTTAAATAAATATATATAATTATATTATATGCTAACATTCACACAACAAGGTGATACACTATTGAGTGGGGGGTATTTAATTGGATCGGAATTACTTTATAAAAATATGGGGACCCCCATTGGTTTACAGGTGGGGGGCGAATTGAATAACAATGGACATTTATCTAAAAACGTATCGGAGATGGGTGTAATAAACTGTGAACTAAACGACGCGCTTATTAAATATGCTGTGGGAGGGAAAATTAAGGAAAATAAGGAAAATAAGGAAAATAAGGTAAAGAAGGTAAAGAAGGTAAAGAAGGTAAAGAAGGTAAAGAAGGTAAAGAAGGTAAAGAAGGAAAAATAAGGAAAAGAAGGTAAATTAAATAATAATTTTTAAACCCGTAACTTTTTTCTTATTTCCATAATATCTGATGCAATAGATGGTTGTTTACCCTTTTCAAATTCATATAACACGGCATCTTTTGTATTCAATAATACCTTTTTTGATAAATCATCTTGTTTAAATTTTTCCAATTGTATTATGGTTTTTTACCCTATGTATATGTATCCATCCATCCAAATCATCCAATAATTGAATGTTAATAACAGGTGCTGGTTCATATTCGGGCTCTATGGGATTATTTAAAAAAAGCCCATTTAACACTAATGGTGCATAGGTTGAATTTGAAATCATATATAATTATATTTAATTAGTTATTAATATTAATTTAAAGTTATAATTTCAGGTATCGAATATAAATTGATTATTAATATTAAATTAAATTAATGTTATAATTAAATAAACATTTATGGAGTGTTCGATATGTAATGAACTGTTTATTAAAGCAGAAGATTATTCGAAAGATGATTATTTAAAATTAGCTCAAAAGGCAATGATAAACCACGAGGAGTTTTTAAGATTACATTGTTTATTAATTACAAATACGAGAAACGAGTTACTTAATACTCAAATATTCAGATGTCATACTCCTGGTTGTAATGCAATATTTTGTTGTGTATGTTATATTAAAATAAAAAGTGACGGAGATGAAGCATACTCTTTTGATGATAAATTTAAATGCCCTTATTGTAGAAATATTGATTTAAAAGATTATATGAAACATAATGTTTTAAATCAAATGATGTGTAAGATTTTAAAACCCGAAGAAATGTACGCCCTATCTGGGCTGCCCTGGGAATTTAATATGGGAATTTAATGTTTTGTATCTATTTGTATTTTATTGTGTCTAATTATGTTTTTTTATATTTACCACTTTTGCTCCCGGCAGCGATAGCCATTTTAACGTCTTTTGATATATCGTGCCTGGAGTCCAAAGAAAATAATTCCGAGAAATTTTTGTTATCTTCAATAAATTTTTGAGAATTATGATAATGGGTTACTGTTTTCCATTTTCTACCATCTATATTTAATGGTTTAGTTGTTTCGTATTGATTAGATAAAATTTTTCTCCAATTATTAATTTAATCCGGTTTTTTAAAATCCCGGCTTTAGTATGAATCGAATTTATATGGAATTGTAATTTATTTTCATTGGGATCTGATATCGGCTCGGGTTTATTGGTAGATTTTTTTACCCCCACCCTGTTTTGTTTTTAAATTTTTAAAATCGCCAATAAAACTAAATATACCTGAATTTTTCTCCATGCATTTATTCATGATTAATTCATTTATGGCGTCGGGTATATCTTTAAATTTAAATAGTGCCTTTTTTTTATACTTTATTAATTTGTAATGGTTTCCCGAATGCGATATAATAATATAATGATCGGGTTCAAACTTCCCAGTCCTGGTTATCTCGTCAGGAACCACGTTTCCACAATTCATAACATTATCAATGTCACCCTTTATATAATTTTCTTCAGATAATATAATCATTTTAATATTTAATTTAAGCTCTATTGTATTAATGGCCCAATCATCGGCCCAATACGATGGCTTAAGCATGGTTTTTTTTAAATCTTCTATATTGGATATATTTTCAAACCATTTCCACCCATCAAGATGACCAGTAGTTGCCTTTATATCTAATATTATAGTATCATACTCGGCTTTTAATTTTTTACTGGATTCAATCTGAATGACCTTTTCTTCCCTTGTAATTTTTGTTTTTAATATTTCTCTAATTTTTTTAACATTTTTTCCAATTTCTTTAATTTTTTTTTTATTGTTTTTCAAATCGTTTTTATATAATGTATAATATTCTTTGTAGGTATCGAATGTTTTATGGTCCGCTGCATTACTAACTATTTTTCTTAAATCATCAACACTTTCCTCTCGACCAACTGTTTTATATGCTTCGCGTATTGTGGCAAAAAAACAGTCTCCCTGTGCTTCGACATCAAATAACCCGTATTTTGAATTTTTCATGTATCGTTGTATCCAGGAGTCGGTTCCAACCGGTGAATATGACATTGTTTCATCTAGTTCGGTTGGTGTCGTCGAATCAAGTATTTCCTGTGTTTCGAGGGAATCATTGATTTTCAATTGTTTTTCGTATAAATAATCATTTGTGAATGATGAGTTATATAAGGGCAATGGGTCGGGTAAGTTCTGAATATCTAGATCTCCGTCTGAATCGATGTTTGCTTTATGGTCGCTTTTATTAATTTCGTATATACCGATTTGTTCGGTCGCAAAACCTTCTTCAATGTGGTATACGGGAAAACATAATAGTCCCATTTTATACTCGACGCCTTTACCCAATGCTATATTACCATATTTATTTTTAAATAACTCAACTTCAAAATACGGAGCATTATACCCGACGTCGCGTTTTAAAATGTCCCTATTTTCCACGTATTCAACGGTTGGTTCTATTAATGATTGAATCATATATCTTATTCAAATATTAAAAATTTGGATAAATATTCATCCGATTTAATCTCATTCAAATATGACCACAATTTTTTTCGTTTAAACACCAATTCTATATTTTCTATAGTGTTTTCAAACTGCACGATGGCCTCTATAATAATTGCTTTTTTATTTTTCCCATTGGGTAAACCATAGTAATCTGCTATTTTTGCAAGTGATTTTTTAGTATAGTTTTCAGAGTAGTTACCCTCTTGGGCTATTATATCGGGTTGATTATTTTGTTTTGTTATATCTATTAAATCTACCTCTTTAATTATTTCTTCGTATGTTGGCGGGGTTGAAATGGGTGCGGTTTTTTCACGTAAAAAAAAACTAATTTTACTCATAATAGTATTAATAGTAATTTATTTTTAATATAGTTGCGTTAAAACAATTCTTCTTCTAAATCCATAAATTTAAAGGTTATTTTACTTGAAACACTAACGTGTTTTGTATAGTCTAATTCGGTTACATATTTTATAAAACATGAAATTTCATCATAATCCTTAAATTCCTCACTTAATTTTTCATTTCCATTCTGTATAAGTATAACTATGTTTTCACCAATTTCGTCTACTATTTCCGATGAACCGACCTTATCTACATTCGTCTTAAATTTATCAATTAGATTTAATACGATATCTCCTATTTTATCAACTTCTATAATGTTTTTATTCATTAAACTGGAAAAGAACTTTCCCAACGCCTGTCTCTTCTCGTTTTCTTTATTGATGGTACAAAATAAATCATAATCTTTTTCAGCATTAACATAGCGAATATCATTAAATAGGATCATAAAATCCATAAGATTTTTATAACATATGGTTTTAAATACGGGGTACATATTTAAAATATCATTATAAAGTTCTGAATACAGATTACACCAAAATTTATTAGTGGTACTTGTTTCAAATATTGATTTACCGATATCGTTTAAGTCTTGGTCGGTTGTTTCCGTGTCTTCAACGATTAGTTTTAGAATCTCCAACACTTTTTTTGACATATCGTCATAGTTATTACGTGTAAGTTTATTAAGATTCGTTCTTATGTCGCTGATATGTTTGTTAATCCCCTCGTCGTTTTTAGAAACTATCGTTGTTTTAAAATTTCGTATGGACTCCCAGTCCTTTTCGCTTATAGAGTTTGGTTTATTTCTACTATTTTTTTTGAAAACGGGAGTTTTTCTATATTCTGGGGCACCCACCAATTTCGCCAAATTATTTATAATACCGATAACATCTTCATTAAGAGAATAACCAGTTGTATCGAAACGTTCAAACGTATCTATGGTATAACGCTTTAATATATCTGTCATCTCTATTGGTATTTCAACCAGTTATATTTTTATATCAATTTAATAATAAATTCAATTATATAAATTTAATAATAAATTCAATTATATAAATTTAATAATAAATTCAAGTATATCAATTTAATAATAAATTGATATAAATGAATTTATATTAAATAGTAGCTTAAAGCTAAAAAAGAATATATAATAATGACAGAAAGCGACACACAATACGATTCTTGGGAAAAAATCCCAGGAATAAAACCAGGTATTCTTAGAGGGATATATGCTTATGGGTTTGATAAGCCGAGTCCTATACAACAGAAATGTATTCACCCGATGATAAAGGTGCATAAGGGGGAAGATGGTAAATTTAGGAGGAGAGACATTATAGCGCAGGCCCAGTCGGGGACAGGTAAAACAGGTGGGTTTGTCGTGGGGAGTTTATGCGTAGTTAATCCCGGAATTAAAAAGCCCCAGGTAATTATTATGGCACCAACGCGTGAGCTAGCGTTGCAGAATTACGCCGTATTGGAAGCGCTTGCAAAACCAGCTAAAATAACATACCAACTAATGATGGGTGGTACCCGCGTGGACGCTGACATTGGTGAAATGGAAAAAAACCCCCCTCAGATAATTTGCGGGACGGTTGGGAGAATCAACGATCTTATACAAAGGGGGTCGATTAATACCGAGTGCATAAAACTCATTGTTTTAGATGAGGCCGACGAAATGCTTTCGGATGGATTTAAAGAGGATATATATAAAATGTTTCAACGAATGAATCCCGATATTCAAATTGCATTATTTTCGGCAACACTTCCCCCCGAGATCATAAAAACCGCGGAATCATTTATGGATAACCCCGTTAAAATTTTGGTAAAAAAGAAACAACTAACATTGGAGGGAATCACGCAATGGTATATTAAGGTGACTAATGACCAGCAAAAGTTTGGCGTTATTAAGGATATATTTAAATACGCTACTCCTTCTCAGACAATTATATATTGCAATAGTACTCGGCGCGTGGACGATTTACACGCGGCTCTTTTAGAAGAAAATTTCCCAGTAAAGAAAATTCATGGTAAAATGGACGAGAGTGAGCGGAGGAGAATTAATGAAGAATTTAAAAGGGGTGAGACGCGCGTAATTGTCACCTCAGATCTATACTCGAGGGGAATGGATGTCCAACAGGTTAACATCGTTATTAATTTTGATTTCCCAAAGGATAAATCAGTTTACATTCATCGAAGTGGGAGAAGCGGTCGATTTGGGAGAAAGGGGTGGTGCATTAATTTCATTACCCGCTACGATACAACAAATAAGGAGGAATATGAAGTTTATTATGATACGCAAATCACGGAGATGCCCGATGATTGGTATGATAAAATTAAAATGTAATTTATCCACAATACAACTCGTTAATTATTAATTGTTATTTTATATTAATAATTAAATGATATTAAAAAATAACGTGGAAAAATATTTTAAGTTGCCTATATTATTTTCTAATGATAACAAAGAATTGTCCGAGAAACTAATAGATGATTTAGAGCTCATGAAAATAAAACACGAAGATGATAAAGATGATAAAGATGATAAAGATGATAAAGATGATAAAAATGATAAAAATGATAAAAATGATAAAGATGATAAAAATGAAAAAGATAATACGATACATAAAAAGGTGTTAAACATTAAAACAGAATTTGATAATCTCATTACTTCACAATGGGTAAAAAATTATACGACGGATATTGATTATTTAAAATCAACCCAACAAATAATTTTAGACATGTCTGAAAACCATACCGAAGAAGATATGAAAGACAAATTGGTTATAAGTAAAGCTTGGGAATCATTCAAAGATATTAAAGAGGATGATAACTTTATAAGTAAATACCAATTTATAAATTTCAATGTTTTAAAATTCTTAAATACGTCTATAATATTTCTTACAATTTTCTATATTTATAGTATAAGCTCACCTACTATAAACTTAGTCGCACCATTATCAATGTTAATTATACCCTTTTTTATTTTAAAGATAAAAAAAATACCAATAACATTTGTACTATATTATCAGTTATTGTTAGAATCTATAAAAAAAAATAACATGGGTAAAGTTTTAACCCAATGGAATAACATAACTTGGTCACAAAGATCGTATTATATTGTTATGGTTGGGATGTATGTTTATAACACGTATCAAAACGTATTATCATGTTATTCTTTTTATAAAAATACAGAAAAAATAAATAATAATATTAAAAATATAAAAAATTTATTACATACGACGGAATGCAAAATTAACAATTTCAGAGAAATAAGCGAGAAATACCCGTCATATTCAAAGTATAATGAATATCTTGAGTCAAAATTATTTAACATTAAAAAACTAAATACTGAATTAAAACGGGTTCCGCGGGCAGGGTTTAATATACGTAAACTCCCCTTTATTGGATATACCATGAAACAATATTATTTATTATACGAATCTGGGGAAATAGAAGAATCCGTCATGTTTTGTTTCGGGTTTAACTGTTATGTTAATAAAATATATGGAATATTGGATAATGTTAAAACCAATAAAATTAACAAAACCATTTTCGATTCCTCAGACAACGTGGTTTCCAACTTTACAAAAATGTATAACCCAACCATTGTTGGTGATAAAATAGTAAAAAACAATATGAATATAAAAACCAATAAGATACTTACTGGTCCAAATGCTTCAGGTAAGACGACATTGATAAAAACTCTCATATTAAATGTAATACTATCCCAGCAAATAGGGTTCGGGTATTTCGATAAAGCTACCATTACACCATTTGATTATTTTCACTGTTATATTAATATACCAGACACGTCTTCCAGGGATAGTTTATTCCAAGCTGAAGCCAGGCAATGTTTAGAAATAGTTAATAATATAATTAAACACAAGGATAAAAAACATTTGTGTATTTTTGATGAGCTTTTTTCGGGGACAAATCCGGTTGAGGCAGTAAGTAGTGCATATTCTTATCTGGATTTTATAGCGAACTATAAATGCGTGAAATTCATTCTTACCACCCATTTCATTGATATATGTAAAAAATTTAAACATAACAAAAATACTAAAAACATACATATGAAAACGAGTATAGGGGGAAACAATGAATCGGTTTATAAATATAAAGTGCGGGGCGGGATATCAACGATAAAGGGTGGTGTATCTGTTCTAAAAAAATTAAGTTACCCCGAAGAAATAATATCAAATACATTAAAAGATTTAAAAATGAACGTTGAATGACATTATATTCGTTTCATATTTGTTTAAAAAATATATAAATTATATAATAATGATAAAATATTTATCTGTAATATTGAGCGTGGTCCTTTCAATGGGTATTCTATATTTCTATTTCAATAAGAAAATAAAAACAATGCAGCATAAACTAGATTTAATGTTTAATATAATTCAGGAATATGAAAAGAAACCCAAGTTTATAACTACAGAACATGTTGCGGGGAATTATAATAAAAATGCTTCTGAGAACCATAAACAACATTGCGTCGATTTAAGTGAAGCCGATTTAAGTGAAGTCGAGTTAAGTGAAGCCGAGTTAAGTGAGGCCGAGTTAAACAACGATGACAAATTAATAAATGTTCCCCATGTAAATGATAAACACATTAGTAATACACGTTTAAACCACATTGAAGATAGTAGCGAAGAAAGCGAGTATAGTGATGATACTGATAGCGAAGAAGTACCCGATGACGATTTTATAGATAGAAAAAAGGTTATTAAACTGGAAATAGATGGGTCTGAAAAAAACCAACAATTAAATGTCACGGATTTTGCAAATGGTTTAGAAAAAAACCTACTCAACTCTATAAGTAAAATAACTTTAGAAAACAGAGATAACGAAGATCAAATTAATAGTCTCGAAGAATACGCAAGAAAAAAAATTTTAGATGATTTATTACTTTTAAGTGAACACGATCTGATGGATATCAGTTTACATGATGAAATGGCGCCGGGCGGTGAAAACACCTTGGGTGGTGAAAACACCTTGGGCGGTGAAAACACCTTGGGTGGTGAAAACACCTTGGGTGGTGAAAACACCTTGGGTGGTGAAAACACCTTGGGCGGTGAAAACACCTTGGGCGGTGAAAACACCTTGGGCGGTGAAATAACACATGATAATGGAATCAATATGGTAGACCTTTCATCATTTAAAGACAATTCGTTGAACAAAGGAGATATATCGGATATGACATCGGGTAAAAATTATTCAAAATATAATGTATCGGATCTTAAAAACGAATGTGAAAAAAGGGGTTTAAACGGTTATAAGTCATTAAAAAAAAAGGAATTAATTGACCTTTTGGAAGGGGTTTAAATATATTATTTGAAAATATTTTCTTAGTGTAATATAATGAACTTTGATAATAATGCCAAAAATAATACCCATTACGATTTTCCCGCATTAATGGATGATGGGAACATTTATACGAATTGGCAATCCGCCTCGGTTACTAACGACAACCTTAAATCCAGATCACCCCATAGAGACAATTACCAATATAGACAATGGTTGATAGCCAACGCCGAGCGTGTTATGAAACAAAACCAAGTAAATTCGTTTGCCGATTCTTGTACGAATACGAATAGTTTTAAAAGAGTTAGTAATCATAGTAAATATATATTTAGAAACTGCAATGATAAAATTACCCCACCGGGATACGAAACGAGCGATCTTAAGGATATATATTTATCAAAACAAGAATTACAGGAAAGGCTAACGGCCCCGATTATGACACAGGAAGACCTTTTAAAAAATGGGTTCATTAACCACTTTTAAATATTTTATTAAAAAACTACATTTAATAAAATATTTAATTACACCTTTGAATATTTGAATTAGGTCGGCGTTTAAAATGTTCAAAGGTGTAATATTATCTTTCATGCATTTAAACATTTTAGATTGTTTGGTTTTAGTTAATCTCCTTTCATTATTATCAAATTTAATTGTATTTGAAAATTTACCTTTTTCCAGTATGGTTATTCTATCATCTAAGTAAGTTAGTTCTTCGTATCGGAGACCATTTTTATTGGTATTTGAACCGCCGGCACCCGTTCCTTTATTGGTAGTTTGTTCCATAATACCGGTTTTACGGGTTTGTTTTGTCGGAAGACGTCTTATTTAAGTATATTAAAGTAATTTAAATTCAATTTTTATAATCGTTAAATTATATTATAACGACTACCCATAAAAGCTATGATTATAAATATTAATTAAATATTAATAAAATTGAATTTAACAAAATACGATACATAATAGTATAAATACAATTATGTCAAAAGGAAACAATAGTAATAAGGAATTCAGACTACTTGACTATAAAATTTTCGATGAGAAAAATGATATAACAAAATGTTCTCCCACACTATGTATTCAAATGTTTGGAAAAAACGAAAAGGGTGATACGTTTTCCGTAAAAGTTATTGATTTCAAACCCTTCTTTTTTGTAAAGGTTGGAATAAAATGGAATAATTCCCACATGAAATCGTTTAGACAAGAGATTATAAGGGTTTTAAACGAAATGAATCTAATTGAAAAGTA
>Ga0114997_10003529_pt1 | contig 12263 bp, 6 predicted proteins | sample ArcticOcean_MG_C_2_FD_87045 | JGI IMG/M metagenome (GOLD analysis project Ga0114997, IMG submission 87045) | Marine microbial communities from western Arctic Ocean - ArcticOcean_MG_CB4_136 | ecosystem: Environmental > Aquatic > Marine > Oceanic | place: Arctic Ocean: Canada Basin | collected... | reverse complement strand
TTACATATTATTAAAAATGCCTTATAATAAAGAAATCATTACTGAGTATATTAATTCATTAAATGAAATACAAAAATTAGCATTGAAAATTGCAAAAGAAGATTTAGGTAGTTCTTTTAATATTGAAAAAAGCATTGGATTTTTAAATTGGATAAAGAAAAATAAAGTATAATCTTATATTAATAATGAATATACCTGATATAAGTTTACCAAAAATGCCATGGCGAAAAGATAGATATATTGATGTAAATGTTCCAGAAGGATTAAAAGAAGGGGATACATTAACAGTTAAACAAGGCGATAATACTTTTGGTGTTAAAATTCCATCAGGAGAAAATATTGAAACTATTACTGTTGACCCCCCTGATGGTGACTTTAAACAAACTGAAACTACCGATAAAAAAAAAATATCACCCTCAGATTTAAAAAATGCATTAGAAATCGACCCATATGGTGTTAAATTAGTTGATAAATTACAGAAATATGGTTTTTTTAAACAAGAAGATTTTCAAGAAATAGCTCAAAAAATGTCAGAGGAAGGCATGAAAAATGTATTAATGGCTTATAGCAAATTATTATTAAAAATACCTCAAGCTTTATTACAAAAAGTTCAAAAACAAATGTTACCTCAAATGGACGGTGATAAACCCGTTACTGATACTGAATTTCAGAAATATTTTCAAGAATTAACCGAACAATATACTGGATTATTTGGCGCTATGAATATGATTTGGGAAGAAGAAGGAGTTAAAGTCGCAAGAGAAAAACTTTTAGAAGCCATTAAAGAAGAATTTATCAAACCCGCTTTAAAAATTGGAACTGATGCTTTGGACGAAGGTGGTGATCAATTAGATGCCTCTATAGATAAAGTTGCAGATAAAATAGAAAAAATGATAAGAAATTCATTAAATGCTGGATTTCATGGAGTTGCTGGTGCAGGGCCAATAGGAAATGCTTTTTCTATTGCAAGAGGAGGATTAGCTGCCGCCGCTGCTGCCGCATCCGGCATTGGATTGGGGGCCAATTCTATGGAAGCATTATTTGAAACTATTGATAGAACAACTGATAAAAATAAACAAAATATTAAAAAATATGCCAAATTTTTAAAAGATAGGTCTAAACAAGTAAAAGATGTTTCTAATTTTGTTGAAAACTTTCTTCAACAACCCTTCGGTGATGTTACTGACAAAGATTATAGTGTTACTAAAAAATTACCATCCACAACTTCTGTTAAATCTTCCGCTACTGTTGATGCAAAAACTTCCTCTCCTCCTGATGCAAAAACTTCCTCTCCTCCTGATGCAAAAACTTCCTCTCCTCCTGATGCAAAAACTTCCTCTCCTCCTGATGCAAAAACTTCCGCTCCTCCTGACGCAAAAACTTCCGCTCCTCCTGACGCAAAAACTTCCTCTCCTCCTGATGCAAAAACTTCCTCTCCTCCTGATGCAAAACCTTCAGCTCCTCCTGGTGCAAAACCTTCAGCTCCTCCTGATGCAAAACCTTCAGCTCCTCCTGTTGAAAATAAAACTTCTCCTCCTTCTAAAAAAGGTGGTCATAGAAAAACAAAAAAAAAGCACCATAAAAAAAGCACTCATAATAGAACTAAAACTAAAAAATAAATTATTATTTATTTAATTATAATTTATTTAATTATTTAACATTGATTTCCAACTTGAAAAATCTAACTTCTTTTTATTTTTCTTCTTCTCTATCTTTTTTAAAAGTTTAAAATCACTTATTTTTCCACAATATTTATAGTTATTACCATTAATTGCTGCCTTTTGTCCTTTCTTTTTTGGTTTTATTTTTTCATTTGATTTTAATTTCACAAATAAATCATCGTCGCTATCAACTACTTCTTCCTTTTTATCCTCATCTTCCATCTTTTTTCTTTCTTCTTCTTCTTTCTCCTTTTTTATTTGTTGTTTTACATCTTCCTCTCTATCAATATAAAAATTACTGCATTTAAATGAATTTACATATTTTCTTGCTACTGTTTCCAGATATTTGTAAGATATTGATTTATTATCTCCCCACCAATCAAATATCTCATTTTTTTTATTATATTTCATAAATACTAATCCATCTGGTGTTGATTCACATACACAACAATTATTCGTATCTAAATCTTCATTTATTACATTCTTTTCTATAATTGGATATTTCTCCTCATATTTAACTATCTCTTTCTCTTCCGGCCATTCTATTTCTTTCTCATTTTTCACCATTTCTACATATGGCAAAAATATATATTTTGCTACTACCCAACTTGAAAATAATAATGTTATTGGAACAAAACTAATTAAAAAAAATAAAGGAAGTAATAAATTATCTTTCATACATTCCGCACAAGCAATATTTTTATCATTTCCATTGCAAAATTCATTAGACATATAAATTATTCTGTAATTTCATTTTTAAGTTCTTTATTTAACATTTTTTTACGTAATTTAAACAAATTCATTACCTCTTCTTGTAAGTCTATCACTTTTATTCTTTGATATGTTTTATTTTCATTATTTGGATGCAAACATACTAAATACATATCTTTCACTTTTACACCATAATTCTTTTCTAATAGAGCTTTATACGTGTTTAATTGCAAACAATAATGATAATAATTACAATCTGGTAAATGTTTAATACATGCTGTTAATCCACTTTGCCATCTATTATCCATTCTAATTCCTACACTTCGTTTCCAATCATAAATATCTATTGTTCCATCTTTATTTATATACGTCATATCAATAGAACCCGCAAATTTTAATTTTTTATCCCAAATCATCCATTCTGTTCTGTATGGTTCCTTATTATCACCTATTTCTTTTTCAAATTCTTCAAAATATTTCCATTCTATACAATCTTCTTCCACTTCTATATCCATATCATTATAATAGCATTCTATATCATAATGCATTTTTGTCCCTGCGGTTGATGCTTTTTTTCCATTTTCTTCCCACATTTTTTTTATTTCTTTTTTTGTCATACCCCAATATTTATGAGCTGGTCCCCATTTTCTACCCATCATCATCTTATCAATAATTTTATCTGCATCAAAATGGTCAAAATGTGAATGATTCCAAGTTGTTACTGACATATAATCACTGTCTCCATCTATTGTATATATATGAGGACCTTCCTCAAATGTTATTGATTCATCTCTTGGATGTGGATTTTTTTTTGCCAAATATTGTGGAGGTTCCATCTTAATAATATTTTATTTAATTATTATTAAGTCAATTTATATTAAATACCTGCTGTATTTAATCTTGCAAGTATTGCAGACATCTGTGTTTTTAAGATTTCTATTTCCGTTTTTAATTCTGAATTTTCTTTTTCTAATTCCTCTACCTTTATTTTTTCTGCTTGTTGTATCCTGTCGATTTCCTGCGATGCTGAAAAATTTATTGCAAATATTTTATTTTTATCAACTGTAAGAAAATCGTCTATACAAATACCATAAAGAAATAAATGTTTCCATTTTTTTTCAAATATGAAATTTCCATCAGAATCAGATAAAAATACTTTATCTTCCCCTTCTTCATCAAACACATCTTGCATTTCGAATTTATATGATTTACCTCCTGAAATATCTGCTGGTAGAATAACTCCACTTGAATCAATTAAATCGAATTTTTTCAATAACCATTTATTTTTACTAGAATCTGTTATTTCTTCCCAAACTTCATTAGTTATTTTTTTTAAAATATTTGGTATAGCTTTATCGTAAGGAGATGTTGCAACGGCCATGGGGAAAATTTCTTTAACTTCTTGTGCAATAAAACCAGCTACCTTTTGTGTTCCCTTTCTTACATCATCTTTATAATTGTAATATCTAACTGGTATTTCCCGAAGTATTTTTAAAGCATCACCGTCGTCAATATCTTCTATGTTTTTTTTTATGCGTCTATCACTATTAGCACCGAACCAGTCTGCTACAATTGCCTGTGCACATTCAATACCAACAGTACTGCTACCACTGTGATAGCCATAAGATGTGGCTTCGCTCATATACCTACCACTCCAACCCAAACTCACACCCGAGTGATTATAAAAAGCAAATATTCCCCAACAACGAAGCCATTTATTATCTGTAAAATAAATACCACGACCATGACTGTCATTGTGCCAACCATGATTACCAGTCGTTCTTAACCAATTATTTATTGCCCGAATACCCCCATTAACGTCCAATTGGTACGAGGGATTCGTCGTTCCAATACCTAATCTACAGCTGCTGGTTGTACCAATATATGAATTATTTCCGCTGCCCCCGCTTAAAAATACTCTTGCGTCGCCGTCAGATGCTACATACATCCCCCAACCATTCGCACTACCACTAATAAAACTTGCTGCTCCACCGGAGCAAAACCCTATCCCGTACATATTGGATAGCGCCGTTGATGTTGGTAAATAACTACTCCCTATACAATAAATAGGATTCGGTTTGCTATCGTTGTTCCCAACATTGTTATATGAACCTTGAAGGCATCCAAGATTATGATTGGCTCGGGCAATGTTTCCACTGGCCACTATACCTGCAGTTGTCAGAGTTGAATGAATCTTAGCTGTACCAACAACGTCCAATTTATATACTGGCGAAGTTGTGCCGATGCCAAAGTTGCCGCCAGTGAAATATGAGTTATACGCCCCCAGCCACCACTTTACACCGCCACCCGCCGCCACATACATTCCATAACCACCACCGTTCCCACCAACCCACGATACGGACGAGCCGTTCGCGTATCCAATTCCATACATATTTGAGAGATTGGTGGCATTGGGCATAAATCCACTTGACATACAGAATATAGGTTTAGTATTCTGGTCACCCGATACTCCACATAAAAATCCTGAGTTAGTTGTGGTTCTTTGTATCCGCCCGGATATGTTTAAAGAAGTAAGAGTTCCCACGCTTGTAATATATGGTTGTGATGGGGTTAGAATGTACCCTGTTACATTTCCTGCAAGATTTCCACTAAAAGTGGTTGCGGTAATGGTTCCCGTAACCCTCATTGTGCCGTTAACGTCCAATGTTTGAGTCGGCGAACTCGTGCCGATGCCCAACCTGGATGAACTACTTGTACCGATATATGAATAACCATCAGACCTCCCGCTTAAAAATACTCCCGCGATGCCGGCAGCTGCTACATACATCCCCCAATTACCATTTGTCCCAACCCCAATAAAAGGTGCGTTGTAGTAGGTATACCCTATCCCGTACATTACCTGGAGGGAATCGGCGGAAGGTAAGTAACTACTCCCTATACAATAAATAGGGTTTGTTTTGCTACTGTTGTCCCCGACGCGGTTCTGTGACCCAACAAGACAACCATTATTATGAGCAGTCCTATGAATGTTACCTGAAAGGAGAATATTGCCGGCAACTTCTAATTTTTCGTCTGGGTCTGTGACACCGATGCCCACGTTGCCGTTTGTCCTGTAAATTGTCATATGTTTATTAAATGTTGTGCTTCCGTTGTAATGACCAAAATATGTTCGTGCTGGAGTAATGTTAGAATCGTATTGTATTTCAAGTCCCATAATTGGGTTGGAGGCTGATATAGTGGTAGTTCCACTCTGAACCATTTGAAATCTTGTTGTTTTATTGCCACTCCATGTTGAATCAATTCTTAAAGTAGCATCGGAACCGAATATTACTAATTTTTTATGTGGCGAAGTCGTGCCGATGCCCACGTTGCCGCCACCACATACCCTAAACAATTCACCATCGCCCACTTTTTCACATGAAAATACCGGCAGGGTACCTGCCTGATTTCCAATAGTTTTGACAGCCCCACCACCTCGTCCCGCATCAAGTATTAAAGGTCCACTGTAATTGCCAGTGTAAATGCGGGCAATGAATTCGCTTTCATCTGTATCTGTAATATCTCTACTAAATATTATTTTAGAATTGTTAGTTGTTGTACTATTGCTTGAGCCCTTTAGCATTATTGAACCATTTACAGATAGTTTTTGTCCGGGCGAACTCGTGCCGATGCCTACGTTGATAGCACCACCAGAACTTGTTTCGTAAAAACGCATAACTTCTGTAGTATTGTTAGGATAATCACCTTCAGAGAAAATTAAATCTCTGTGGTTATATCTTATTCTATAATTATGCTCCACCACCCCACTGCTTCCTGATTCAGCAAAAATAAGACTTGCATTGGCATTGTTGCTGTTTGTTTCTGTATCTTGTATAATCAGTTCAGGATTGGCTGCGTAAATATTTAATATACTTTTGGGCGAACTCGTGCCGATGCCCACGTTGCCGTCGGGTTGGATTACCATTCTACTATCAGATATTGTAGCATCCGTATCAAGGTTTGCGTGAGTGCTACTGGTTGCTTGTTCATTATTAACACAAAAGTGTAATTTTACGAGATTAGCAGCAGTCCAGGCGTTCGGTCCGAGAGGACTGGCTATTATAGCTGCTTTTTTGCCACCAGTTATTTTATATGTTGCACCCAACCATAAACCAGCAGATTTTGCGTTTTGAATCAAACCATCATTATTTCTTGATACAATACAAACACGAAGATGGTCCTCTTTACTTACTTCTAATTTCGCTCCGGGCGTACTCGTGCCGATGCCCACGTTGCCGTCATATCGAATTCTCATTCTTTCAAACATCCCAGAACCATCTCCACCACCACCACCTGAATTTCTTGTCCAGAATTTTATATCTCCTCTCAGGGTGCCATAACCACCTCCGGTAGCCGCGTCAGCATCAATCTTACAATAATTTTCAAAATTAGGTAAAGTACCTACTGTATAATCACTTGGTGCATTTCCTCTAAAAATTATGCCTCCAATTGTGGTGGCCCCATTCCACCCGAAGAAATTTCCAAACTGGTCTATATTGTCAAAATATAACCATCTTGCTGCCTGTGGGGTGAAGGTGGGTACAGTTCCAATATGAATATCTCCTTGAATCAAAGTATCGCCTTCTACATCTAATTTTGATTTGGGCGAAGTCGTGCCGATGCCCACGTTGCCGGATTCCAAAATTGTCAAGCGAGTGTCGGGGGTGTTAAAATAGTGATTTTTTGCGTGATATTTTAGGTTCTCGTGTGCATCGTTATTTGACCTATCAATACTTTGTATATATCCACCGCCACCACCAGTTTCATAAAATCTTAAATACAGACCCTTACCTGTAGTTTGTGACCAACCTTCACTGGTGGATTGAATATGAAAATCTCCATTTACTTGTAATTTAGCGTCGGGCGAATCTGTGCCGATGCCCACGTTATGTTGAGCGTATATATCACCATTAGTCTCTAATCTCAAGGATTCTGTACTATTATTAACCCAAAATCCCATACGATTTTGAGAGTGATGATATTGTATTCTCCCTTTGAAATTACTATCCGTAGTATTGCTGAATTGAATAGTTGAAAAGTCTGCTGTATTTGCAGTTAAATTTATTATTGCAGTATTACTATTCATTCCCAAGTGAATACCTTTAGTTGGTGCAGTACTGCCCATTGCAAAAATTGCTGCGTCAATATGTAATGCTGATTTAGGTGCTGTTACGCCTATGCCCACGTTGCCGGATGCAGAGATGTTCATTCGTTCTATATCGTTTGTTCTTAATGATATTTGTCCGTATGCATTAACATTTCCTTTGGCATTTATAACAAAAATATTTGGATCGGGCAACGGTCCACAATACAATTCATGGTACCAAGTAATTCCATTGGCGGTATAACCCAATTTTAACTTCGCTAAATCCGCGGAAGGAGTGGCAGTGGCGGTGCCAGCTGTTTGGTTGTGTATATGTAATTTACTTTGTGGAGAAGGAGTGTCGATGCCCACGTTGCCATCTTTGTCTATCACAAATTTATTTGAATTTGAATCAGAAGAAGCAGTGGTTGTTGTAATAGAATCATTAACACCAATAGCAAAACGAATATCTCCTCCAGCATAAGCATGAGTACCAAGAGCAACTCCTCTTGATACAGAAACTAAATTGGCATTACCGGCTACAAAAGAATAATTAACACCTGAATTATTATGAATTTTATTATAATAACCAAATACGGTATTCCAATAATGTATTTGTGACCCATTTGCGCCAGTGGGTGACGTAATTGCATTACGTTCTTTTGTTTTTCCGGTAAAATCGCCAATTAAATTTACTGCGCCACCTACAAAATTACTTCCTCCAGAAACTTTATGATAACTACCAGCTACAAAATTTGTAGTGGCAGTCCAAAGTTCATTATTATCTCCAAGTACAGAATTTAATCCAGTTGCATTGTATGAGCCGGGTTGATTATTGTCAATAAAGTTATTTTCACCAATAACTAAAGAGTAGGGTGATTTATATACCCAATTATTTTTTCCAGAAACAATACTGCCACCAATATCATCAAAAACTTGTTGCCCGATAGAGGGACTACCATTGCCAGAAACAATTAATTGGGGATTAACATTTATAATCAATGATTTTGGAACATCCAATTTCCAAAAAGTATCACCAATAATTATTGAATTAGAACAGTCATATAAACTCCCAACTATAGATCCTCCATCACCACCATAACCTTTGGTGATTTGAGTTTTATTCAATAAAATGATAGAATTTGTAGCTTTTTGTGTAATAAATCTTCTATTAATTCTCTTGGTGGGGGTGGAATAGTCCCAGGATTTATCTAAATTATAAGATAATAATGTAGGAACATTTGGTGTTGTTTGAACATCAATTAAACCCCAATTCAAATCACTTTTTTTTGATCCAATTAATAATTGTCTTTCAATCCAAGCTTTTCCACCAAGATTATCAGTAGAAAGAAGATTATTTTGTAGAGCGAATGATTGCATAGGATGTGCAATAGTGTCTGCAGATAGTTGTTGTATTAAAAATTCTTCACCTGATAATCCAGTAACAGACATACTACCTTGAGTAATAGAAAAAATTTCTTTTTGATTCTCTGCAATTGTATTATATCCTTTGGCATGTTTAATATCGGATAAAGTTTGCGGAATACCTCTAATATTAAAAGCAGTTCCGCCAACCTCTCCTGAATCTCCCTGTACTCGTCCTGCTCCGTTTCCCTTTAAAATAACATATGGATATATGCACGGACTCCCATTGCTGCTGCCAGCAGTGGCGGCTACATCATCTCCTGTTTGAAACATAAAGTTGAAAACGCCTAATTGCATGATTTCTTGCTCCACGGCGTTCCCCGCATCTTCTACTACTGCTTCAACTCTTCTAATGTCACCATTTGAAGTTTTAAACCATAATCCTTCTGCACGACCTCCTCCAGTAGGTTGTAACCATACAGAACCTTTTGGTATATTAGGACCAGCTGTAGACCACCAATTACCGGAAGGTGATGATGAATTTATAAAATTGTCGCCGTCTGTTGAAGTTGAAGTATTAAAAAAATTAATATAACCATCCGTTCTCAAACTGCCTCTTACATCTAAAACAATTTTACTTTGTCCTTCTCTATTTGTTTTAGTTAAATCATTAGGCTCATCTCCAAAAATTTGTCCAGTTTGTTGATTTGTTCTATATTTTTCAATACCTTTGTAATCATCGGAGTCCAGCTCGACAATTCCCTTTCTGGGTAATCCTCCAATAGTAGTAATATTTTCATTTGTCAGAAATATATTACCGCCAGTAGATTCATATGTTTGAAAATTATTTAAGGATGTAGTTTTAATTTGAATACCATTTGTTGATATATCAGTTGGTGTTGGTTGATAATATTTTGGAATGCTTGAATTATAAAATAATCCACTAAATTTACCTCCAGAAGTTGTTTCATTTAAAGCTAAAGAGGCTAATCTACCAGTATCATTTGTATTAAATACCCCTGAATCAGTATTGTTTCCCATAGATAATCTACTAAATGGGTCAGATGTTCCTATTCCTAATACTAAATTACTACCTTGAACATTTAAAGCAAAGGCATTAGATGAATTATCATTAAGTGTTACAGGAAATATGGTTTGGCCTTCACTTTTTAATCGTGTAGCCCCCAAAATTCTATTTTTTGATGCACCACTACTTGATTGCCATTTCCTTATCGGCATTATATATATATCATTTATTAATTTTATTAACTTATTATTACTTAATAATATATAAATTAATTAAAATTTAAATTAAATTTTTTATTTACATAATTGTAAATAAAATAAATATCAATAAATATTAAATGGTTTATCAAATAGAAATTTCTATAAATTTAAGTAAGGTAAAAAATTTGACAGAAATAAGAAATATTTTATTGCAAAAAGCATATGATTGTAAATTAAACAATTATTATATAGTTTATGAACATATGGGAAAAAATAGAAAAATTTATAGAAATCATTGTGTATTGACTTTAATATTTGAAGAACATGATGAATTATTAGCAGAATTTATAAAATATTCAAAAACTATAAAAAATATTAGTATTGAATCTGTTGGCTTAGATGATATTTCATTTAAACTTATATATGCTTCAAAAAATTATTTAAATATGGTGGAAAAACAATTCGTTGATAATTATATAAATTTAAAAAAAGAGAAAAAACTATACAAACAAGATTCTATAATTTATAAAGTTTTAAATAAAAAATATTAATTATTATTTTATATTATTATTTATATTATGAATAAAACAGATTTACCAACACCCAAATTAGAAATCTTTAAAAATATTGAAATTTTAAAAATAAATAAAGAAGAAAAAGAAAAAAAAGAAAAAAATAAAAAAAAATATTTAGATAATTTATTTAAAGATAATGATATATTTTTAAAAAAGTATTTTGAGTAAAATAAATATATAATGTATATCAAAATAGATTATGTATAATAAAACTTTAAAAAAATCAGACATAAAAAAAATAAGCAAGAAAAAAACGTTAAAGAAAAAATCGTTGATGAAAATTGAATCGATAAAATCATATAATAAAACTATTAAGAAGAATAGTAAATCAAGTATGACATATAATACGGATTTTATCAAACTTTTAAATGAATTAGAGGAACTTATGAAAAAGAAGGGAGAATTTTTTAGAGCAAGAGCATACACAAAGGCAAAAGAGAAACTGATTTTGTATAAAAACCCTATAACTGAAGTAAATCAATTAAAAGACATTAAGGGTATAGGAAATACTATATTAAATAAACTACAAGAATATGTTGATACCGGTACATTACAAGTGTTAGAAAAGGCAAAGGATAATCCCGTTTATTTATTAACTGATGTTTATGGAATTGGTCCAAAGAAAGCAAATGAACTTGTAAAAAAACACAATGTTAAAACTATTGATGAATTAAGAGATAGACAAGATGAACTTTTAAATGATGTTCAAAAAAAAGGTCTCAAATATTATGAAGATGTTTTAAAAAGAATTCCAAGAAAAGAAATTGATGTGTATGAAAAAGTACTTAAAAAAATATTTGATAAGGTGAAAAATAAAAATAGTACATTTAAAATAATGGGTTCTTATCGTCGTGGGGCAAAAGATTCAGGTGATATAGATATTTGTATTAGTGATCCAAATGATGATACTAATGTTTTCAATAATTTTATTGATGCTTTAATTGAGAAAAAGATTTTGATAGAAGTTCTGTCAAGAGGTAATACTAAAAGTTTAGGAATCAGTCAATTAAAACAAAAACCGTCGCGAAGAATTGATTTTATGTTTACAAAACACAAAGAATTATCTTTTGCTTTGTTATATTTTACTGGTAGTAAAGAATTTAATACTGTTATGAGAAAAAGAGCATTAGATATAGGATATACTATGAATGAACATGGATTTCATAAATTGAATAATGGTAATAAAACAGAAAAATTGGATAGATACTTTCCTACTGAACAATCTGTATTTGATTTTTTAGGAATGGAATATAAAACACCAATCGAAAGAGCTAACGGCAATGCTGTAATTTTACAAACAAAAAAACCCAAAAAAATGGTTAAATTAATTAAAAAAAAGTCACTAAAAAAAAAGAACTCCAAAATAGGAAAAGAAATAAGACAAGGAAAAAGATTGATTAAAGAATTTTCACAATATGGTCAACCACAATTAGAAAAGTCAAATGAAGAAGAATTAAGTGCAATGATTAGAGCAGCAAATAAGGGATATTATTGTAATAATAAATCTTTAATGAGTGATGAAGAATATGATATTTTAAAAGAATTTATTGAAGATAAATATCCTAATAATCTTGCGATTCAAGAAGGACATACACAATGTAGTGTCGCAGTTGAAAAAAAGAAAATTAAATTACCTTTTGA
>Ga0114997_10003528_pt1 | contig 12264 bp, 10 predicted proteins | sample ArcticOcean_MG_C_2_FD_87045 | JGI IMG/M metagenome (GOLD analysis project Ga0114997, IMG submission 87045) | Marine microbial communities from western Arctic Ocean - ArcticOcean_MG_CB4_136 | ecosystem: Environmental > Aquatic > Marine > Oceanic | place: Arctic Ocean: Canada Basin | collected... | reverse complement strand
CTGACTCTAAAAATTCAATAATATTATTTGCTTCTTTTGTTAACTCCTCAAGAGACTGTGTGTTATTATCAGGTTGTAAATTTTTATCTTTCATATAATAATAATTATTAATACATGAAATCTAATCAATCAAATATCAAAAAAGCAAAAAAATACCTTAATAAAAAATACTGTATTGGCGTACCTAGTGAAACTGTTTATGGTCTAGCAGCTAATGCATATAAGAATTTAGCAGTAAAAAAGATTTTTAATTTAAAAAAAAGACCAACAAATAACCCTCTAATTGTGCATTATCACGATATCGATTCTCTTAAAAAAGATTGCTTGATAAATGATAATTTTACTAAACTTTATAAAAAATTTTCTCCTGGCCCAATAACATACGTATTGCAATTAAAGAAAGATTCTAAGATTTCTAAATATGTTACTAATAATAAGAAAAGTTTAGCAGTAAGATTTCCAAAACATAAAGTTTTTAAAGAATTATTAAGACAATTAGATTACCCATTAGCAGCACCTAGTGCCAACATGAGTACAAAAGTAAGTGCTGTTCAGGCATCAGATGTTAAAGAAGAATTTGGAAATAAAATTAAATACATTTTAGATGGTGGCAAATGCTCGGTAGGCATAGAGTCTACTATAATTAGCCTTGTGGGCAAACCAACTATCTTAAGATTGGGAGGCTTAGACATTTCTAAAATACAAAAAATTTTAGGCCTCAGAGTTAAAACAAATTTAAATCCTAGAAAAAAATTGGCACCAGGTCAGTCTCATCTACATTATTCTCCTGGCATTCCATTAAAGATGAATGCTGGAAATGCAAAAGCAAACCAAGCTTTTATATTAATTAAAAAAAGAAAGGTAAGTTTAAATAATTATTACTATCTAAGTAAAAAAAATAATTTAAACGAAGCAGCTCATAATTTATATTCTTGTTTAAGAAAAATTAAGAATAAAGGTTACAAATCAATTGTTGTAGAAAAAATTTCTAAAAAGGGATTGGGCAAAGCAATTAATGATAGATTAAACAGAGCGTCTAAATACTAACTATAAAATAAATTTAAACATCTTAATACTCTTGAAACTACAAGAATAATTTAATGATTGATAAATAATATTAATTCAATTTATGAATTTTTTCTAATTCAGCAAAAATTTTATTTGCAACTCTTCCATCCCCAAAAGTATTTGATGGCTTAATTTTATTCTTATTAAAATAAATTATTGCTTTGTTAATTTGTGCATAATCATAGCCAGTTAAGATATTAGTTTTTTCTTTAATTGTCATTTGCCTTTCAGTAAATTTTCTAATTGTAATACAAGGTACACCTAACAATGATGTTTCTTCCTGAACTCCACCCGAATCTGTAAAAACAATATTGCTATTTTTCATTAATGATAAAAAATCTAAAAACTCTAATGGTTCGATAAATTTTATAAAATTCATTTTATTGGTTGTCATTTTTTTCATAATTTTTTTGGTTCTTGGATGAGTGGGAAATATAAACTTTTTATTGAATTTTTTTCCTAATTTTTCAAAAATTATGATTAATTTTTGAAATTCTATATGATTGTCTACAGTTTCAGGTCTATGTAGTGTTATCAAAAAATAGTTATTTTTCGATAACTTAAGTTTTTTTATAATATTATTTTTTTTAATTAGTGGGGAATATTTTTTTATTGCATCTGAAATTGTATTTCCAACTTTAAATACTTTTTTATTTAACATTAACCTTTCTTTTTTCAAATTTTCTACATCTACTTCTGTTGGTGCAAAAAGTATATTTGACAATTGATCAATTAATTTTCTATTAATTTCTTCAGGCATCCTTTCATCAAAAGATCTCAAACCAGCTTCAATATGTACAATTTTAATTTTATGGTAGTTTTCAAAATACTTTCTATTGTGTATAGATGCAGCAAAACAACCAGCAAATGCAGTATTTGTATCCCCCTGAACAATTAAATAGTTGGGTTTTTCTTTAAACAAAATATTTTCTATTTCTTTAATAGTTTTTGAAAAAAAAGCACCATATGTAGAAATTGGTGCTTTAATATTATATTTTGGTTTAGATATTTTAAAAAAGTTAAAAAAAACTTTACTCATAATATTAATATAATGTTGATTAGTATTAACTAAAAAAAAATTTTTTTTTTTTTTTTTTAAAATTTCAATTAAAGGTGCAAATTTAATTATTTCTGGTCTTGTTGACAAAATAATACATATTTTCATAAGATTTTATTATAACAGATAAGATTTATATAGTTATTTTTATATTTGAAAAGTATATATCTTAAATATATTGATATAAATAACACTAATAATTAATTATGTTTTTATTTAAATTAAGGATTTTTTTTTTACGAATTTTAGGTTATGAAAAACCACTACGTGTTGCTTTATTAAAGTATTTGTCTTTAAAATTTAAAAAATTTAGACCTCATTATGAAACAATTTTGTTAGAATCCTGTCTTGAGGCAAAAAAACTTGGTTATGAAGAAATCACAGTATTAGAGCTCGGTGTTGCTGGTGGCAATGGTATAATTTCACTTGAAAAATATAAAAAAAAAATTGAAGCATTATATAATATAAAAATTAATATTTATGGTTTTGATAGTGGGGAAGGAATACCCTCAAGCAATAGTGAGTTTGATTTACCGTTTCATTGGAAGCAAGGTGATTTTAAAACAGATAAAAAAAAGCTTGAAAAAATTACTACAAGTAAAATTATTTATGGAGATGTAAAAAATAGTGTTGATGAATTTGTAAAATATGAGCCTAAAAATATCATTGCAATTTTTTTTGATATGGATCTTTATACATCGACAAAAGATTTTTTAAGCCAAGTTAATAAATTACAAAAGTATTTATGTCCTAGGGTATATTGCTATTTTGATGATATATTTAATCCTAATCATTGGATAAATAAATATGTTGGGGAACAGTTGGCAATTGAAGAATTTAATAGTGAAAATAAAAATTTAAAAATTGGATTAGCCCCTGATAGTATTAATGATTTTAAATTTCCCTTAGCAAAAGGACAACTTTTTATGTTAAATCATTTTAAGCATACTGATTATAAAAAATATATAGGATTTGAAGGTGAAGAAACACTCTCTATTAATGATACAAAAGTTAAAACTAAAATATTTTAAATAGGTGCTTAATTTAAATAAAAAATCAATATTTTTATTAATCATTATATCTATTCCATTAATTACACTATTTTTAGGTTTTACACTTAATGAAGATTTATCAACTGGTGGATCTCGATGGGATTTTAATTTAACATGGCCTGTTGTTGTCAATTACTCAAATTTTAATTTTTTTGGTGCAGATCAATTTACTAGACACATGCCTCTGCATTACGCTTTACTAGCTTTATTAAATATAATATTTAATGATCCATATTCGGTTAGACTAATTTATTTGTTTTTTAGTTTGCTTCTACCTATTTTTTTATATTTAAATTTATCAAAAATTTATGCATATGATAAAATTACTTTGTTAATTTTTAGCTTTAGTTTTTTGTTTATTCCACTGTTTAGAGCCAATGCTATTTGGTCAAATTCACATTTAACTGCTACAATTTTTTTTTTAGTTGGAAATTATTTTTATTTAAAATCTAAAGATAAAAATACTATTATTTACAAAATATTGAATTTATTATTTTTAGCTTTTGCTATCTATAGTTTACAAACATATTTAATATTATTCCTTTATTATCTATATAATTATTTTTTAACAGAGAAATTTAATAATTTTATTAAACTTTTTCTTTTTAGTTGTTTACTAGGCCTACCAGGCCTATATTTTATTCTTCTAAACTCAAGAATTGCAAATATAACAATTACACATGATATTTTTTATACTTTATCAAATAATTTTTCTTTAATATTTTTTTATTTTTTATTTTTACTATTTAATAATGAAACTTTTAAAATATTTATAAATAAAATTAAAAGTCTAAATAAAATTGAAATATTTATTTTAATTTTACTATTTATTTTTGTTTTCTATAATCAAAATTTTTTTGTTTTTGACTCAAGATTAAGAGGTGGTGGTTTTTTTTATAAAATGTCTTACTTTATTTTAAATAATAATTTAATTTTTATAACCTCTTTTCTTCTAGGGTTAATTATTGTTTATGTTGCAATTAAACATGAACCTAAGATATTATATATGATTATAATAATAAATCTTATGGCTTTAAATTTCACTGTATATCAAAAATATTTTGAACCATTATTTTTTATTATTGTAGCAATACTTTGCAAAAACTTTTTAATAGATAATGTTTTAAAAAATCAAAAAAATACTTTAATATTTTATGGATTGGTTTTATTTTATTTTTTTATAGCTCAAATTAATCTTTTTAATAATTTTTCTCTAAATTTGATTACTTAATTAATAATACTTCTTAAAAAAAATAAGCTTAATTGTTAACCCTATAGTTTTGGCAAGTTTCATTTTACTTTGCCCAATTTTATAATCATAGTTTAGTGTAAACGGCACTTCTGATAAATTTAAATGCTTATATTTATTAGTCAAAAAAAGTATAATTTTTGCCGCTATATTAAAATCTTCATTTTTAAAAAATTTTTTATTTTTTAAAAGCTCTTTAATCAATTTAAATTTATAGGCCCGAAAATTACAAGTATAGTCATTTAAATTCTTGTAAGAATAAAAAAACTTAAATAAATATTTTGCACCAACACTTAAAAAGTGCCTCCAAAAAGTTACACCCTTAATTTTTGATGTATTGACAAATCTTGATGCAATTACAATATCATTTCCATTATATATTTTTTTGACCATTCCTGGTATTATAGAAATTGGATGTGTATTATCACTATCCAATGTTATCACTACATCTTTTTCTTTTCCTAATTTCAAAATTTTATTAAAACCTGTTTCCATGGTTATGCTCAGGCCTCTGTTTCTTTTATGCTTAATATAAACCAAATTGAATTTATATTTTTTTTTCATTAATAATATTGTGTTATCAGTAGAACAGTCATCAACTAATACAATAGTAATATCTATTTTTTTATAAATCCTTTCAATTTTTTGACACATTTTTTTCAAGTTTTTTTCTTCATTATATGAGGGTAATAAAATATATATCATAAGTAATTTTCTAATTTATTTGGTGCGCCTGGAAGGAGTTGAACCCTCAACCTCCTGATCCGAAGTCAGGCGCTCTATCCAATTGAGCTACAAGCGCATTAATGTGTTTATATTATAGATTGTAAAGGGAAACATTACATTATTTTATTTGCTATATAAGACAGCTTTATATTTATTATTTTTCAATTATATAAATTATGAGTTATTGATATAATTAATTATGTTTAAAAATTTAGGAAAAATTGAATACAAAGTTAATTCACAAATAATTAAAATTGAATTAAACCAGATAAATGAAGGTGTCAACTTCACTGAAGAATTTATTGTTTTCAAGAACAAGGATGAATTATCTATTTATGATAGGATTTGCGATCATAATAGTGGAAAATTAATTTCTAAAGATGGGAAAACATTTTGTCCAATGCACAATTGGGAGTTTATTCCAGAAACTGGGGTTTACAAAAATGGATTAGTAAAAAAAAAGAAAGAGTTTGAAATCTCTAATAATCAAGTTTCGGTAATTGAAAAAAAATTTCAACCAGAAATTAAATTTATAGATAAAAATATTGATATTAAGGTTAGATATATAAATCATGCTTTTTTAATAATTGAGTCAGATAATTTTAAATTTGCAACTGACCCTTGGGCACTTGGTCCTGCGTTTAATACAGGTTGGTGGCTAGAACACAAAACTATTGCTAACTGGAAAGAAGAATTAAACTCTTGTGACTTTATATATATTAGTCATAATCATCCAGATCATTGCCACGAGCTAACATTATCCTATATAAATAAAAAGATACCTCTTGTTGTTCCAAATTTTATAACAAACTCTACAGGCTTGTTACTAAAAGATTTAGGATTTAGCAATATTAATAAACTTAACTTTGAAGATCAATATCAATTTAATAAAACTGAATTAATTTTTACAATTTTTAAATCTGGTGACTTAAGAGATGACTCTGGTTTTTATTTTAGTGCAGGAGATTTTAAGGGACTTTTAACTGTTGATGCTAATAATCTTAACTTTTTGAAACTTCCATCAGTAGATTTTTTTGCATCTAGTTTTGCAGGTGGTGCTCATGGATATCCTCTTAATTGTGAAAATTACAAACTAGAGGATAGAATTACAATGCTTAATACTGATAGAAACTTTATTAAACAAACAAAATACAAATACTTAAAAAAAATTAAGCCTAAATTTTTTTTACCCTATGCTGGATTTTTTAAAGAAATATTAAAAAGAGATGAAATATATATAAAACATAATAAAAAAAATAGAATAACTGATTATAAAGATTTTTGTAAAAAATTGAACATTCAAATCTTAGACGTAGAAGTTAATACTATTTTTAATTTCGATAAGATTAAAAGTGTTACAACAGAGTCATATAATGGTCAATACTATGTTGATATTGATCAAAGAAGTTATTTAAAATATTTTAAAGAAAAATATAAAAAAATAGATTTAAATTATATTAAAAATTATTTTGAAAATTCTAAGTTTAACGACAATTCCATACTGTTTATTTCTTTAACAAATGATAATTTTGAGAACAGTGAAATGAATTTCAAAATTAATTTCACAAAAAAAATAACTTTTTCAATTTTAGAGGATGAATATTTAAATCAATCATTAAAATTAGAGGACAATTATTTATTTATGAAAATTCGAAAAGAATCTTTTTTAAATACAATTTATAACAAAAGATCTTGGGAGGACATCTCTATAGGTTTTCAAAATAGACAATTTAGAAAACCAAATACGTATAATAGCAAATTTTGGTTTCATTTCAGCAACATCTATGTAAGTAATAAATACGTCCAATCTAAAACAGATTGTGCTAGTTGTACTTTATTAAATAATGATATTCACAACATTTTATTTAAAAAAAAACCTATTGATAATATTTTGTCTTTTAAAAAATTTAGTTAAAAAATTTAAACCCCATTATTCTATTAAAATTATTTTAATATTATATTTATGAAAAAAAACATTAATTTTATAGTCCAAGAAGTTGAAAATAATCTAAGACTTGATTTACTCATTAACAAAAGAGAGAGCTTAATTAGCAGGACTAGAATTAAAAACTTAATTCTTAAAGACAAATTAATGGTAAATAATAAAATAATTAATAGTCCTTCTAAAAAAGTGTCGACTGGGGATAAAATAAATCTTCAAATTCCCAAGCCTAAAGAAGCTTCGTTAAAACCCTATGATTTTAAATTAGAAATTGTTTATGAAGATGAGGACTTATTAGTAATTGATAAGCCAGCTGGAATAATCATGCATCCCGGAGCTGGTAATTACGATGAAACAATTGTTAATGCTTTAATGCACTATAATAAGGATTCATTATCTACAATTGGAGATGAACTAAGACCAGGTATTGTTCATAGAATCGATAAGGATACTTCTGGATTAATAGTTATAGCCAAAAATAATTTAACACATGAAAATCTTTCGCATCAATTTAGTGAGCATACCATTACAAGAGTTTACCAGCTTTTAATTTGGGGAAAACTTAGGCCGTCATCTGGAAAAATTGATACTTTCATAACTAGGAGCTCAAAAAACAGACAAATGATGGAGGTTAGTAGCTCCAAGGGTAAAAGAGCCATAACTAATTATAAAACTATAGAGATTTTCGAAAATGACAAAACACCTACACTAAGTTTAGTTGAATGTAGATTGGAAACAGGAAGAACACATCAGATAAGAGTTCACATGACACATATGGGTAACAGCATTATGGGTGATGGTAAATATAAAAAGAAATACAAGAAACTTAGAAATATTGATACAAGTTTGGAAAACTTAATTTATAAACTGGATAGACAGTTTTTACACGCGAATACATTGGGCTTCATTCATCCCAAAACTAATAATAAAATCACTTTTACTTCAACTTTGCCACAAGAACTTCAAAATATTCTAGTATTGCTTAGAAAGACTAGCAAATAAGGTCTTGAAATATTATAATAATTAATTAAATAAATACAAATTATGATTAATACAACAAACAGTAATCTCCCTGCACTTTCAAATGAAGGTGGTCTATCTGCTTACCTTGAACAGATTAAAAAGTTTCCTATGTTGGCGGCTGAAGAAGAATATATGTTAGCAAAGAATTGGAAGACAACAGGAAATGTTAAAGCTGCTGAAAAACTTGTAACCAGCCATCTTAGACTTGTTGCTAAAATTGCGATGGGATATAGAGGATATGGCCTCCCAGTTAATGAAATGATTTCAGAAGGAAACGTAGGCTTAATGCAAGCAGTTAAAAAGTTTGAACCTGAAAAAGGGTTTAGATTAGCAACCTATGCTATGTGGTGGATTAGAGCTTCTATTCAAGAGTATATATTAAGATCTTGGAGCTTAGTGAAAATAGGAACAACAACCGCTCAAAAAAAATTATTTTTTAACTTAAAAAAGATTAAAAATCAAATTGCTCCTCAATCTGAGGGTGATTTAAGACCTGAGCATGTAAATGAAATAGCTAACAAATTAGATGTTAGTGAACATGAGGTTGTTTCAATGAATAGAAGGCTTTCTGGTAAAGAATTTTCTTTAAATGCTCATGTAGGTGAAGATGGTGATGAGTGGCAAGACTGGTTAGTTGATAAAGAACTAGATCATGATCTTAAGTTTGCACATCAAGAAGAAATGGGACAAAGACAAAACCTGTTAAAAGATTCTATAAAAGTTCTCAATGATAGAGAAAGAGAGATTTTATATTCTAGGAGATTAAATGATGAGCCAACAACACTCGAAGATTTAAGTAAAAAATATAAAATTAGCAGAGAAAGAATTAGACAGATAGAAAATAAAGCCTTTGAAAAACTTCAAAAACACATGCTTTTATCTGCTAAATCTAAAAATTTACTACCTGTAAACTAAATTTCAAAAGGATTCACTAAGAGGATCGTATCTTCTCGTTCCGGACTTGTTGAAATACTCGAAACTTTTGTGCCTATAAAATCTTCCAAGGCATAAATATAGTTTTTTGCATTTTCTGGTAAAGCCTCGATGTTTTTAATCCCCTGAGTAGAGCTTTTCCATCCAGGAAAAGTTTTATAAATTGGTTTTATCTTTAGCTGATCTTCAACAGCTGCTGGAAGATAGGTAATTTTTTTTCCTTCTAACTCGTATTCAACACACATTTTAATTTCATCAAGCTCATCTAAAACATCTAATTTAGTTAATGCAATTCCATCTATTCCTGAAATTTTAATTGTTTGTCTAACTAAAACACCATCAAACCAACCACATCTTCTTTTTCTACTTGTCACTGTTCCAAATTCTTTTCCTCTTGACCCAAGTAACTCTCCTGTGTCATCAGTTAATTCAGTAGGAAAAGGACCCTCTCCAACTCTAGTTGTGTAAGCTTTTGTTATACCAAGTACATAATGAATAGAGTTTGGCCCACAACCAGTTCCTGTAGCAGCGGCAGATGCAACAGTATTGGATGATGTTACAAAAGGATATGTGCCATGATCAACATCTAATAAAATTCCCTGTGCACCCTCAAATAGTATTTTCTTTTTTTGTTTTTTAAATTCATCAATTCTAAGCCACACTGGTTGAGAAAACTTTAATATTTCTGGAGCAATTTTTAACAGGTCTTCTTTTAATTTATCTTTTTCAAAAATTTTTTTACCTAATCCTCTTCTAATCGCATTGTGGTGAAGAAGTACAGTTTCCAATCTATGATCAAGATTTGTTTCAGATCTTAAATCCATAACTCGGATAGATCGTCTTCCAACTTTATCTTCATAAGCAGGTCCAATTCCACGTCTTGTAGTACCAATCTTAGCTTTTCCAGCAGCGTCTTCTCTTATTTCATCCATCTCTCTATGAAAGGGTAAAATAAGGTTTGCAGATTCAGATATTATAAAATTATCAGTATGTACTTCAACTCCTTTAGATCTAATTTCTTCAATTTCTTCTAATAATGCCCAAGGATCAACTACAACTCCATTACCAATAATGGATATTTTATTTTTTCTAACAATTCCAGAAGGAAGCAATCTTAATTTATAGGTAACACCATCAATAACCAATGTGTGCCCAGCATTGTGCCCACCTTGAAAACGAATAACAACATCAGCTTGATCGGATAACCAGTCAACTATTTTGCCTTTTCCTTCGTCTCCCCACTGTGAACCAACTACGACTACATTTTTCATTATCTAAATTTTTTATTTATTATTATTGAACTCAAATGATTTATAGGACCATGGCCTTTACCATAATTAAGGTTAGATCTTATGGAGTTATTTACATACTTAGTTGCTAGCTCACAAGATTTCTTTAATGTTTTTCCACACGCAAAGAATGTAGAAATAGCAGATGATAGTGTACAACCAGTGCCATGTGTATTGCTGGTTGTAATTCTTTTATTTTTTATAATCATAATTTCTTTTTTATTAACAAAAATATCTTTGACTACTTTAGAATCCAAGTGACCCCCTTTTATAAAAACATTTTTTGCCCCTAACTTAATCAAAATACTTGCAGCAAAAATCATGTCTTCCTTGTTTTTTATTGAAGTGTTGGTTAATATTTCAGCTTCTGGAATATTTGGTGTTATTAAGCTAACTTTTTTTATTAATTCATTTTTTAATAATTCAACTGCTTTTTTATCTATTAGTTTAGCTCCACCTTTAGCAATCATAACAGGGTCTAAAATTATTTTTTTAACCTTAATAAGATCAAGTGAATAAATTACTGACTTTATTACATTTGAAGAATATAACATTCCAATTTTTACAGCATCAGGTTTAATATCTTTTGAAGTAAATTCTATTTGCTCAGAAATTTTTTTTGGTTCAATAGGTACAATCGATTTAACACCTGTTGTATTTTGAATTGTTACAGCAGTTATTGCTGTCATTGCGAATGATCCAAGGGCAGTAACGGTTTTAATATCTGCCTGAATACCCGCACCTCCAGATGAATCTGATCCTGCAATAATTAATATTTTAGACTTTGGTTTCAATTTATTTAATTTTTTTTAATATGATGTTTAAACACTTTTGAAGCAGTTTATTGTTTTCACTTTCACCCATTACTCTAATCTTAGATTCCGTTCCTGACACTCTAACTAATAACCTTCCATTTCCCTGCATCAATTTTTCTGCCACTTTAATTGAATTTTTTATATCTAAATTATTAATCATACTTTTTTCTTTTACATCAATATTTTTTAAAACTTGAGGAGTTTTTTTGAAGGTATTAAAAAAATTACTAGCTTTTTTCCCTTTTCTTATGGAAAACAAAACTTCTAATGCAACTAACAGCCCATCTCCAGTAGTTGCAAACTTTCCCAAAATAATGTGTCCTGATTGTTCACCACCTAAATTAAAATTATTTTTTTGCATTTTTTCTTTTACATAACGATCGCCTACATTTGCTCTTATAAAATTTATTTTTTTTGATTTAAGAAATTTTTCTAATCCATAATTGGACATCAGAGTGCCAATAACACCCCCTTTAAGCATTTTTTTTCTTTTCCATCTAATTGCTAGTGCTGCAATTATTTGATCACCATCAATTATACTTCCTTTTTCATCACACATAATGACTCTGTCTGCATCACCATCAAGAGAAATTCCTATGTGTGCTTTATATTTTTTGACCGCTAGTTTAATTGTATTTGGAAAGGTTGAGCCACAGTTTTGGTTAATATTTAAACCATTAGGTTTTATTCCAATAGCAATTACTTTAGCACCTAAAGATTTAAGTAATTCTGGTCCAGCCTTGTATCCAGCACCATTTGCACAATCAATAACTATTCTTAAGCCTCTAAGATTAAAATCCTTAGGAAAATTTTTTTTTAATATCTTAATGTAATCTTTATTTCCACTTTCTAGGCGTTCAACACGTCCAAGTTCTTTTGGATTTGATAAATTATTTTCAATTTTTTTATCAATTAAATTTTCTATTTTTTTTTCTATTTTATCAGAAAGTTTTAGTCCATCAGGACCGAATAACTTTAGTCCATTATCATAATATGGATTATGAGATGCAGTAATCATAATTCCCATATTTGCTTTCATTAATTTTGTTAGCATTGCCAGACCATTTGTTGGTAGAGGTCCCATTGTGTAAACGTGCATTCCAGCTGAGG
>Ga0114997_10003526_pt1 | contig 12266 bp, 15 predicted proteins | sample ArcticOcean_MG_C_2_FD_87045 | JGI IMG/M metagenome (GOLD analysis project Ga0114997, IMG submission 87045) | Marine microbial communities from western Arctic Ocean - ArcticOcean_MG_CB4_136 | ecosystem: Environmental > Aquatic > Marine > Oceanic | place: Arctic Ocean: Canada Basin | collected... | reverse complement strand
TACTTTTAATTTTTGATGAAGTGATTACTGGTTGGGGAAGAACAGGATCAGCATTTGCCTCACAAGAATTTGGAGTAACTCCAGATATAATTACAATGGCTAAAGCAACAACTAATGGCGTAGTTCCAATGGGTGTTGTAGCTTGTAAAGAGGAAATTTATGATGCAGTTATGGACGCCGCACCAAAAGGTGCAGTTGAGTTGTTTCATGGATATACATATTCAGGGATACCCGTTGCTGTTGCTGCAGCCTTAGCTGTTCAGGATATTATTGAGAAAGAAGATATATTTACCAGAGCAAAAGAATTGGCTCCATATTTTCAAAAAGGTCTATTTACATTAAAAGATTTAGATGTTGTTGAAAACATTAGAGGCTATGGAATGATGGGTGGAATTGATATAAAAATGAATGTTAGACCAGGCAAAGCTGGGTTTGAATGTTTTAAAGCTTGCTATGAAGTTGGAGTAAATTTTAAGGCTACAGGAGATTGTTTAATTATTGCTCCGCAATTTATTTGTGAAAAAAAAAATATTGATGAAATAATCGACAAACTTAGAACAGGAATATTAAATTATTCTAAGAATCTTAAAAATTAGGTTTCATGAAAATAGGCGTTCCTAAAGAAATTAAACCTCAAGAAAATAGAATAGGTTTAACTCCTGATAGTGTAAAAACTTTAATATCAAACGGTCATAAAGTTTTAATTGAAAATAATGGTGGTTTTGAAGCTGGATTTGAAAATGAACAATACATCAAAGCTGGTGCCAAGATAGTAGAAAAGGCTGAGGATATTTTTAACGATGCAGAAATAATTGTTAAAGTTAAAGAGCCTTTAAGTAATGAAATTAAAATGATTAGGGAAAATCAGATTGTTTTTACTTATTTACATTTAGCTGCCGCAAAAGAATTAACAGAAGGTTTAGTTAAATCAAAGTCAGTTTGCATAGCATACGAAACAGTTACAGATAATGAAGGCCGCTTACCACTATTAGCTCCAATGAGTGCAGTAGCTGGACGCATGTCTATTCAAGCCGGTGCTCATTCATTAGAAAAAAATCAAAAAGGTCGAGGCTTATTATTAGGTGGGGCTCCAGGAATTGACCCTGCAACAGTTGTAATTCTTGGTGGGGGTGTAGTTGGAGAGAATGCAGCTTTAATAGCCACAGGAATGAAATCAAAAGTACACATTGTAGACAAGTCTCAAAAACGTTTAGATCAATTAAAAAAGATATTTGGTGATCTTATTATTCCAGAGTTGAGTGATAAAACTGACTTAAAAAAATTAATTTCTGATTGTGACCTCTTGATTGGTGGAGTTTTGATTCCAGGAGCAGAAGCACCAAAATTAGTTAGTAAAGACATGTTAAAATTAATGAAAAGAGGATCTGTTATTGTAGATGTTGCTATCGATCAAGGAGGGTGTGTTGAGACAAGCAAGCCCACAACTCATGCCAATCCTACGTATATAGTTGATGACGTAGTTCACTATTGTGTTGCTAATATGCCAGGTGGTGTACCAAGAACTTCTACACTAGCATTAAATAAGGCAACTATTCCTTTTTTATCTAAACTTGCAAATAAAGGTTATGAAAAAGCCCTTAAGGAAGATAAAAATTTTTTAGCAGGACTTAATGTTTTTAAAGGACAGGTTACATATAAAGCTGTTGCAGATATATTTGGTCACAAGTATACCTCTCCAGCTGATGTTATAGGAGCGTAATAAAGCTTCTTTCTTAGAGGAGAAAGAAAATGTACAGACCGTTGCCAGAAGCCCTAACGATTAAAAAATCACCTATTGAAGGGTTAGGTCTCTATGCAATAAAAGATATTAAGGCAAATATTTATATAGGTTTAACCCACATTTTAGATGAAAGATTTGAAAATAATTATCTAAGAACACCGCTTGGTGGATTTTACAATCATTCAGACACTCCTAATATTCAAAGAATGGTAACAAATGTTTTGCCTGCATTAAAATTTGGGGAACAAGCCCCAAACCCTGATGAACAAAGTGAAGTTAAAAATATACAAGCATCTAGAGAACATTTATATCCAAACGTCTATGCTAGATTTATGTATTTGGTGTCAATTAAAGATATTAAAGCAGGGGAAGAATTGTCAGCAAATTATAATTTATATACCTATCCAAAAACTGGAGTTGGTTTTCAATCATTTTAAATGAAAACGATACCGTTTAACTCAAAAGTAGTTGTAATCGGTGGAGGTGTAATAGGTTGTTCAGTTGCATATCACCTAGCAAAATTTGGTTGGAAGGACACAATAATACTTGAGAGAGATCAACTTACATCAGGTACGACTTGGCACGCCGCAGGTTTAGTTAGTCAACTTGGACCTTCAGCAGCAATAACCAAAATAAGAAAATATAGTTTAGAGCTCTATAAAAAATTGGAAAAGGAAATTGATTTCTCTAGTGGATTAAAATTAAATGGAGCAATTTCTATAGCAACAACTAAAGGCCGTTGGCAAGAACTTTTAAGACAGGCAACAACAGCACAATTGTTTGATGTAGATGTTGAAGTTTTAAATGTTGAGCAAATTAAAAAAAAATATCCAATAATAAGTGAAAAAGGCATTTTGGGCGGAATATTTATGCCTGGCGATGGTCAAGCAGATCCGGTAGGTGTTACAAATTTATTAGCAAAAGCTGCAACGAATGAAGGTGTCAAAATATTTCAACACTCTCCAGTTCAAAAAATTCTTACAAAAAATGGTAGGGTTCATGGAGTTAAACTAAAGGATCATGTAGTTGAGTGTGAATATGTAGTACTAGCAACCGGGATGTGGTCTAGACAAATTGGTGAAGATATAGGTGTTAGTATACCATTATATCCAGCAGAACATTTTTATGTAATTACCGAACCAATAAAAAATCTACCAAAAGATATTCCAGTGTTAAGAGATTTTGATGATAGTTTATATTTAAAAGAAGACGCAGGGAAAATGTTAATTGGAATTTTTGAAGGCAAATCAATTCCAGCTTTTAATAAAACTAATAGAGTCCCAGAAGATTTTTCTTTTGGTGAATTTCCTGAAAATTTTGAACATTTTGAACCTTATTTAGAAGCATCCTTAAAAAGAGTTCCAATGCTGCAAAAAGCTGGAATAAGAAAATTCTTTGTAGGCCCAGAATCTTTTACTCCAGACACAAATACTCTTCTAGGTGAAGTGCCCGAAGTTAGAAATTTATTTTCTTGCTGTGGACTAAACAGTATTGGGATTGGTAGTGGTGGAGGAGTTGGAAAAGTAACAGCAGAATGGATGATAAATGGTCATATAAATGAAGATTTGTTTATTTATGATATAAAGAGATTTGAAAAATTTAATTCAAAAATAAGTTTTATCAAAGAAAGAGTAACTGAAACTTTAGGAGATTTATATGGAATGCATTGGCCTTTCAAACAGCATAAAACTTCAAGAAATCAAAAAAAACTTCCTTATCACGAAGAGTTAAAAAATGTTGGAGCTTGCTTTGGTGTGACAGGAGGTTATGAACGGCCTATGTGGTTTGCTACAAAAGGAGAAGTTCCTAAATACGAATACAGTTATAATTATCAAAATTGGTATCCTTCAGTAGAATACGAAACTATAAATACTAGAAAAAACGTTGGATTATTTGATTTAACTCCATTTACAAAGTTTGAATTAAAAGGTGAACAATCCCATTCAGAGCTACAACGTATTTGTACTGCTAATATAAAACATGAAAAAGGCAGAACTACTTACACTCAAATGCTAAACAAGGATGGCGGAATAGAATCAGACTTAACTGTTGTATGTTTAGATAAAAATTATTTTAGAATTGTTAGTTCAGCAGCTGTACGTATTCGAGATAAACATCACATACTAAAACACTTAAGTTCTAAGGTGCAATTTAAAGATGTAACGGAAGATTATGCTTGTCTAGGATTATTTGGACCAAACAGTAGAGATTTAATCACAGAAGTTGCGGGAGATTATTTCAAAACTAAAGATTTCCCTTTTGCTAATGGAAAAAATATACCTATTGAAGGTGTAAAAATTTGGTTCCAAAGATTATCTTATGTCGGTGAGTTAGGATGGGAATTATATATACCAGTTAAAGAAGCAAAGAAAATTTATAATATAATAGTCGAAATTGGAAAAAAATATAAGTTATGTCACGCTGGGGTTCATGCAATGGATACTCTCAGAATGGAAAAAGGTTATTTACACTGGGGTCACGATATTTCTCCTGAGGAAAATCAGTACGAAGCTGGTTTAAATTTTACAATTAGTTTTAAAAAGAATGTAAATTTTATTGGTAAAGATTTTTTAAATAAAATTAAAGATAAAAAACCAAAAAAGAAATTGGTCATGCTGAGTTTAAAAGATAGTAAACCTGGGTTTCCTTTAATACTACATGATGAACCCATTTATTGTAATGAAAAAATAGTTGGAAGAACAACTTCGGGCAACTATTCATTTAATTATAATAAAAATATTACTTTTGCTTATATAGAAAATAAAATGGAGATATTTAAACAAAATTTAGAAATTGAAGTAGAAAAAAAAAAATATAAAGTAATTTTAGAAAGAAAAGCACTTCATGACCCAGAAAATAAAACTATAAAGAATTAAAATTATCTGGAGTATTAAAATCTAGAAATATACCATCATTATCAAAAGGAACATTTAAAATTTTTTCTTTATTTAATTTTATAATCTCATTAGTATCGAGAATGTTTGTTACTAACATAATTTTATTTTTCATAAATTTGGAAAATAAAATTGGGTTTCCATTTTTTCCTTCAAAGCTAGGTATTACAATTTCTTTTTTATGTTCGGGTTTAAGCTTGTTATTATATTTTAGTCTAGATTTTATCAGTTTATTGTAAATGTTTTGATTAACATTAGGCATGTCACCTAGACTAATAAAAAAAGCCTCTGATTTTTTGGAAATATGATTTAAACCTATTTTTATGGAAGTTGAAATACCTCTTTTAAAATCTTCATTATAAATAAATTTAATTTTTCTGTGTTCGGTAATAATATTTTTGATTAAGTCTTTATCATGGCCAACAACAATAATTATTTCATCTACCATACTTGCTAAAATATTTTTTACTGCATATTTTATTAAAGGAATTCCATCGACTTCTTTAATTAATTTGTTTTCCCCTTTCATTCTCAAAGATTGTCCCGCTGCTAATAATATAGATGAAATCATTTTTTTTTATAAACCTCCAAAACAAGCTGCGCTATGATTGATAATGCGATCTCAGGAGCAGATCTACCACCTAATTTAATTCCTATAGGAGCAAAAATTTTTTTAATTTTTTTTTTATCAAATCCAGACCGTATTAGTCTTGAACATCTATCGTCATGAGTTTTTTTACTTCCTAAAGCTCCTATATAAAAAAAATTATTTTTCAACCCATGTTTAAGTGCCGTATCATCAATTTTTGGGTCATGAGTTAATACTATTAAAGCAGTGTTGTTATCAGTTTTTATATTATTAAAGACCTCTTGAGGCCACTTTTTAATTATTTTCGTATTAGGAAACCTTTGCGATGAAGCAAAATAACTTCTAGGGTCAATTATTAAAATTTCGAAATTTAAACTTTCTGCAAAATTTATAAGATATTGTGTAATATGAACAGCCCCCACAATAATAACTTTTATAGGTCGAGTATATATTTCTACAAAAATATTTGTTCCCTCTATAATCCCACTTTTTTTTTTTAATATTTGTAAATTAATTTTTGCTTTATATTTTTTATAACTTTTTTCTAGTTCAATATTTTTTTCATTGATAAAACTTTCTGCAGTTTCAAGATTTGTAATTACAGCAAATTCAATTTTTTTATTTTTTTTTTGAATAATTTTTTCAAGTAATTTCTTTTTCATTTAAATTTACTTTTTGCTTCTTTTTCCCAGTAAGCTATTCTACCTTTTTTATCCTGTATCAAACTTTTGCAAATTCGAGCATATCTATTAAGTAAAATTGAATAATTTGAACGATCATCTTTTAATATTAGTATTTGTTTTTTAATCTCAAAGTTAACTTTTTCTTTCATTTCCTCAACTGTCATATTTAATAATTCACCTGTTTCAAAAGCAAGTTTTAATGATGTGTCAGAACTTGCTTCTATTCCCTTTGTTAAATCTTTATTTTCATTAGATTTAATTACACTTTGAGACCCAATTTTATAAAAAACATAGCAAGTAGTATAATCTTTTTGCATGCTTCTAAGAATATATTCAGCTCTTAATGCTTCGTTGGTTTTTATTAAATTGGATTTTTTTTTATTTTCAGCAAAACTAATATTAAAAATTAAAAAAAAAATTAAAAGATATAGATATAATTTATTCATTTAATTAACTTTTCTAGAAATATTGAAATTTTTCCTCCACAACTCAACCCTACATTCCAAGCTTTATCATTTGAAACTTTAAATTCAATTCTTTTAAATAATTTTTTGTCTTTAAGTAAATTTAAACACTCCCTAACTACAGCTGATTCTACGCATCCGCCAGAAACTGAACCTAAAAAATTACCCTTATCATTAACAATCATTTTGCTTCCTACTTGTCTAGGAGACGAACCCCAAGTGTTTATAACTGTTGCTAAAACAACATTGCGTTTAATCAAAAGCCAACATTTTGCTTCATTTAATATTTTTTCATCAAGTAAATTTTTCATTTTTTAAATCTAAATCAAAACTAAATATTTTTAAACTATTAGCAACTAGAAATTGCCTTTTGCTCATTACATTTATGGTCGCGTTTAATAAGTATCTAAAGAGTGAATGTTCAAAGTTGCAAATATAGTATATAGTAAATTTTACTATGGATAGTATTACAAAAAAAGAACTTCAGTCTGCTACATTTGAAAGATTGATGCAGCATTTGCGTAAAAGAAAAGATGTGCAAAATCTAGATTTAATGAATCTTGCAGGTTTTTGTAGAAATTGCTTATCAAAATGGTATCGAGAAGAAGCTCAAAAAAAAGGAATTCAAATTTCAGATCCCGATGCAAGAAAACATGTTTATGGAATGGCTTATTCAGAATGGAAAGAAAAGTATCAAAAATAACTAAATACACCTTATAAGAACACTTTTTACTTCAATCTTTATAACGATATATTTTGATATATAAACAATCTTGTATATCTAATAAAATCATCGTCATAGATTTTAGAACTTTTTGTATTTTTAATTATAGGAAGAAATAATCCTAATATATATAGTAAGATTATAACTAACGAAACAATTAACATAGCTCGAACACCATTAATTTTCATAAATATTATTTTTCTTTTAATCTTGGAAATAGTTCAACAAAATTACATGGTTTGTGATTAATGTCTAATTGATATTTCAATATTCCTTCCCAAGCATCAGTAACCCCACCAGAAGAACCTGGTAGCACGAATATGTATTTGCCATTTGCTAACACAGCGCAAGCTCTAGATTGTACAGCCGATGTGCCAATTGTTTTATAGCTTAATTCTCTGAACAATTCGCCAAATCCAGGAATTTTTTTATCTGCTATTTCATTAACAGCTTCTGGTGTTATATCTCTACCAGTCAACCCTGTACCACCTGTTGTTAAAATTACATCTAAATTATCTTTTTTTATCCATTCTAATAAAATTTTTTTTATTTTTTCTTTTTCATCTTTAACTATTTGTCTATCAACCAAAATATGGTTACTTTCTTTTATTTTTTGAACCAAAATTTTACCCGATTTATCATTAGCTTTTGTTCTTGTGTCAGTTACGGTTAATAAAGCTATATTGACTTTCATAAATATATTATAAGATAAATATCTTGTATGTTACTAGCAATATTATTTTTCGTCACAGCCACATTGTATTCTAGTGTTGGTTTTGGAGGGGGCACGACCTATATTGCGTTATTATTAATTTGGGGAGTACCGTACTATATTTTTCCTATTATTGCCTTAGCGTGCAACATAATTGTGGTTTCAGGAAATTGCTTTAACTACATAAGAGCAGGAAATTTAAATTTTAAGCTTCTGCTCCCTTATTTGGTAGGGTCAATTCCATTATCATATATGGGTGGTTCTTTACCTGTTGAAAAAAAAATATTCGAAATATTCTTATTTTTAGTATTAATGACTGCAGGTGCTTTATTATTATTTAATTTTAAGTCTTTTGATAACAGGGTGGAAAGACATAGAAAAATTCCATTATCAATTTCCGTCTTAATTGGTGGAATATTAGGATTTGTTTCTGGCGTAGTGGGAATTGGAGGTGGTATATTTTTAAGTCCTATTTTATTTTTAATAAGGGCTGGAAAATCAAAACATATTATAACCGCCGCTTCATTATTTATTTTAATAAATTCAATTTTTGGAATAATTGGACAGGTGACAAAAAATTCAGTTTTGATAGAAGTAAATAACTATTGGTATTTGCTAATTGTAGTTTTGGTTGGTGGACAACTAGGGAATTTTCTGAATTTGAAAATATTTTCAACTAAGCTTTTAGCATTAATAACAGCTACATTAGTAATTTTTGTTTCTGCAAGAATTGGACTTAAGCTTTTTTTGTAGTAAAAGTTTTTCATGTTTTTTTAAAAATAAATGAAAATCATTCTATATTCAGCGCTATAACCTTTATATTAATTTTAAAAGTTGTATCTGTTGTTTTTATTTATATAATTTATAATTAATTTAATTAATACAAAATAATGAAATATAGTAAAATAAAAAATTGCCGTCTGTGTAGATCAAAATTATTAAAGCCTATTATTAATTTTGGAGCTATGTCTTTATCAAGCGCATTTCCATTTAAGACTAAAGAATATAAAACAAAAACACCAATGATATTGGTCATATGTAAGAATTGTAACTTAACGCAGCTTTTACACAATTATGATTTAAAAGATTTATACAATGATGAGTACGGGTATAGGTCTGGAATAAATAAGTTAATGATAAATCATTTAAGTGAAATTACTACTAAAGTGAAAGAAATTGTAAATTTCAAACATGGAGATTATGTTCTGGATATAGCTAGTAATGACGCCACTTTACTAAAATCATACAAGTTGCCAAAAATTAATTATGTTGGAATTGACCCAACAATTAAAAAGTATAAAAAATTTTACCCCAAAGAAATAAAAGCAGTACCTAAATTATTTAATAAAAAAGAGTACTTAAAGATTTCTTCTAATGACAAAGCAAAAGCTATTACATCAATTGCAATGTTTTATGATGTTCAAGATCCAAACAAATTTACATCGGAAATTCACGATATATTGCACAATGAAGGAATATGGGTTATGGAAATGTTTTATATACCAATTCTATTGAAGTACAATGCTTATGATAGTATTTGTCATGAGCACATTACTTATCTGACATACAAACATATAGAATCATTGTGCACAAAAAATAACCTAAGAATTTTTAATGCTACGTTAAATTCAATGAACTGCGGTAGTATTAGATATTTTATTTGCCATAAAAATGCAAAATTTAAGACAAATCACATAGCCATTAACAAGTGTAAAAAATATGAAAAAAATTTAGATAAAATAAAGATTTATTTTGATTTTAAGAAAAGAATAAAAAAAATATCAAAAAAACTAAATTTATTAATTAAAAATATAAACAGAAAAAAAGAAACCGTTCATATATATGGAGCATCAACTAAAGGTAATGTTTTAATACAGTATTCAAAGTTAAGTAAAAAAAATATACCTTATGCTGCTGAAAGAAACCCATCAAAATGGACTAAAAAAATGCCCGGTAGTAACATTCCTATTATTTCTGAAAAGACATCTAGATTAATGAAGCCAAACTATTATTTGGTATTGCCATGGCACTTTAAAAATGAATTTATTAAAAGAGAAAAACTTTTTTTGTTAAATGGTGGAAAATTAATTTTTCCATTACCTAAAATTGAAGTTTTTTCAAAAAAAAGTTGAAGAGTTAATTAAAACTTGATTTTAAAAAGTAAAAATAAATCTTTTTAATTTAGACATCTATTTTAAAAAAAGTAAAAAGATTTAGCTTTAATTAACTTGCCAAAAAGATATTTAAATGATATTTCAGTTCTCTAATGTCAAAAACTGCACTTATTACAGGTATAACGGGACAAGACGGGTCCTATCTTGCCGAATTATTGTTGCATAAGGGCTATGAGGTACACGGAATTGTAAGAAGGGTTGCTTCAAATAATGACGAACATAGATTTTGGAGAATAAGAAAAATAAAAAATGAACTTCAACTCCATTCAGCGTCTTTAGAAAGTTATGCAAGTATAGCTAAAGTTATTCAAAGAACAAAACCAAAAGAAATTTATCATTTAGCATCACAAAGTTTTGTTGGAACATCTTTTGAAGATGAATTTTCTACATTTAATGCAAATCTACATGGTACACATTATATGTTATCTTCAGCAAAAGATTTTACTGAAGGGACTAAATTTTATTTTGCCGCGACATCGGAAATGTTTGGTAAAGTTCTCGCTTCGCCTCAAAGTGAAACAACTCCTTTTTATCCAAGATCTGTTTATGGAATAGCAAAACTAACTGGTTTTAATTTAACGCGAAATTATAGAGAGGCATATAATTTTCATGGATCAAGTGGAATATTATTTAATCATGAATCCCCAAGAAGAGGACCAGAATTTGTAACTAGAAAAATTTCACTTGCAGTTGCTCGAATTAAACATGGGCTTCAAAAAAAAATAAAATTAGGAAATATTAAATCTAAAAGAGACTGGGGGCACGCTAAAGATTTTGTTGAAGCTATGTGGTTAATGCTACAAGAGAAAAGTCCAGACGATTATGTAATTGGTACTGGTGAAATGCATTCTGTTGAAGAATTTGCAAGAAAAGCTTTTAAGTGTGTAAACTTAAATTTTGAAGATTACCTGGAACAAGACAAAAGTTTACTTAGACCGGCTGAGGTAGATACACTTTTAGCCGATTATTCAAAAGCTAAAAAAGTATTAAAATGGAAACCCAAAGTTTTATTTGATGATCTTGTTACTAGTATGGTTGAATCTGATCTTGAATTTGTTAAAAACCATGGTTACTAATTTTTCGAGTAATAAAAAAAAAATTTATAATTAAATTTATTTTTTTAGGTAAATTTGCATATAACTTATTGTCGTGATTAAAAATATATTTTATAGAGTTAAGTTACATTTAAATATAATTCGTTATAAATATTTTAAAAAAAAATTATATTATTCAAAAAATCGCGAAGATCTCTTTTTATTAAATTATTTTAAAAATATTAAAAATGGGAGATATATTGATATTGGCGCCTATCACCCATACAGAAGTTCAAACACTTATTTATTAAGTAAAAGAGGCTGGAATGGAATTAATATTGATATTAGCAAAACATCAATAGATTTATTTAATATTGCAAGGCCAAAAGATATTAATTTAAACATTGCTGTTGCTGATAGAAAAAAAAGAATCAATGTTTACCAAAAAAAAAATTTAGGATTGATGAATACGACTAACATTTTTTTTGCTTCAATGTTTTTAAAGAAATATAAATTAAGAAAGATTTGGGCTAACAATTTGAACAATATATTACAAAAATACAGTAATAATAAAAATAGATTTGAATTAATTGATATTGATGCCGAAGGTAGCGATTACAACATTATTAAAAAAATTAATTTTAAGAAATACAGTTTTAAATTAATTCTTATAGAGACACACGCTTTTAATGTAAGAGTTAAGAATGAAAAAAGGAAAATATATTATTTCCTAAAATCAAAAAAATATAATTATTTGAAGGAATTGCACGAAACAAGTATATTCGTGAATAGTAAATGGAAAAATTAAAGAAAATGATTCTTTTGTATTAAATGAAAACTAAAAAAGTATACTCTTTCTTTGTGTTGTTGTGCTTAATACAATTATTCTATTTGTTTAATCACAGAAGTAATTTTAAATATGAAGTAATAAAAAACCCATTTAGTATAAATTCAGGTAGGTTATTTGCAGTCTCAGCTGAAGTTATTGAATCAAACGATATGTTAAATAATTTTAAAATTACCAATTTTAGTTTAAGTGAAGAAATTAAAAACGACGCATACTTCTATCAAAGATTTATAGAGTTTAATTATCCTATTAGAATTAAAAGTAATTCACTTTATAAGTTTTTTCTAATAAATGAAAAAATTTCAGAAAATTGCACTATTTATATAACTGGAAAATATTTAAAGTTAACTAAATGCTGATATGTTAAAATATTATTTTCATGAGAAAATTTGTTTTGTTTTAAG
>Ga0114997_10003523_pt1 | contig 12268 bp, 17 predicted proteins | sample ArcticOcean_MG_C_2_FD_87045 | JGI IMG/M metagenome (GOLD analysis project Ga0114997, IMG submission 87045) | Marine microbial communities from western Arctic Ocean - ArcticOcean_MG_CB4_136 | ecosystem: Environmental > Aquatic > Marine > Oceanic | place: Arctic Ocean: Canada Basin | collected... | reverse complement strand
TGGTTAGAATCGCACTAACGACACATACCTTTTCAGGGTACTGCTCTACTACTGAGCTACAAGGCCAAATTAAAATCTAAAAATTATTCTTCCTTTAGTTAAATCATAAGGAGTAACTTGAACTAAAACATTATCGCCTGTCAAAACTCTTATTCTGTTTTTTCTTAATTTTCCAGCCGTATGTGCCAAAATTTCATGATTATTTTCAAGCTTAACTCTAAACATTGCGTTAGGTAATAATTCTGTGACTTTACCTTTAAGTTCTAAAAAATCTTGTTTAGTCAATAATATTCTCCATTTGTCTAACTTTTATTAAAAATTATCACATATTTCAACATTCAAATGCAATTGATAAATTAAATATAAGTGAGCAGATCTTAAAAAACCACTCAATAAACTGTGCTTTATTTTTATCTCCTATCATTTTAATCTTTTAATGCTAGCTCCGCACTTTAATAATTTTTTTTCTAACTGTTCGTAGCCTCTATCTAAATGGTAAATTCTATTAATAATAGTTTTTTTAGGAGAAACTAAACCAGCTAGAACTAAACTGACCGAAGCTCTTAAATCAGTTGCCATTAATTCTGCTCCATTTAATTTACGGTTACCAAACACTTTAGCTTTATTTCCCTTTACTTCAATTTGTGCTCCCATTCTCCTTAATTCAGAAACATGCATAAAACGATTTTCAAAAATATTTTCTTTTATTATTGAGGTTCCATTAGCTTTTGTCATTAATACCATAATTTGCGCTTGCAAATCTGTTGGAAAACCTGGGTACGGTTTGGTCGTTACACTTATACCTTTAAGCGTTTTTGGAGCACTTACCGTTACATAATTTTTTTTTAATATTATTTTTACTCCCATTTTACGGAGTGAATTTATTTCTGAATACATAACTTTTGGATTTATATTTTTAATTTTAATTTTACCTTGTGTTAATGCTGCGGCTATTACATAAGTTCCAGCTTCAATCCTGTCAGAAATTATATTGTAGGATATCGATTTTAATTTTTTTACACCTATAATATCTAAAGCTCTTTTTCCAACTAAATTAATATTGCATCCTAATTTTATTAAAAAAGCAATTAAATCTTGAACTTCAGGTTCTGAGGCGCAGTTCCTTAATTGAGTCTTCCCATTAGCAAAACAAGATGCAATCAAAATATTTTCTGTAGCACCTACTGAAACTTTTGGAAATTTATAAAAACATCCTTTTAAACCATTTTTAGCAGACGCAACAACATAGCCTTCTTTTAATTTTATATTTGCTCCCATTTTTTTTAGCGCATCTAAATGTAGATTTATTGGTCTAGATCCAATAGCGCAGCCGCCAGGCAATGATACTTTTGCAACTTTATATTTAGCTAGAAGTGGTCCTAAAACTAAAACTCCAGCACGCATAGTTTTTAAAAGATTGTACGGTGCGAAAGTTTTTAAAAATTTATTATTTATAATTTCTATTTTTTTTTCTTTTTTATTGAATTTAACTGTTGACCCTATTTCGCTTAATAAAGTTGTCATAGTTGATACATCTTCTACTATAGGGACATTATTAATAATAATTCTTTTATCAGTTAATATTGTTGCAGCTAAAATGGGTAATGTGGCGTTTTTAGATCCAGAAATTTTAATTGTTCCAAATAATTTTTTTCCTCCTCTAATTTCTAATTTTTCCATCAATTTTGAAATTACACTTTTGGCAAAGTAACACCTGATTGTTTCATATACTTTCCATTACGTTGATTATATGTGGTTTCAGGCTTTTCATTTCCATTTAAAAATATAAACTGTGCTGCTCCCTCATTAGCATAAATTTTAGCTGGAAGAGGCGTTGTGTTTGAAAATTCTAATGTAACATGACCTTCCCAACCTGGTTCTAGTGGTGTAACATTTACTATAATTCCACATCTTGCGTAAGTTGATTTTCCTAAGCAGATCACTAAAACATCTTCTGGTATTTTAAAATATTCAACTGTACTTGCTAGCACAAATGAATTAGGTGGTATTATACACTCATTAACTGTCCTTGAAACAAAACTGTTATTTTTAAAGTTTTTTGGATCAACAATAACCGAATCTACATCCGTAAAAATTTTAAATTCATTTGATACTCTAGCATCATAACCAAAGGAAGATAAGCCATAAGAAATCTTGTTACCTCTTTTTTGTTCAGAAATAAAAGGATTTATCATTTCTTTTTCTAGAGCCATTTTTTTTATCCATCGATCTGATAAAACACTCATTTTATTTATTTTTTTTCTTTTTTTTTATTTTATTTTGAAATTTTTTTCTCTTTTTAAGATTATCTTTTAAAGCATTCTCAATTCTGTAATGCTGTGTTTCTTTTTTTAAATTTAACTCCATCCATTTTATTTCTGGTTTGGGTTAGTTAAATCTTCTAAAGTTATTATCTTTTTAATATCATGCGTTTTGTTTTCTACTTTCGCGACCGGTTCTGAGGTCAATAACTTTTTTGCTCTTTTTTGAGCTAATCTAGCTTTTCGCTTTGCTTCCTTTAGCATCGCCCTTTCGCCACGTTTTGATTTATAGTCGTAATGTATACCCATATATTCACCATGATATGCTCTATCTTTTACTTTGTTGCTTGTTGTATTGTCAAGTTACTTAAATAATATGGCTATTTTTTGCTTAGCTGAGAACTTAGTATTTATAAATTCTAATTTTACTAGAGTTTATTTAGCTGGGCTGACAAAGAATTTTATAGTCTAGGAGGGGAGATTCAATAATTACTCATACTGTCTATAGAGCAATAAATGCTATTTTTACTATTATATTTTTATCCAGGACTCGGGCCAAAAATTCAAATTAGAAGATACATTTAATTCTGAATCTTTAGGGCATAAAATAATTTTTTTTTTGTGGTTACACAACCATGCGGACCACCAATGAAAAGAAGTTGGGCCAACAATAAAATATTTACATTGCCTCATTAAAAAAAAATCTAAAAATATTTTTTTTTCTTTTTCATTTTGCACAAATGTAAAAACTTTAGGATCAAAGTACTGTTCTAAATTTTCAAAGTTATCTGACCACAGCAAAAATCTTGGGTTTTTTATCTTAGACTTAAAATATTCCACGCTTCGGTAGATATATTCTACTGTTAGTTTTTCAAAATCTAGCGTTTCTTGAAGTCTTAATTTATTTTTTTTATTATCAGCAAATTCAGAAAATCTATTTCCTCTAAAAGCTATTGATACTACATTATTAGTATCGATAATTTTTTTGAAAATATTATTTTTTAAATCTGGTATTGATTTAAATGAAAATTCCTTTATTAAATCATTTCGATAATCTTCAAAATATTTTTCTGATTCAAAGTAACCCTCTAAATAAATAGTTTTTGAATATTTTTGAAATAAATAACTGTCAGAATATAAAGTTCTTTTATTATCATTCATGCGTTCACATAAAAAAGATTTTTGTAAAGAAAATCTGTCTATAAATTTTAGGTATTTTCTTTTTAAATATCCTTTGTTTCCGAATGACTTATAGGTTTTGTTTGCGATGTTTGATTTAAGGTTAAATATGTCTAGCTCATATTTAGGCTTCCAATTTAATCTTTGTTTTTTTTTCCATTTCTTTAAATCTTGATTAATTCCTGTTTCATCATCAATTAATAAATTGTAATTTAATTTCTTTGCAAAAGAATACGCTGAGGCATAAAGAAACATTTGATTTCCAAATCCATTGGAAATCTTAACTATTAAATTTTTATCCATAAAAATTAGAAATAATTTTTTTTATAATTTCTATAAAATTTTTTTTTTTATTTTGATTTTCATAAAAAATATTTTTACTTTTTCCTTTTTTTAAAATTGCTATATTTTGATAAAAATGAATATATTCAACTAAACCATCAAATTTCTTTTTTTTATAAAAAGGTTTATCGTTATGTTCAAAATTAATAGAATCTACTAAGGACTTTAAAAAATTTAAAGCTGTGCTATTTTTTTTTAAATTTATTCTACTTCCACCAAATCTTGGAAAGTATGATGTTTGTAAATCTTCAACTGCATATAATCCATCGGAAGCAAGATAATCAAATAAGAAATTAAAAGACTTTATAATATGTTTTGAAACGTGACTACCGTCATCAATAATAATATCAAAAGATTTGTACTTTTCGCATATTTTTTTTAAAGACTGGGTATCTGTTTGGTCGGCAGTAATTAATTCAACACCCTCGATTTTAAAATTCATTTTTGCTATATCAATTCCGCAAATTTTAGCTTTTGTAAAATAGTTTCTCCAGAGTGCTAAACTTTTTCCTTTATCAACTCCGATCTCTAAAATATTTATTTCTTCATTCTTGTACTTTTTAAAATATTTATCATAAATTTTAAGAAAGCCTGTCCAATCTTTTGTAGTTTGGAGATTTTTATCAGTATCAAATAAACTATTCATCATCTTAATTAATTTTTTATAGCGAAATTCATCTTCTTTAAAGTTTTTTCTATATTTTTTTTAGGAATAATAAAATCATATCCATAGTATTTAGGTTTAAATTCACAAAATGCGTTTTTATAACTATGATAATCTTTTTTATTATTGATATCACAATAATACAAATCTAAAACCGGAATATTATTTAATAAAGCTATGCTAGGTATTGTTCCATGAAAAGCTATAACTTTTTTTGAATGTTTTACTAAATTATATAAATCTTCTCCCTCTATATTATCAAAAAATAAGATAGTGCTTTCATTATTATAAAATAAATTATTCTCAAAGTCTAAAGTTTTATATTTTTTTCTAAAAATTAAATTTAATTCATCTTTTTCAAGATCTTTAATCAAAACTATATTAGGATTATATTTTTGTAAATGACTCAAGAGCAAATGAAGCTCAACTACTCCCCACCCTAATTTGGCTGCTATATTTTTTTTAAAATGCACTAGCAAATAATTGTGTGGTAAATATTTTTTCAAATTATGCGACTTAGGAACATGTAGTTTAGAATCAATATTTTTTTTTATCTCTATATTTGCGTTGGTGAGTTCTAGTTGTAATAAGCGAATAGATTTTCTTCTTTTAAGAGTCTCTCTGTTATTAATTAAAAATTTATATAAAAATTTTCTTAATAAAAAATTTGGCCTCCTGTATCCGTTTACACCATTCATGCATATGGCGTAAAATTTTGTTCTCACAAATAATAATGGTAGATAAAAATAAAATTTTTTTGGAGATAAAATATAAATTTTTTGCAACTTATTTTTTATCAAGAATATTAAAATTTTAATTTTCTCTACTATTGTTAAGTGATAATTTAATACTCTTAGTTTTGTATTTTTTTTTTTAAATAAAAAATAAAAATTTTTACTTACTTTAGATAAAAATATTATAATTTCTTTTTCTGGATTTTTCTCTATAATATTATTTATTGCAGCTGCTCCATGAAGCAAATCACCCAATCTATCATTTTTAAAGATTATTATTTTTTCATTAAATTCCATTTTTGTTATAATACTACTTTTTAAAATAAAATTTTTTAATAATAAGAGTAATAATCAAAATAAAAAAAAAGCAAATTATAGGAATATAAATTTCTGGTGAACTAATTACATTCATTATGCTTAGTTTTTCATTTTTATTCATAATACTTTCTATTCCACTGCCGAGTGCTACCGTAACAAACATGGACGGGGTGTTGCCAATAACTGTCGCTATAATATAATTTTTAATTGGCATATTAAATAACGCTGGAAGAATATTTTGTATTGGAAAAGGTGTTCCAAAGCCTCCCGCAAATCTATAAGTCATAAAATAAATAATATCATTTTTTATAAAAAACTTTCTTAATTGGGAAAATTTAGGCGCTAATTTTTCTTCGATCATATCTTTGAAAAAAAAAATTACCAAAATATACAATAATGTTGCCCCAATTGTTGTTGCTGTAAGAATTATTAATATTCCCCACCATTTACCAAAAATAAATCCAGAAAATATTACCAAAGGCATTGCAAAACCTAAAAGTAAAACCCAAAATATCGAGAAGATAAAGAAAATGGCAGACAAAAACATAAAATTTTCTATTTTGTACTTTAAAATTATGTCTTTATTTGATCTTATAAATTCATAACTCATTAAGTCTTTAACATCTATATTTGTAAACAAAAAATACATTCCCATAGAAATAATAGCCAAGTATATTATTCCTAGAATTATTTTTAAATTTAATGGTTTAACGTTCATATATTAATTTTTAACTGTACTTATAAGTCCTTATTACCTATAAATATCAAAAAATTTTAAGAAGAACTAAGGAAATCTTATGAAAAGAACCTATCAACCAAGTAGAATTGTAAGGAAAAGAAGGCATGGTTTTCGAAACAGAATGAGTAACAAGGGTGGAAGAAAAGTTATTGCAAGAAGAAGATCAAAAGGAAGGAAAAATATATCCACCTAATTGATTTCTAAAATGATCAAATTTAAAAGCCTTAATAAAAGTTTACATTTTCTTAAGATTTTAAAAAAAAAGAAATTAAATACTAAATATTTTACAATTTACTTTGATAAGAATCTGGAAAATATAGGACAATATTTAAACATTAGTTTTGTTATGAAAAAAAAAATTGGTAACGCTGTAGTAAGAAATAAAATAAAACGAAAATTAAAATCTGCAGTACAAAAAATATTACAAAAAAAAGAACGGGTAGACTTAGGATTCACTTATGTAATGTTTGGTAAAAATAATGTTTATAAAGACAAATTTGCAGATGTTCTTAATGAGGTTGATGGGGTTTTCAAAAAAATTAAACAATTAAACGGTTAAACAAATGAAATTGATAAACTGTCTTTTAATAACTTTGATAAAAATTTATAGATTTTTAATTTCACCCTTTTTTTTAACTAGCTGCAGATATCTTCCTACTTGCTCTCAATATTTTATAGACTGTTTAAAATTTAATGGAACTTTAAAAGGCTCTTACCTCGGAATTAAAAGAATATTTAAATGTCATCCAATAAAAATTTTAGGTGGCAATAGCGGTTATGATCCCGCTCCGAGACTTAAGAAAGAAAAAAAATAAATGGACTCAAAAAATGTATTAATTGCTATTATTCTTTCAACTTTAGTTCTGATTATGTGGGCTACATTTTTCGAACCACCTATTACTAGCCAACCAATTAATAAAAATCAAATAAATCAAACTCAAAAAAATGACAGTCCTTCAATTGAAGAAAAGGAGATAGAAAGTAAAGTAACAAGAAATGATGCGATTAATAGTGTAAGTAGAATTAAAATTGAAAATCAAAATATCCAAGGATCTATATCACTACAAGGTGGTATTATAGATGATATTTTATTCAAAAATTATAAAGAACAATTAAACAGCGAGAATAAAGTAACAGTTTTAAATCCAAAAGATTCTTTTAAAGAATATTTTATTGAAACTGGCTGGGCGTCAAGTGGAGACCAAAAAATATCATTACCTCTGGACAATACAATTTGGCAAGTTAAAGGAAATAACGCTCTTAGACCAAATAACCCCGTGTTGCTTGAGTGGAATAATAATGAAGGTTTGATTTTTACAAAAAAATTTGAGTTGGATGAAAAATTTTTATTTACAATTACTCAAAAAATTAAAAACACATCTAATAAATCTTTTCAATTTTATCCATATGCGCAAATAACAAGAAAAGGTAAACCTGAAGGAAGACAGATATATATTTTGCACGAAGGTTTTCTCGGTGTTTTTGGAGAAGAGCTTAAAGAAAAAGATTACGATGATATAGAAAAAGAAAAATTTACTGTAACTGCTTCGAAAGGTTGGTTGGGTATAACTGATAAGTATTGGTTAACAGCATTGGTTCCAGAGAAGGAAAAGGAATTTAAAGCTGAGTTTTTATCGAAAAATGGAAAGTATAAAGCCAATTACATCATGAAAGAAGCTAAAATATTAAATCCTAATAACTCTATAACTAATGAAATAAAAGCTTTTGTAGCTGCAAAAGAAGTTGCTGTTATAGATGGATATGCAGAAAAATTAAATATAGAAAAATTTGACCTATCTATTGATTGGGGTTGGTTTTATTTCTTTACCAAACCTTTATTTTTTATAATTGATTATTTTTTCAAATTAACTGGTAATTTTGGTTTAGCAATTGTTATAATTACTGCGCTTATTAGATTAATATTTTTTCCATTAGCAAACTACTCTTTTAAATCAATGGCAAAAATGAAAATGCTTCAGCCAGAAATGGTTAGGTTAAAAGAATTGCATAAAGATGATAAAGTTAAACTTCAGCAGGAAATGATGGGTCTATACAAAAGAGAAAAGGTTAATCCTGTTTCGGGATGTTTGCCTGTCTTAATACAAATACCTTTTTTCTTTGCGATTTATAAAATGCTTTATGTTACTTTGGAAATGCGACATCAACCTTTTTTTGGATGGATAAAAGATTTGTCTGATCGAGACCCCACATCTGTTTTTAATTTATTTGGACTAATTCCTTGGGATCCACCTACTTTTTTGATGATAGGGGCTTGGCCAATACTAATGGGAATAAGTATGTTTATTCAACAAAAATTAAACCCTACTCCACCTGACCCAATACAAGCTAAAATTTTTATGTTTTTTCCGATTTTTTTGACAATTATTTTAGCTCCATTTCCATCGGGGCTAGTTGTTTATTGGACTGTAAATAATATATTAACAATAACGCAACAGTGGATCATCATGAGATCAACAAAAGTTAAAACCATCTAAATAGCAAATGTCTATAGCTGAAAACTTAGATAATAAAATAAAGAAGTACTGGCCAAAGAATGGGCCAGCAACTCAAGAAATAAATAAGTATATAAAAAAATACCTAAGAGAAAAAATAGTCATTAAATGTGGAGGGCGTGTTCTTTTAGATCCAGATCTATTTAGTAATTTTATTAATGATGTGGTAACTTTAAAAAAACTAGGATTAACTCCTGTCATCGTGCATGGAGGGGGGCCAAGAATTAAGAAAAAATTAGAAGAATTAAACATAGATAGTAAATTTATTATGGGCTTAAGAGTAACTGATGAAAGAATTATAAATGTCGTCGAGGAAGTTATGATCAAATTTAATAAAGAAATTATTACTGCTTTAGAAAAAAAAGAATGTAAAGCAAAATCTATAACTGTAAAAGAAAACATTTCAATTTATGCTGAACAAAAAAATAAGGTTTTAGGATATGTTGGTAGACCTACTAAAATTGATAATAAGTTAATTAATAATTTAATAAAAGAAAATTTCATACCGGTTGTTGCTCCTATGGGACTAGACGAAAAAAAACAAACTTATAATATTAATGCAGACACTGCTGCTGGAGCGCTTGCAAAAAGCTTAAACTCAAGACGATTAATGCTTATGACGGATGTGGAGGGATTGTATGATAAAAATAAAAAACTAATTTCTGAAATAAAATCAAATGATGCAGAAAAAATGATTTACGATGAAACAATTAGTGAAGGAATGATTCCTAAAATAAGAACATGCATAGATGCGGTAAATAATGGTGTGCGTGCTGTAGTAATTATTGATGGCAGAAAACCACATTCTATTCTTTTTGAGTTATTTTCTGATAAAGGGTCCGGAACTCTTATAAGAAAATGAAAATATTTAATTCAATAAATTGCTGGATATTTGATCTAGACAACACTTTATATTCTGGACAAACTAAGGTTTTTGCACAAGTAGATAAAAAAATGTCCAAATATATATCTAACAAATTAAATATTGATCTGATAAAAGCTAAAGAAATTCAAAAAAATTATTTTTACCAATACAACACAACTCTAAATGGTATGATAAAAAACCATAAAATTGATCCTGAGGAATTTTTAGAATTTGTGCACGATGTAGATATAAGCTTTCTTCGAAAAGATCATAAATTAGCTGATGAAATTAAAAAGCTTAGTGGTAAAAAAATCATTTTTACTAACGGATCTAGAAAACACGCATTAAATGTGACTAAAAAAATAGGCATTGATAAACTCTTTGATGGCATTTTCGATATTGTTAATGCCGATTATGTTCCCAAGCCTTCAATGGCACCTTATAAAAAATTAGTAGAAGAACATAAAATTGACCCAAAATTAAGTGTATTTATTGAAGATATTGCAAGAAATTTAAAACCAGCATATGAAATGGGTATGAAAACAATTTGGATTGAAAATGAAGAGCCTTGGGCAAAAGAATTTTCAGAGAGTAAATTTGTTAATTTTAAAACAAATAATTTATCTGAGTTCTTAAAAAAAATTAATTTAGCGAAAGCTGCATAATGAATACTGCTTCTTTTGAAAAAATAATTGACAATGCCTGGGATAACAAAAGCCAAGTTAATCCTAAATCTAGTAGAAAAATAATCAATGCTATAAGTAAAACTATAGACTTATTGGACTCAGGAGAAATTCGTGTTGCTGAAAAAAAAAAAAATGAATGGGCTGTCAATCAATGGATTAAAAAAGCAATTTTATTAAGTTTTAAAATTAATAAAATGAAAACATCAAAAGGACCATATGCTGTTTGGTACGATAAGGTTGAGGGAAAAACTCAAAAATGGAATGAAAAAAGATTTATAAAAGAAGGTTTCAGATCTGTCCCAAATGGAGTTGTAAGAAAAGGTTCTTACATTGGAAAAAATGTGGTCTTAATGCCTTCATTTGTAAATTTAGGAGCTTATGTAGATGAAGGAAGTATGATCGATACATGGGCTTCGGTTGGATCTTGTGCACAAGTTGGAAAAAATTGTCATATATCGGGAGGAGCGGGAATAGGTGGAGTGTTAGAACCCATGCAGGCAAACCCAACAATAATTGAAGATAACTGCTTTATTGGCGCAAGAGCAGAAGTAGCAGAAGGTGTTATTGTAGAAAAAGGATCAGTTTTATCTATGGGAGTTTATATAGGCGCCTCAACACGAATTGTTGATAGATCCACAGGTGAAATATATTACGGTAAAGTTCCAGCTTATTCAGTCGTTGTACCTGGAGCAATGCCAAGCAAAAATAATCCTGACGGACCATCATTGTACTGCGTAGTAATTGTAAAAAAAGTAGATGAAAAAACAAGGAGTAAAACTTCTATTAACGATTTATTGAGAGATTAATAAACTTATGCTAATCAGTGAATTAAAACTAGCAAAAGAATTGATTAGTAAACCAAGTGTCACCCCCGAGGACGCTGGGGCAATAAATGTTTTAACGAAAAACTTAAGATCTCTTGGTTTTAAATGTCAGCTAATTAATTTTAAAAATATTAAAAATTTATATGCAAAACTTGGAAATTCATCTCCTAATTTTTGCTACGCCGGTCATACTGACGTTGTTCCCCCAGGAAACATTAGTGATTGGTCTGTCAATCCATTTAAGCCAGCTGTTAAGAATAATAAATTAATTGGTAGAGGTGCTAATGATATGAAGGCTTCTATAGCTTGTTTTGTGACTGCAGTTAGTAGATTTAAAGTTAAAAATAGAAAATTTAAAGGCTCAATAAGTTTATTAATTACTGGGGATGAAGAAGGGTTAGCTATTAATGGAACCAAAAAAGTTGTTGAATATTTAAGAAGAAAAAAAGAAAAAATTAATTTTTGTGTAGTTGGAGAACCAACTAACCCTAACAAACTCGGCGAGATGATTAAAATTGGAAGAAGAGGAAGTATTACAGGTAGACTTACTGTTATTGGCACCCAAGGACATGTGGCTTATCCAAAAAAAGCAAATAATCCATCAGACGTAATGGTTAAAATTTTAAAAAAATTAAAAGAAATAAAACTAGATAATGGAACAAAAAATTTTCAAGCATCTAATTTAGAAATCACTAAAATAAATATAGATAATCATGCTGACAATGTTATTCCAGGATTAGCTCATGCTGTATTTAATATCAGATTCAATAATAGGCACTCTTCAAATTCATTAAAAATAAAACTAAATACAATATTTAAATCAATATCTAAAAAAGCTAAGTGTAAATTTAAGATAAATTATCAAGTTTCTGGCGAGTCTTTTTTAACGAAGCCAAATAAAACAACTTATATGGTTCAAGACATAATTAAAAAAATTACTAAAATTAAACCTAAATTATCAACTACGGGCGGAACATCTGATGCTAGATTTATTAGAAAAATTGCACCCTGCCTCGAGTTTGGTTTGGTTGGAAAAACAATGCACAAAGTTGATGAATCAGTTCCTTTGTCAGACTTAAAAAAATTATCTAATATATATCTAAATATATTAGAAAATTATTTTAAGTAAAAATGGGAATTCAC
>Ga0114997_10003521_pt1 | contig 12272 bp, 13 predicted proteins | sample ArcticOcean_MG_C_2_FD_87045 | JGI IMG/M metagenome (GOLD analysis project Ga0114997, IMG submission 87045) | Marine microbial communities from western Arctic Ocean - ArcticOcean_MG_CB4_136 | ecosystem: Environmental > Aquatic > Marine > Oceanic | place: Arctic Ocean: Canada Basin | collected... | reverse complement strand
TTACTACAGAAAAAGATTATTTTAGAATTAACAAAAACTACAGAGAAAAAATTAGTTATTTAAAAATTATAGTTGATATTAAAAATAAAGATAAGTTTATTAATGAAATAAAAAAAGTTTTATGAAAACAATTAAATATTTTTTTGAATTTATAAGTGTAATTTCTTTATTTTGTATTTTTAAAATAATAGGACTAAAAAATGCGTCAAACCTCGGGGGGGTAATTGGAAGATTGCTTGGCCCTCTATTTAGATCAAAAAAAATTACTAAACAAAATATAAAAAATGGACTAGGAGAAATTAGTAATAAAGAAGAAACAAAAATTATAAATGGAATGTGGGATAATATTGGAAGAACTTTTGCGGAATATGTTTATTTAAAAAAATTTAAATCCAATAAAACTAACTTTAATCATATTAAAATTAATGGATTGCAGCACCTAGATGAAATTAAAAAAAATAATGAATCGGCAATTTTTTATTCAGGCCACTTTGCAAATTTTGAGTTAATGGCGATGGAACTCGATAAGTTTGGAATTAATTGTGCTGCAATTTATAGGCCACTAAATAATTTTTTTTTAAATCCTTTAATGGAATACTTAAGAATGAAATATATTTGCCCAAATCAAATCCCAAAAGGGCGGATAGGTATGCGAGAAATAATTAGAAAAATTAAAGACGGCTATAGTATTGCATTAATGGTAGATCAGCGTGTAGGAGAAGGTCCTAGGGAACTTTTTTTTAATGAACCTGCTCACACAACTACTATACCGGCGCAAATAGCTTTAAAATATGATTGTAAGCTAGTTCCTATTTCGCTCGAAAGAATAGAAAATATACAATTCGAAATGACCATTCACGAACCATATATAATCAAAAAGACTAGCAACGAAGTTGAGGATACTAGAAATATTACGATTAAAATTAATCAAATTATAGAAAAAATGATAATTAAAAATCCAACACAATGGATTTGGTCACATAATAGGTGGAAATAATGATTGATTTGAAAAGAAATGCTAAAGGTGAATTTGTGGAAGCAACTGGATTAAACTCCCAAACTTGGCGTCTTTATAAGCCTAATCAAAAGGAAGATTTTAAAATCAGTAGAAGTAGATTTGAAGACTTTAAAAAATGTCCTAGGTGTTTTTATTTGAGACTTGTTACGGGTTTTCAAGAACCAGGTATGCCTCAATTTAAACTAAATGAATTAACTGACACGCTATTAAAAAAAGAATTTGACGAATGTAGAAAAAATCAAAAACCACATAAAAAATTAGTTGAGGAAAGGCTTCAACATATTATTCCGTACGATGCGGGTACAACAAAGATAACAAATAGCAAAAAGGAAAATAAAGAATGGCAAGTTATAGATGTATGGAGAGAAGCTAAAAATCATGGTCTTAAACATAAGTTTAAAGATACTAATATAATTCTACAAGGAGGAGTGGATGATGTTTGGTTTAATACAAAAACAGAAGAACTAATAGTTGTCGATTATAAATCTCAAGCAAGCACTAAAGAAGTTTCTCAATCTACATATTTTCCGAAAGGTGGATTTCACGACAGTTATAAAACTCAGCTGAACTTTTATGCTTACTTAATGAAAGGTATGAATTTAAAATACAAAATATCAAGTGACAGTTATTTGTATGTGATGAATGGTTTGAATGCTAAAGAAGGGTTTAACGGTAAAATTAAATTTTCTGAAACTTTAATTCATCATAAAATAAAAACTGATTATTTAGATAATGAGATACAAAATATGATTGATACCATTAACTCTAGTAATATTCCTGAGGGAAATAAAAGCTGTAAAAATTGTGCTTATGCTAGACAAAGATCAAAAACTGATACCTTTGTGTAGAAAAAATTAAATTTTATTTTTTAATATCAAGAACTGTTGCTGGATCTAAACGTACATCAAACCAATTAAGTCTCACATCCAAGTGGGCTCCTGTAGCTCTACCAGTTGCACCTACTGTTCCAATAATATCTCCTTGTTTAACTTTTTGTCCTTTTTCAACTAATATCTTTTTCATATGCATATACAGTGTTGATATCCCATGACCATGGTCAAATATTAAAGTCCCCCCTGTATAAAATAAATCGTCCTCCACTAAAGTTGCTACCCCATCTAACATGGCTTTAATTTTTGTGCCCTCTTGTGCAGCAAAATCTAATCCATAGTGAGGCCACTTAGGTTTGCCGTTTAAAATTCTTTGGCTTCCATAAACTCCTGTGATAATTGCGTTTTCAACAGGAATAATAAATTTTTTTTTAAAAAAAATTAAATCGCTGTCAATGGTTCTAGCTTGTCCTATCCATTTGTTTTCTTTTTTAATTCTTTCATAAACTTCTTCAGGTGGAGTTACTTTCTTTTCTTCAAGCCCATCTATTTTTTGAATTTTATACTCTCTTTTAAAAACTTTTTTTATGATTTTTTTTTCATTAATTTTTATCACAACATCATTTTTTCTATCCCTGCCTAAGCCAAAAACAAAATAACCCTCTTTCGAGACTTTAATTTTTTTTTTATCGATAAAAACTTCTGAGGCTGGATCAGTTTTGCCAAGAATAAAAGATCCTTGAATAAATTTACCTTCAAAAGTAGTTGCAAAACTTGAGGTTGTAAAAAATAAAACAAATAAACTTACTAGTATTCTCATTTTTTGTTCAGCTCTTCATATCTTTGTTGAGCTTCTTTTGGTGAAAAATAAGCTTCTTGCAACTCGACATTCCAATATGTTAGTTGGTTTAAAGGGATCTTTTTTCCTGAAATGGAACAAGCCACATAATCTCCCTCTTCAAGTATTTCAAAATTACTTGGATTAAATTTAATTTTTGCTTTATTTCCGTTCATGTATATTTAATTATAAGTATATCTATAATATATGAATTTAGCAGTCATAGGAAGTGGTGGTCGGGAGCATGCTATTTGCTACAAATTAAAGCAATCTAAAAAATTAAAAAAACTGATTTGCATACCTGGGAATGCAGGCACACATTCAATAGCAATAAACATAAAAGAAGATATTTCTAATTTTAAAGCTTTATATAAAATAATTAAAAAAAATAAAATTGATATAGTGATTGTGGGTCCAGAACAGCCTTTAGTTGACGGAATAGTTGATTACTTAAACAAAAAAAAAATTAGAGTATTAGGTCCTAATAAATTTGCTTCTCAACTAGAGGGTTCAAAAGTATTCATGAAAAATCTATGTAAAAAAAATAATATTCCTACAGCAAATTTTGGTTTTTTTGATGACTATAATAGTGCTTCAAATTTTATAAAAAAAAATAAATTTCCAATAGTTGTCAAAGCTGATGGTTTAGCTGAAGGAAAAGGAGTGTCAATTTGTACTTCAACAAAAGAAGCTTTAAAAAAAACTAAGGAAATTTTGGATGGAAAATTTAAATCTTCAAAGAAAGTTTTATTAGAAGAGTTTTTGGAAGGAGAGGAATTAAGCTATTTTGTAATAGTAGATGAAAATTCTTATTATTTTTTTGGTTCTGCGCAGGATCATAAAAAAGTTGGTGAGAGAGATACTGGACCAAATACTGGTGGTATGGGTGCATATTCGCCAGCTCCTATTCTCACAAAAATTCTTGAAAGTAAAATAAAAAAAAAAATTATCGAACCTACTCTTAAAGCCATGAAAGGTATGGGTCATGGTTATAAAGGTTTTTTGTATGCAGGCTTAATGATAAAAAAAGGGGAACCTTATTTAATTGAATACAACATAAGAATGGGCGATCCAGAGTGTCAAGTGCTTATGATGAGATTAAAAACAGACTTATTAAAGATTATAGATTACTCAACTAAAAATAAGCTAAGCAATTTAAAAATAGAATGGAGTAATAAAAATTGTATTACTATCGTTATATGTGCAAAAGGCTATCCTTCTAAGTATATAAAAAATAGTGAAATAAAAAACTTAAGCAATACACGAAATGATAAAAATTCTCATGTATTTCATTCGGGCACTTACTTAAAAAATAATAAAATTTACTCTAATGGAGGAAGAGTACTAAATATTACCGTGCTAGAAGATAATTTAATTAAAGCCCGAGATAAATCTTTAATAAATATTGAAAAAATAAAATGGGATGATGGGTTTTGTAGAAAAGATATTGGTTGGAGGGCGATTAAAAGTAAATAAATATAAATATTATGAGAATAATTTCAGGAAAATTTAAAGGTGTAAATCTTTATGGACCAAAAGATAAAAAAATACGACCACTTAAAGATATGGTCAGAGAAAGTATTTTTAATTTTTTAATTCATTCAAATAAAATATCTTTTAAATTAGAAGATGCAAATATTTTAGATTTATATTCTGGGACAGGATCATTTGGACTTGAGTGTTTATCAAGAGGTGCAAATAAAATTATATTTATTGAAAAAGAAAAAGAGGCCATAAAAATTTTAGAACGAAATATTAAAAAAATAAAGCAAAATAAAAAAATAAAAATATTTTCCAATGATGCACTACGCCTAATAAAGACAAATACTATTAATTTAAAATTTAATCTTATTTTTTGCGACCCACCTTTTAAAGATAAAAATATAGAAATCTTAATAAAACTAATTTTTCAAAAAAAACTATTAGAAAAAAATGGAATCTTAATTTTGCATAGAAATAAAAATATTGTCGACAAAATGCCTAATTATTTTCATACAGTTGATGAAAGAATTTATGGAATATCAAGAATAATTGTTGGTACTCTATAAGGTTAGGTTAGAATTTTTTTTGTCTCGACTTTAATTTGTTCAACAGCTGGTTGATTAAATGGATTTACATTCATTAACTTGGCTAAAAGCAAAGTTTCCAATACAAAAAAGATAAAGATGGTACCCAATTCTTCCTCGTTTTTTTTATTAAAACTAATTTGACGAAACGGAATTTTTTTTATCTTAAAAATATTTTTTACTGCTTTGCTTTGTGCATTTACTATAGATCTTAATTTTTTATTTTTTAAGAATTTAACATTATTTTTTATAATATCTGCTGAAAATTTTAAATTATTTTTTTTATTTTCTGAATTAAAAAAAGTAAAAAATTTATCTTTAGGCCCATCTAAATAAAGTTGCATAGTGCTGTGATGATCTTTAGGCGTTTCCGCTATAATTGTTGTTATACCCTTTCCTTTTTTTCCTAAACTTTCTGAGACCAATTGCTGATACCAATAAGACAAATCTTTTAAATCAGAATCATAATTTAAAATTACTGAATTTTTTAAACCTTGAGAATTAAGAGTAAAAATATAAGCTACATTTTGAATTAAAGATGATATAAAATTTTTATCATTTAGCAATTTACCTAATACTTTAAACTTTTTTATGTTTAATCCCATTAATGCCGCGGGGAACATTCCTGCTTCAGATAAGACAGAATAACGTCCACCTATAAAATTTTTGTGGCCAATAATTTCGGCATTTAGCTTATTTGCTATATTTACTATGCTGCTATCTTTAATTTCAGTAATAAAAACTAATTTATTTTTAAGTGAAAAATTAGAAAACAGTATACTTAGGTTAGTTATAGATTCTACAGTTTCACCAGACTTAGAAATAATAACAAAACAACTACTTTTTAATTTTTTTAATTTTTTAAACTCTAAATATAAATTTTCATCTAAATTATCGAAAAAAAAAACATCTTTTTTTATTTTTTCTTTAAAAAAATTATAAATACTTTTTGCTCCTAAAGCTGATCCTCCCATTCCTATTATAATAATGTTTTTATATTTAGAAAACTTTTTAATTGTTGGGGAAGAAAAATCTTGAAAATAATCTTTTTTAAAGCTTTGCAGCAAAGGAATTTTGCAATTTTGAATATCAAATTTAAGATTTGAAAAAGCCCTTTGCGTTTTTTTTAAATTGTTATTAAATTTATTTGAATTGAGATGATATTCTTTAAAAAAATAACTTTTTTTTATCATTAATTTTTTATCTTGTTCTTATTTTTTTTAATATTGATTCTTCGGTAGAACTTGAGACTGAATTGGTTTCTTCAATTAAAATTTTTTCTTTTAATTTATCTGTAATACTTGAAGATTTTACTTGCTCCATCCCTTTTTCGCCAGGCGCTGGCAATTCCTCAAACTTGGGGGGCAAACTAAGAGGATCCTTTGTTCTTACAAAAAATTCATCAGTAGATTCTATCTTTTCTCCTGTGAGGCCCCTTTTAACAGAATTCATTGTTTCACAAGATGTGATAAAAAATGCTATTGACAATAAAATAATTATTTTTTTAAACATGTGTTTTAATATTATTATTTTTTAGTAATTCTGTAAATGCAATACCAATTATACCAATTGTTATAAAAATATCTGCCACATTAAATATAAACCAATGAAAACTTCCAATGTGAATGTCTATAAAATCTGGAACTGCATTATAATACAATCTATCAAACAAATTTCCTAAAGACCCTCCAATTATTAGAGCTAATAGATATGCATTACTACTCTTAGATTTTGTTAGAAAAAAGATCAAAGCTAAATTAATCGCTAGTATAATAAAAGTTAATATGTGGTAAAAAACGTTGGATTCTAAAGATATTAAGCCAAAACCAATGCCTGTATTCCACACTAAATAAATATTTAATAAAGAATTTAAGTAAAAATCTATATCTACTCCAGAAACCTGAAGGTTTATTAAGTAAATTTTAGAAATTCTATCAAGGAAAAATATTGTTAATATTATAATAATTTTTTTCATTACAAATTTAATTATTTAATCCACATCTTTTACATGGATGGGGGAAAATTTTCCAGCATCTAGGGCATTTTTCACCTTCGGCCCTTTTTACTAAAACTTTTACTCCTTTAATTTCATCCAGTTGAAAAAGATTATCATCGTTAATAATTTTCTTTGCTTGGGCTTTTGATGTAATAAAATTTTCAGACAAATCGAAGTGCTCAACTATTTTTAAATATTCTTCATTTAAATAGATTTCTACATCAGCTTCAAGACTTGACCCTATATCTTTGCTTGCTCGTTTAGCTTCCATAGCTGCATTCACAACTTTTCTTATTATTTTAAATCTTTTCCACTTTTCAGATAAGTCGTTATTTTTCCAATTTAATGGAATCTCTGGAAAAAATTGTAAATGTATACTTGAATTTTTTCCAGGGTTTAATATTTGATAAATTTCTTCTGTAGTGAAAGATAATATAGGAGCAAACCATTTCATCAACAAATCTAAAATCAATCCTAATAAATTAATACAGTCTTTTCTTTTTTTTGAAGAAATCTTATCACAATAAAGCGTATCTTTTCTTATATCAAAATAAAAGGCTGAAAGCTCTAAAGAGCAAAAGTTTACTAACTCTTTGTAAAGTTTATGAAAATTATATTCTTTAAAATATGATTCAAATTTTTTATTTAACAAAAAAGTTTGATGTAAAATAAAACGTTCAAGTTCAGGCCATTTTTCTATCTCTTGAGAATCTAAATTAAAATTATTTTTTTGATCTTTTAAATTTCCTAATAAAAATCTGAAAGTGTTTCTTATTTTTCTATAAGACTCTGCGTGTTGTTCTAGAATTGAATGATCTAATTTTAAATCTTCAGAGTAATCAGATGCCGCAACCCAAGTTCTTAAAATATCTGCTCCATATTTTTTGAGTATATCGTCTGGTGCTATAACATTACCTGTGGATTTTGACATTTTTAAACCTTTGCCATCAACTACAAACCCATGTGTAAGAATACTATTATAAGGAGCTCTTCCTCTTGTTCCGCAAGATTCCAGCAATGATGAATGGAACCAACCTCTGTGTTGGTCGGATCCCTCCAAATACATCGAGGCTGGCCACTCTAAATCTTTTCTATTTTCCAAAACATAACTGTGGGAAGATCCACTATCAAACCAAACTTCTACTATGTCACTAGTTTTAATATAGTCTTCTTTTTTATATTTTTTTCCTAAGAATTTTTGAGGATCGTCGGTAAACCAACAGTCTGAACCTTCTTTTTCATAAATTTTAGCAATATTCTCTATGACTTCTAAATCTTTTAAAGGTTCCTTTGTTTTTTTTGAAACAAACAATGGTAATGGAACTCCCCAAATTCTTTGTCTTGAAATACACCAGTCTGGTCTTGTTTCTATCATTGACCTTATTCTAGCTCGCCCTCTCTCTGGATAAAAATCTGTATCATCAATTGCTTTAAGTGCTTTTTCTCTCAAACCTTTCATTTCCATAGATATAAACCACTGTGATGTGGCTCTATAAACTAAAGGAGCTTTAGATCTCCAAGAGTGTGGAAAACTATGTTGAAGTTTGCTACGACCTAGTAAACTTTTATGTTCAGATAGTTTTTCTATCACTTGATTGTCTGCTTTAAAAATATGTACTCCAGAAAAAAAGGGTACATCATCAGAATATAATCCGCCGTCATTTATAGTATTTGAAGCTTTTATTCCATGTTTTAAACAAAGATTAAAATCATCCGGACCATGGCTGGGAGCTGCATGAACTATACCTGTGCCTTGTTCCAATGTAACAAAATCTCCCTCTAACATTGGGACATCATATTCATACCCAATGGTTTTTAGCGGGTGAGAACAAATTGTATTTTTAAAATCTGAACCGTTAAACTCTTTTAATACTTTATAATCCTTAAAGTCACATTCTTCAGAAACCTGATTTATAAGTTTGCTTGCAATAACTATATTTTTTTCTTTGAAATATTTAGTATCTTTACCAATTTTAATAACTGAATATTTAATTTTATCACTATAGACTAAAGCTCTATTGACTGGAATTGTCCATGGAGTAGTGGTCCATATAATAATGTGGGAATCTTTTAAAAAATCTTTATTTGTTTTTTTAATTTTAAAAGAAGTATAAATAGTATTAGATGTGTGATCTTGGTATTCTACCTCTGCATCAGCCAAAGCTGTCTTTTCTACCGTGGACCAAAGAACAGGTTTGTAACCCTGGTATAAAGTTCCATCTAAAAGGAATTTTCCCAATTCTCTTACTATCTGAGCTTCTGCATCAAAGCTCATTGTAGAATAATAATTTTTCCAGTCACCCTCAACTCCTAATCTTTTAAATTCTTCTATGTGAATTTTAATCCATTTTGCTGCAAACTCTCGACATTCCATTCTAAAATCTTTAATAGGAACTTCATCTTTATTTTTTTTATTTTTTTTATACTGTTCTTCAATTTTCCATTCTATGGGTAAGCCATGACAGTCCCAGCCTGGAACATAGACTGAATCTTTGCCATTCATTTGATGAAATCGAATAATCATATCTTTAAGTATTTTGTTAAGAGCCGTCCCCATATGTATATGGCCGTTTGCATATGGCGGGCCATCGTGCAGAACAAATTTTTCTTTTCCTTTTCCTGATTCTCTTAATTTTTTATATAAATCTAGTTTCTCCCAAATTTTTAAAATTTCTGGTTCTCTTTGAGGTAGGTTTGCCTTCATTGAAAATGAAGTTTTGGGTAAATTAATATTTTCTTTGCTCATGCTACTAACTTTGTTTTTAAACCTTTTTTCGCAGAAATTACATCTTTATTCATTTGTTTTATTAATTGAGTTGCACCACTGTATTTCCGGTCACCTCTTAAAAATTTAAGAAAATATACCTTTATTTTTTTTTTATACAGATTTTTATTTATACCAAAAATATTTACCTCAAGAAAAATTTCTTTTCCATCAAAAGTTGGACGTTTCCCCAGGTAAGCAACTCCGCCATATTTTTTATTTTTATTACCTATAAAAACTTTAACTGCATAAATTCCTACTTTAGGTAAAATATAATTTTTAATTTTAATATTACATGTTCTATATCCCAATTTCCGACCTATTTTTTTTCCTTCTTGAACTTCACCCTCTATATGCCAGGTTCTAGATAACAATTTATTTGCCAAGTAAATATTTCCTTTTTGTAAAAAATTTCTAATTTTAGTAGACGAAACTACAAAACCTAAATATTTAAATGGGATAATATTTAATAATCTATATCCATAATTTCTTTCAAATTTCTTTAATAAACTTACGTCACCCAGTCTATTTTTACCAAATTTAAAATTATTACTCACAGCAAGCAATGTAGGATTTATTTTTTTATAAATAATTTTTATAAAATTATTAGCATTTATTTTTGAGAATTTTTTATTAAATTTAATATTTATAATAAAATCTACTTTGTTATTTTTAAAAAGCTTAATTTTTTGATCTTCATCTATTAGTCGAAAATTTTTTATTTTTTTATTAAAAAACATTACAGGTAATGGAGTAAAAGTTAACACTCCAAATTTAATTTTGTTTTTTTTAGCAAATTTTTTAGTTTCGTAAAAAACTTTCTGGTGCCCTAAATGGACGCCATCAAAATTACCAATAGCTATAGCTGATTTTTTATAATTATTTGGTATAGATGTATTTTGAAATATTTTCACTCTTCACCAGATTAGCTTTGCTTGATAATAATTAGTTTTTACTTCGTATTTTTTTAAAATTGTATCATAATCCTTTTGAGGCGTTTTTAAAAAATCCTTTTTATGAATCCCAGCGGTTATTAACAATGAATCAAGTTTCATATTGTTCGCACCTTTAATGTCAGTTCGAATACTATCTCCAATAACAAGAATATGTTCACTTTTTTTTATACAAAATTTATATATTTCAGGATAAGGTTTTCCAAAATAGATAACATCCCCTCCTAGATTTTTAAAAATTTCAGCCAACGTCCCTGCGCAGTACTCTTGTTTTGGACCTCGGTGAACTATTAAATCTGGATTCGCACAAACCATTTTAAGTTTTGTGTATTTTTTTAATAAACTTTTATAGTATTCTAATGATTCCTCATAATTTTCTAAAAAACCTGTGCATAATATAAAATCTGCTTTTTCTAGACTTGTTATATTTTCCTCAAACCCTTCTGACAGCATGCTGTCTCTTTGTGGACCTAAGTGATAGAAATTTTTTCCGTAAACTTGATTTCTTAAGCTTTGCAAAGTGGCTTCTCCAGAAGTAAATACATTTTGAATTAAATTTTTATTCATATTTAATTTGAGTAAAAATTTTTCAATATATTTTGATGGTCTTGGTGCATTAGACATTAGTACAAATCTTTTCTTTAATTTATTCAAATTCTCCAACACTTCTATAGCGCCAGGATTCAATTTAACCCCATCATGGACTACTCCCCATAAATCTATGAAAAAAGTATCGTACTTTTCCTGCACTTGGTGTAGGCCCTTAATTAATTTTGTTGTCATGTGTAATAAATGATTAGCCCAAGAAAGATTAAAAATACACTATTTTGGTGTTTTTGTGCCATAAATTACAAGTTTTTAGATAAGGTATTGAAATTTCTATATCTAACACTATATATCAGCTAAATAAAAAATTAGGAGTTAATTTAATATGAAATTTAGACCTTTACATGATCGTGTTTTAATTGAAGTTTTGGATGGCGAAGAAAAAACTGCAGGTGGAATCATTATACCAGACACAGCAAAAGAAAAGCCTCAAGAAGGAAAAGTGGTTGCGATGGGATCAGGATCCAGAACTGAAGATGGAAAAATTATACCAATGGATGTTCAGGTAGGAGATGTAGTGCTTTTTGGAAAATGGTCAGGCACTGAAGTTAAAATTGACGGAAAAGAATATAGCATAATGAAAGAATCTGATATTATGGGAATATCGAAAGGAAAAAAATAAAATGTCTAAAATTATATTATTTGATACTGAAGCAAGAACTAAAATGTTAAAAGGGGTTGATACCCTTGCTAATGCCGTAAAAGTAACCTTGGGACCCAAAGGAAGAAATGTAGTTTTGGATAAGTCATATGGCGCTCCAAGAACAACTAAAGATGGTGTTACTGTAGCTAAAGAAATTGAGCTTCAAGATAAATTTGAAAACATGGGAGCTCAAATGGTTAAAGAAGTTGCGAGCAAAACAAATGATGAGGCTGGTGACGGAACTACAACTGCAACTATACTGGCTCAAGCAATAGTTAGAGAAGGAATTAAATACGTTACCGCAGGCATGAATCCTATGGATGTTAAACGTGGTTTAGATAATGCTGTAGCGCACGTAATAGAAAAATTAAAAGCATCATCAAAAAAAGTTAAAAGCAGCGATGAAATAGCTCAAGTAGGAACAATTTCTGCAAATGGAGAAAAAGAAATTGGAGATATGATTTCAAAAGCTATGCAAAAAGTTGGTAATGAAGGAGTAATTACTGTTGAAGAAGCTAAAGGAATTGAAACAGAATTAGATGTTGTTGAAGGGATGCA
>Ga0114997_10003520_pt1 | contig 12272 bp, 9 predicted proteins | sample ArcticOcean_MG_C_2_FD_87045 | JGI IMG/M metagenome (GOLD analysis project Ga0114997, IMG submission 87045) | Marine microbial communities from western Arctic Ocean - ArcticOcean_MG_CB4_136 | ecosystem: Environmental > Aquatic > Marine > Oceanic | place: Arctic Ocean: Canada Basin | collected... | reverse complement strand
TTGGAGCCTATTCACATTTAGCAGCACTTGAAATTGAGCCCAATGCAGAAGTTGTGCCATGTAAAACTTTTGATGAGTGTTTTTTAAAGGTATCTTCAGAAAGTGGGGCACGAATGGTAATACCTGAATCAAATCGTATTACAGGTAACATTGGAATAGAATATTTAATTTTTAAATATAGATTAAATATTTATGCAGAACATTTTCAAAAAATTGAACATAATTTATTGGGACAACGTGGTGCAAATTTAAAAGATATAAAAGATGTTTTTTCTCATACACAAGGCCTATCCCAATGTTCAAATTTTATTAAAAAAAATGATTTTGCTGAACATGTACGAGCAGATACAGCTGGTTCTGCAGAAGCGATTTCAAAAAAAAAAATTAAAAGCGAGGCGGCAATTGCATCTTCACTAAGTGCAAAAATTTATAAACTTAAAGTACTTGCACCCAACATTGAAAACGAAAAAGGCAATGCAACTCGATTTTTAGTTATGGGTAAAGAAGTTTATCAACCAAAGTTTAGAGACAAAAAATATATAACAGCTTTTTTATTTAAATTGAAAAGCAAACCAGCTGCACTTTATCAATCTCTGGGAGGGTTTGCAATTAATGGTGTCAATTTAACAAAACTTCAGAGCTACCCAGAACAAAACTCATTTGAGTCATATTTCTTTTTGTGTGATTTAGATGGCCACATAGAGGATCCAAAAGTTCAAAAATCTTTAGAAGAATTAGGACTTCATTGCCAAGATTTTCACGTGCTGGGTGTTTTTGAGGCTGATAAATTTAGAGAAAAATAATTCAGACTTTTCTTGTAGATTGGAAAACATTACTGTTATAATAGTTCTGGAGGCTAGAGGTAAATGCTGCTTGAACCCGACCAGATCTTAACGGAAGCAATCGTAAAGACAGTTTTTTAGGTTCTAGTCTCCTTATAAAAATGAATAAAAATACAAAAGTTTTAGCTTTAAAATATAGGCCCAAGACATTTGATGATCTAATAGGTCAAGATGTGGTTGCTCAAACAATATCTAATTCAATTAAAGCAAATAAAGTACCTAATGCTTATCTATTTACAGGGATTAGGGGAATTGGAAAAACTACTACAGCAAGAATAGTAGCCAAATCTTTAAACTGTTCAAGTGGTACGGATGAACTTTGTAAAGATAATCTTTGTGAAAATTGTACAGCTATTGCAGATTCAAATCATATCGATGTATTAGAAATGGATGCAGCAAGTAAAACTGGTGTCGACGATGTAAGAGATCTTATTGAATTTTCTAGATATGGTCCAACTACAGCTAAATATAAAATATTTATTATTGATGAAGTTCACATGCTTAGCAAACAAGCATTTAATGCACTGCTAAAAACCTTGGAGGAGCCGCCAGAGTACTTGAAGTTTATTTTTGCAACTACAGAAATAAAAAAAATCCCAATTACTGTAGTCTCTCGATGCCAAAGATTTGATTTATCTAGAATTAAGTCTTTAGAATTATTTAATTTTATCAAAAAAATTAAAGACAAAGAGAATGGCAACGCATCTGATGATGCGCTTAAATTAATTGTAAAAATTTCAGAAGGATCTGTTAGAGATGCCTTGTCATTACTTGATAGAGCATTACTTACATTAGATAAAGACAAGGAACTAGATTTAGCTTCTGCGCAAAAAATATTTGGCTATTTTGATAAATCTCAATTAATTAGTTTATTTCACCTAATATTTGAAGGTAAAGAAGTGGAGGTTTTAAATACCTATAGAGAAATTTATAACCAAGGAGTTGAGCCTAAAATTTTTATAAATGATTTTTTAGAGCTTTTATACTATTTTAAAAATATTGAGTCATTAAACATTGATAGTACAAATTTTTCGTTAAATGATGAGGAATTTAATAGAATTAAAGAAATTTCTGAAAAAGTTAATAACGAAACTTTAATATTATTTTGGCAGTTTACTATTAAAACACTAGAAGAGCTCGATATTGTTTCCAATCAACATTTATCAATGGAAATGTTCTTAATTAGATTAATTCATTTGAGAAACATTAAGAACACTTCAGATGCCAACTATGAAGGCTCAAATCACACAAATGAAAAGATTAATCAAAATTCTTCTTTGCAAAAAAAAGATGATAAAGATTTTTTTGGAATAAAAGATAAGGCAGAAGCAATTGGTCAAATGAAAAATATTGCTCAAGAGAAAGATGCCACATTAAAAGATAATAAGGAAGTTCAAACACAGACCAATCTTATAAATTCTTTTGATGATTTATTAGATATATGTTCTTTAAAAAAAGAGATTAAATTAAAATACGAATTAGAAAAAAATGTTAATCTCGTTAGCTTTGAAGATCAAAGAATTGAGATCTCATTTAATGAAGATTTAGATAAAGATTTTGTCAAAGATTTATCTTTAAAGCTTTTTGAATGGACCAATAAAAGATGGATAATAATACTCAGTAAAACGAAAGGCCAACCATCTAAAAAAGAAACACAAGTTAACTTAAAAATAGAGCTAATAAAAAATGTAAAAAATTCTTCAATTTATAAAAATATTTTAAAAAATTTCCCAGATGCTGAGTTACTTGATGTTAAAACTATTGAGAAAGAAAATAAGAATGACTGATTTTACAAAGATTTTAGATAAAGCTAAAGAATTAGAATTAAAAATGAAAGAGAGCCAAGAAAAGATTAAAAATATCCAAGCCATAGGAACATCGGGTTCCAACTCAATAAAAGTTACGTTAAATGGTGAAAACGAAATGATTAAAATTAATTTATCAGATGAAGTGATGAAAGAAGACAAGGTCATAATAGAAGATTTAATAGTAGCAGCCCACAATAATGCAAAATCTGAATTAAAATCAAAAACGTCTGAGGAAATTTCAAAGTCTACAAGTGGCTTTGGAATTCCTGGTTTTAAATGGCCACTTTAATTGGATGCAAAATATTAATGAAATAGAAGAGTTAATCAAATTAATTGCTAAACTTCCAGGTCTAGGACCAAAATCTGCAAAAAGAATTGTATTAAAACTTATTAATAATAGGGATGAATTAGTGAAACCAATGGCTAATACTCTAGCTCAAGTTTATAAAAATGTTATTAGATGTCAGTCTTGTGGCACCTTAAAATCTAATTCTTTAGGTTGTAATAACTGTGAAAATACAAAAAAAAAATATAATAAAATATGTGTCGTTGAGGATATTGCAGATCAGTGGTCCATAGAAAATTCAAATATATACAAAGGATACTTTCACATATTGGGTGGAACAATTTCATCTCCCGGTCAAAGAAAAGAGGATCTTTTAATCAATTCGTTGGCTGAAAGAGTTGTTAGAGAAAATATTGAAGAGGTCATTTTAGCTACAAGTGCAACTGTTGAAGGCCAAACAACAGCCTACTACATTCAAGATAGTCTTAAAAAAACAAGTGCAAAAATTACAAAACTCGCACAAGGGCTACCTGTCGGGGGTGAAATAGAAAGTTTAGATGATGGAACTTTATACTCAGCTTTTAAGAATAGAAGTGGGATCAAAACTAATTCTGACTAGACTTCTTTAGCAATCTATTTAGATGTAATAGTGGTTCTGTATAACCAGAAGGTTGCTCCTTACCTCTAAATATCAAATCACAAGCTGTTTTAAAAGCAATTGATTGCTCAAAATTTTCAGACATCATTTCATAACTTCCTTTTCCAGAACGATTGTATACGCCATCATTTTTATTTTGATCATCAACAATCTTTGCCATTTTTTTCATTACCTCCATAACTTGTGATTTTGTACAAATATTATGATGTATCCAATTAGCAATATGTTGTGATGAAATTCTTAAAGTGGCTCTATCCTCCATTAAACCAATATTATTAATATCAGGAACCTTTGAACAGCCAACTCCATGATCTATCCATCTTACAACATATCCTAAAAGAGTCTGTGCCGAATTAGAAATTTCAGAATTAATTTCTTCCACCGACCAGTTTGGCCTATCTGCTACTGGAATTGTTAGCAGGTCATCAAGTTTTGCAGATGCTCTTTTTTGAATTTCTTTCTGTTTATCAAAAATATTTATTTCATGATAATGTAAAGCATGAAGGGCTGCGGCTGTAGGTGAGGGAACCCAGGCACAATTTGCACCAGCCATCAAATGACCAGTTTTTTGTGCCATCATATCTTTCATCTTATCGGGCATAGCCCACATTCCCTTACCAATTTGGGCTCTACCTGAAAGGCCACACTGCAGACCAATATCAACATTATTATTTTCATATGCACCAATCCATTTAGAAGATTTCATGTCTCCTTTTTTAACCATAGGGCCAGCCTCCATTGAAGTATGCATTTCATCACCAGTTCGATCTAAAAATCCTGTATTAATAAAAAATACTCTATTTTCAAGTGTTCTGATGCACTCTTTTAAGTTTGAAGAAGTTCTTCTTTCTTCATCCATGATACCAATTTTACATGTATATTTTTCTAATTTTAAAACTTCCTCAACTTTAGTAAAAATCAGATCTGTAAATGAAGTTTCATCAGGGCCATGCATTTTTGGCTTCACTATATAAATAGACCCACTTCTTGAGTTACTTTTTTTATTTAGATCATGAAGACATGCTGCTGTGGTTATAAAAGCATCCATAATACCTTCAGGTATCTCAGAACCATCTTTTAAAAGAATTGCAGAGTTAGTCATGAGGTGTCCAACATTTCTTATAAGTAGCAAACTTCTTCCATGTAATTTTAATTCTTTTCCATTTTTTGAAATATAACTTCTGTCAGGATTTAATTTACGCTCAAAAGTCTTTCCATTTTTTTTAAAAGTTGATTTTAAATTACCCTTCATTAATCCTAGCCAATTACGATAACAAATAACTTTGTCATCAGCATCTACAGCTGCAACACTATCTTCGTTATCACAAATAGTTGAAACTGCTGCCTCAATAATAATATCGCTGATTTTTGCAGAGTCTTGTTGTGAACTGAAAGCATTCGGATCTATAATTATTTCTATATGAAGATTATTATTTTTTAAAATTATTGCAGAAGGACTATTAACCTCCCCCCTATGACCAATAAATTTAGACATATCCTCTAGTGGCTTTTCAATATCGTCTTTTAATACAATTAGGGAGCCATCGTTAATTTTAAATCCTGTAATATTATGCCACTCTAAACCTTCTAAAGGAAAATGCTTTTTTAAAAAATCTCTTCCATATTTTATGACCATTTCACCTCTTAAAGGGTCATATCTTTGTGAGGTACTATCTTCAGATTGCTCGATTACATCTGTGCCATATAAACTGTCATACAAACTCATCCATCTTGCATTGGCAGCATTTAATGCATACCTTTCATTCATGATTGGAACTACTAATTGTGGTCCTGCAATAGTAGTTATTTCCTCATCAACATTTTTAGTTTTAATTTTAAAATCAGGTCCCACATCTTTTAAATAACCAATTTCTATTAAAAATTTTTTATATTCTTCTAGATTAATTTCATAACTTTTATTTTTAATATGCCAGGCATCTATTTTTTTTTGCAAGTCTCCCCTAATTTGAATTAACTCCTTATTTCTAGGGGATAATTCATGAACAGCTTTATCAAATCCTAACCAAAAATGTTCTGGAGAAATATTTGTATCTTTAAGTAGCTCAGTATTGATGAATTTTAAAAGTTCATTAGATACTGAAAGGTTATTAATTTTTGTATGTTGTTTTTTCATAGCACTCATTTGACCCCATCTGTATTTTTGCCTGAGAGTTTTTTCTCCATCGGCGAGATTAAATCTCTTTCCAGAGTGTTATGTTTATCAACGGTCCTTTTGCCTGAGAGTTTCCGGGGTGGTTGCTCCTTCGGCGCTATATAATTTATAGTCTCTCCCGATAAATTAAGAATAAAACCTTAACTGAAATAAGTCAATTGTTTAATAAATACAATAATTTTATTTGTATCGTTATTAATTATTTAAATCATTTTATTGCCTTTTTTGTCAATTAATCAATACTGGATTTATTCAAATGAAAAATTATTTAAATTTTGAGACAGACATTAAAGATCTAGAGTCTGAAATAGAAAAGCTAAAAGACCCATATAATCAAGGTGGTCTTTCTGAAGTAGACACAAAAAAAATTTCTAAGTCACAAAAGGAGATAGATGAAAAATTGAAGGAAATTTACTCTAATTTAGATCCATGGCAGACAACTTTAGTTGCAAGACACGAAGATAGGCCAAAAGCAAAATTTTTTATAGATAATTTATTTGAGGATTTTATTCCATTATCAGGCGATAGATTTTATGGAGAGGACAGATCAGTTCTAGTAGGTTTCGCAAAATTCAATGAAAAATCAGTTTTAGTCATTGGACAAGAAAAGGGCGACAGTCTTGAGTCTAGAATTGATAGAAATTTTGGAATGATGAGACCAGAGGGGTATAGAAAAACTTTAAGGTTAATGAAGCTTGCAGATAAATTCAATATACCAATAATTTCTTTTATAGACACACCGGGAGCATACCCAGGAGTTGGAGCCGAAGAAAGAGGACAAGCAGAGGCAATTGCAAAATCAATAGAATGCTGCATGCTATTGAATGTGCCAACATTTGCAATAGTCATTGGCGAAGGTGGCTCAGGTGGTGCAATTGCATTAGCCTCATCCAATAAAGTTTTAATGTTAGAAAATGCAATTTACTCTGTAATATCTCCAGAAGGATGTGCCACAATTTTATGGAGAGATCCAAAAAGAACACTTGATGCTGCAAAAGCAATGAAATTATCATCAAAAGATCTTTTAGATCTAAAAGTGATTGATGAAATTATTCCTGAGCCAGCTGGAGGAGCTCACAGAGATAGAGATTTAATATTAAACAACGTTAAGAAATCAATCGAAAATAACTTGAATGAATTTTTCAATATGAGTGGAGATGAAATTTTTAATCATAGAAAAAATAAGTTTTTAGCAATTGGAAGAAATAAAGGTTTTATTGGTCGATTAGATGACTCAAGTACATTAAGTATTAAAAAAAATAAGATTGTTGTATTAATTGAAAATTTTTTTAAGTCCAAGTTTAATGTGGGTATTTTTTTCTTGGTAATAATTTTGTTAAGTTATTTAATATTTTTTTTATAGAGAACCACAGCATTTTTTATATTTTTTTCCAGATCCACATAAACAAGGTTCATTTCTGCTCATTTTTTTACCAATATATTTTGATTCAATCATAGATGGTTTGCTAATTTCTTTTTTCTCGTGCTCTTGAATAACTCTCATGTTTATTAAAATCGTTATAACGTCAATTTTTAATTTGTTTAATAAGTTTTCAAAAAGATGAAAGGCTTCTTTTTTATACTCAACCAAAGGATCCCTTTGACCATAAGATCTAAGTCCTATAACTTGTCTTAATTGTTCAAGATATTGGATGTGTAGTTTCCAGTTTAAATCTATGCATTGAAGAAAAATTCTTTTTTCAATTTCTTTTGCTTTTTCTTCATCTAGCATTTTGATTCTTTCATTTCTTGCATCTATAAACTTAGAATAAATTTTTTCTTTAAAATCCTGGTCTTTTAAACTTATCAAATTTACGAAATCTTGATTATCAATACTTTTTCCAAATAAAGTTTTTAATTGATTGGTAAGTTCATTGTTTTTTGTTTTTGATAATTCTTGACTTTTTAAGTCCATTAAATGAAATATAATTTCAGACATAAACTCATCTGAATAGTCAAAGACTTTTGCACTATTCATTACATTGTTTCTTTGAGAAAATATTACATGTCTTTGATCGTTTAAAACATTATCAAATTTTAATAAATTTTTTCTTATATCAAAATTTCTTGCTTCGACTTTTTGTTGTGCTCTTTCAAGAGCTTTATTAATCCAGGGATGATCAATACTTTCTCCGTTTTTTAATCCAAGTTTTTGAAGAATATTATTCATAGACTCTGAACCAAAAATTCTCATTAAATCATCCTCTAAACTGACATAAAAAATTGAGTTTCCCTCATCACCCTGGCGACCCGCTCTTCCTCGTGCTTGATTATCAACTCTTCTAGACTCCATTCTTTCAGTGCCAATTACAAATAGACCACCTAGTGATTTTATTTTATCTTTGTTAATTGAAAGCTCTTCATCGGAGAGGCTACCTTTTTTACCACCTAACTGAATATCAACACCCCTGCCAGAAATACTTGTTGTAATAATTACCGAGTTTAATTTTCCGGCATTTGCTATAATTTCTGCTTCATTTTCATGATTTTTTGCATTTAAAACAACATGCTTTACTTTTACTGTATCAAGAAGTTTTGAATAAATTTCAGACTTATTAATGCTTGAGGTAAAAATTAAAATTGGTTGACCCTTTTTTTGACATTCTATGACTTTTTCAATTATAGCCTTATTTTTTTCTAATTCAGTTCTAAAAATTTGATCATTCCAATCTTTTCTAATCATTTCTTTATTTGTAGGAATTATAACTACAACTAAATTATATATCTCATAAAACTCTTCAGCTTCTGTTGCTGCAGTTCCAGTGCATCCTGAAATTTTATCATAGAGTTTAAAATAATTTTGATAGGTTATTGATGCAAGGGTTTGATTTTCAGCTTGTACATCTATTTGTTCTTTTGCCTCAAGTGCTTGGTGAAGACCATCTCCAAATCTTCTTCCCTCTAGAATTCTACCTGTAAGCTCATCAATAATTTTTAATGATTCATCTTTAACAATATAATCTCTACCTTTTTCAAATAAATGATTTGCTTTTAATGACTGATTGACATGATGAACTAAACTCAAATTTTCAGGATCATAAAAATTATTATTTTTTAGACTTCCTGTGCTAGAAAATATTTTTTCTATTTCATTTATTCCTTCATTTGTTAATAAAATATTTTTATCCTTTTCATCGATCTCATAATGTTCTGATTTTAACATTCTAACCAGTTTATCGATTGCAAGATATTGATCTGTTTTATCTTCAACCTCACCTGAAATTACTAGTGGCGTTCTAGCCTCATCAATTAAGCAAGAATCTATTTCATCAACAATTGTAAAAATATGATCTCTTTGAACCATCTGCTCTTTAGAGAATTTCATATTGTCTCTCAAGTAGTCGAATCCCAGCTCACTGTTAGTTGCATAAGTAATATCTAAATCATAGTTTTTCTTTCTTTCTAAATCATCTTGATCATTATTTATGTATCCAGAAGTTAAACCTAAAAATTTATAAATTTCCCCCATTTCCTGAGAATCTCTTTTAGCCAAATAATCATTAACTGTAACTATGTGCACTCCTTTGCCATTTAAAGCATTTAAGTAGGCCGCAAGACTAATAGTTAAAGTTTTTCCTTCACCAGTTTTCATTTCTGCAATTTTTCCTTCATGAAGAACAACCCCACCTATTATTTGAGAATCGTAATGCCTCTCATTTCGAGTTCTTTTAGAAGCTTCTCTTACAAGAGCAAAGGCTTCCGGCAATAAGCTATTAATATCTGATCCTTGACTGAGTTTATTTTTCAACTCCAGAGTTCTTTTTGGAAAACCTTCATCTGAGAGTTCTTTAATTTTCTCTTCAAAAGAGTTAACTTTTTCAATAATCTTAGCAATTCTATCAAGCTCTTTTTGATTGCTAGATTTAACGAATTTAGAAAAAAAATTTAAAGGATTAAGCATTTAATTTATTTGATATATTAATTATTTATAACTTTTAATATAAGTATTAAATAAATATTTTAAATAGCATGAAAATTAACTTTTTAAACGCCCTAAACCCTAAGTCGAAAATGAACGAGTTCCAGGATTTAGATCATATTGATGGAGTTTCAATTACCACTGTTTGCGCAAATTTGTACAATAAGCCAAGAGATGACTTGGTTATGTTTTATTTCAGAGATGGGGCAAACCATGCTTCAGTTTATACTAAATCAAAAATAGTTTCGGAAAATATTAAATGGAATTTAAATACAAAAAGTAAAAAGGTAAAATCTCTTATTGTTAATACCAGAAATGCGAATGCTTTTACAGGTCATAAAGGATATCAAGCTCTAAAAGAAATTGCAGATGAAATGGCATTTCAACTATCAAAAAAACAAACAGAAGATGAAGAAAGCCCTAAAAAAATTTCAGCAAAAGAAATTCTTTTTGGATGTACAGGCACAATTGGTGAAAAATATCCAACTGAAAAAATCAAAAAAAGTATTCCAAATTTAATTAATAAAATAAAATATACTCAGAATAAATTGATTTGGATGAAAGCAGCTCTTGGTATAATGACAACAGACTTAAAACCAAAATTGGCTATGGAAGAATGTATGGTTGGTAATAAAAAAGTTAAGATATATGGTATTGCAAAAGGATCTGGAATGATTTTTCCTAATATGGCAACTACACTTGGATATGTCTTTACAGATGCTGATCTTACAAATGATGTTTTAAATAAATTACTTAAAAAGAATATTGAAACAACTTTTAATGCAATCTCATGTGATGGAGACACAAGTACTAATGATATGGTTTCAATTTTTTCAACTGGGAAAGTGAACAATGTAGAAATAAAAAATATTACTGATAAAAAGATAAAAAACTTTGACCAAGCATTGCATTCAGTATTATTAAGTTTAGCAAAAAGAGTAGTAGCTGATGGTGAGGGAGCAAGTAAGTTTATTACAATTAAAGTTATGAAATCTAAGACAGAGGATGATGCAAAAAAAATTGCTTTTTCAATTGCCAATTCACCATTAGTTAAAACGGCTATTGCAGGTAGAGATCCTAACTGGGGAAGAATTATAATGGCCATAGGTAAAACCGATGTAGATATTGAAGTAAACAAACTATCCATTAAATTGGGATCTATAAAAATTATTGAAAAAGGTCAGTTATCAAAAACATATATCGAGAGCGATGCTGCAGTATACTTGAGGGAAGAAAAAAAAATTGATATAGATGTTGATCTCAACTTAGGTAAAAAAAATTTTACAGCTTATACTATGGATCTTACTAAAAAATATATTGATATCAATGCTGATTATAGAAGTTAGTTTATTAAAAATGATTCATGATTAGATATAATCTGAGCTGTAAAGATTGTGATATTTCATTTGATAGCTGGTTTTCTTCATCTAAAGAATATGAAAAATTAAAAAAAAAAAATTTTATAAATTGTTATAATTGCAACTCACTAAATGTTCAAAAAAGTTTAATGTCACCAAATATATTTAGTTTAAAAAATAATCTAAAAATCGATAAAAAAGATAAAAAATATGAAGAAATTCAAAAAAAAATATCCAAATATCAAGAATATATTAAAAAAAACTTTGACCATGTTGGAGAAAAATTTGCTTATGAAGCAAGGTCTATCCATTATGGAAATAAAAAATTATCTAAAGGGATTTATGGTACTGCAACAAAGAACGACTTAAAAGAACTGAAAGAAGAGGGTATAGAAACAGAGATGATGCCCTGGATTAAAGATATAACAAATTAATTTTTTAAAAACTTTGCAATATAATTAACAGAGGTATCACTACTTACTTTCCAAGCATTATCTAAAATATTTAATTTCATACCATCTAATTTTTTAAGTACTAAATTATTTTTTTTTGTAATATCTATTAAGTCATCAGGCTTAATAAATTTTTCCCAATCATGTGTTCCAATTGGTAGCCATTTTAAGATATATTCTGCTCCTACAATTGCAAGAGCATAGGATTTTAATGTTTTATTTAATGTAGCAATAAACATTATGCCATTTTTTTTTAATAACTTTGAACTTTCTTTAATAAAAAAATTTACATCTTCCACATGTTCAATTATCTCCATATTTAAAATTACATCAAATTTTACTTTAGTTTTTAGCATTTCAGGTGATGCAACTCTATAATCTATTTTAAGCCTGTTTTTTTTTGCATGAAATTTTGCAACTTTGATATTTTTTTCTGACGCATCAATTCCAACCACACGTGCACCAAGTCTGCACATGGGCTCAGATAACAATCCACCACCACATCCAATGTCTAATATCTTGATATTTCTAAACGGTTTAATTGAATCTTTAATATTAAAATCTTTAGATAAATTATCTTTTATATATTTAATTCTTATGGGGTTAAAATTATGTAATGGTTTAAATTTACCATTAGGATTCCACCATTCTTTAGCAATTTTAGAAAATTTTTCTATTTCTTTTTTATTTATTGAATTCATAATAGATGACTTGTGGACATAACAATTAAGATGTATTTTATCAATATTAATTAAACAAAATTATCAATGAAAACT
>Ga0114997_10003518_pt1 | contig 12280 bp, 14 predicted proteins | sample ArcticOcean_MG_C_2_FD_87045 | JGI IMG/M metagenome (GOLD analysis project Ga0114997, IMG submission 87045) | Marine microbial communities from western Arctic Ocean - ArcticOcean_MG_CB4_136 | ecosystem: Environmental > Aquatic > Marine > Oceanic | place: Arctic Ocean: Canada Basin | collected... | reverse complement strand
TATTAAATTTTTCTACTATTTTTTTATAAGGATCAATATGGGGTTTTGGAACAAAGTCAGCATCAACTATATCAAACGCTCCATCAAATAAACCATCGATACCCAATTGTTTTGTGACATTTTTCACATGTGCATGTGAACCATTAGTAAATATATATTTTTTTTCTTTAATCTTTATTAACTCTTCTTTTAATTTAAGATCTTTAGGTAGCCAGCTAATGTCAATATCATGCACAAATTCCAGAAAATCATTTGGGTCTATATTATCTTGTTTCATCAATCCTGATAATGTCGTGCCATATTCGTAGAAGTATTTTTTCTGAATTTCTTTTGCTTTAATCAAATCCACATTCATTTTTTTTGAAATGAACGCACTCATTTTTTTATCAACTTCAGAAAATACTTTTGTTTGTCCCGAGTACAAAGTATTATCGAGATCAAAAATCCAGTGCTTTATATCTAATAAATTTTTCACTCTCTTATTAAAGTTCCAGAACCTTTATCAGAAAGTAGCTCAAAAAGTATTGAGTGATTTTTTCTTCCATCGATAATACATACTGCTTTAACACCATTTTTTGCAACATCTAGGCAGTTATTAATTTTAGGTATCATTCCACCAGAAATGATCTTTTGATTAATTAATTTTTTTGCTTCACTTGAATTAATTTCAGGTATTAGTTTTTTTTCACTATCAAGCACACCTTCTACATCACTGATAATCATTAATCTTCTAGCTTTTAATTCTTTAGCTACCGAACCAGCAACCGTATCTGCATTGATGTTAAAAGTTTGATTATTTTTATCTAACCCAAGTGGCGCAACAACAGGAACTTCATTAACTTTAATAATTTCTTTCAAAACATCAGTTTTTATATGGGTCGGAATACCCACAAAGCCTAATTTATCACTTTCAGGTTTTACAGTTATTATATTGTATTCTTTTGACGTAATTCTTCTTGTTTTACAAGATTGATCTTTTAAAGCATTGACAATTTCCCTATTAAATTCGATCAATACATCTTCAACTATATTAATAGTATTTTTATCTGTAACTCTTAATCCATTAATAAAATCACTTTTAATATTAAGTTCACCTAATTTGTTATTTATTCTTTTTCCACCACCGTGAACAATTATAGGATTAAAGCCAAGTTTCTTTAAAACAGCAACATCTTCGATAAAAATTTTAAATAATTTTGGATCAACTAAAACACTTCCACCACATTTAATGACAATAAATTCATCATTATATTTTTCTAAGTATTTTCTTACCTCATCAACTGTTGGGCCATTTTCAGGCAAGATATTTATCAACTCTTCTTTTTTTAACAGTGACATCTAAGTTGTTTTAATAGTCATTTTTCTTTGAACAATGTACTGCTGAATCATTGTGAAGATATTATTAAATGTCCAATATATAACTAAGCCAGCAGGGAAAGGTGCAAGTATTACAGTTAAAAATATTGGAAAAAACATAAAGATTTTAGCCTGGATAGGGTCAGGCGGTGTTGGATTTAGTTTTTGTTGAATAAACATGGTGATGCCCATAGCGATAGGCCAAGCTCCGATTAGCAGAAAAGAAGGAGGATCAAAGGGAACTAAACCAAAAAGGTTAAATAATGAGGTTGGATCTCTATCACTTAAGTCTTGTATCCAACTAAAAAATGGCATGTGTCTCATTTCAATAGTAACAAATAAAACTTTATACAAAGCAAAAAAAACTGGAATCTGCACAAGTATCGGCAAACAACCACTCAAGGGATTGACTTTTTCCCTCTTATAAAGGGCCATCATCGCCTGCTGCAATTTCATTTTATCATCTTTATGAAGTTCTTTTAATCTAGCCATTTCTGGTGCTAAAAGTTTCATCTTTCCCATGCTTTTAAAGCTAAAGTTGGCAAGAGGAAAGAAAGCCAATCTAATACAAACTGTAACAGCTATAATTGCCAAACCATAATTACCAAGTAATTTAAAGAAATAATCTAGAACAAAAAATAGGGGTTTTGTAATGAAATACATAAAGCCCCAATCAATCGCTAGGTCAAACTTATTAATTTTTAGGTTTTGAGCATAACCATCAATAACGTTGACTCTTTTAGCGGCAACTATAATTTTAATTTCTTCTTCAATGGAGCTATTCGCATTAACCTCTATACCTTGAGTGGATATGTAGTTAGCACGAAACTTGTTTTTATAATCAAAAGTTGTTTTAAATTCTTTACCTTTAGGTGGAATAACTGAAGTTACCCAAAATTTATCTGAGATAGCAACAAATCCCTCTTGCGCAGTTTGTGTAAATTTTTTTTCCTGAATATCATCATAATCTTCTTCAATTAACTCATCATCAAGTACTGATAAAAATCCTTCATGCAAAATATAAAAACCAGAAATTTCTGGTAATTTATTTCTAATTATCTGACCATAGGAGTAAAAATTATAAGATTTATTTGATTTGTTAACTATCTTCTCTTTTACAGTAAAAAGAAATTGATCATCCAAACTTATATATTTTTCGAATGTAATATTTTGAGAGTTACTCCACGTTAATTTTATAGGGCTTTTGTTCGTTAATTTTTTATTCCCAAAAACTTTCCAGACAGTTGAGGAGTCTGGTACATCTATATTTTTGTTACTGGTTACAAAGCCACTTTCAATTAAATAACCATCTTCAACATTTCTTGGACTTAATAAACTTACTTTTTTGCTGCCATTTAGTTTTACATTATATTCTTTAAAAGTTAGATCATCTATTGCGGCACCTTTTAAGGAAATAGATCCAATCACACTACTATTTTCGAATTGAATTCTATCATTTTTTTTTAAAGCATCACTTCTTGAAAGTTTTACAAAACTTTCATTTTGTTCTAAACTTGGGGCATCTGAATCTTTTTCAATTTTTTCTTGCTTAACTTGGTTCTGTTTTATTTCATTAGGTGTTGGTGCAAAAAATAAAGAGTATAGAATGATTACAGCAGCACTAAGAGAAATTGCAGCTATTACGTTTTTACTTTCCATTATTTTTTAACCTTTTCTTGTTTAACCACAGGGTCGAAACCTTGGCCTCCTCCTAAAAATTTAATAGGATGACAAGACATAACTCTTTTTGTTGCTTTAAGAACACCTCTAATAAGTCCATAGGATTTAAGACAATCAATAGTATATTCAGAACAAGTGGGAAGGTAACGACATGATGGAGTTAAATATGGACTAATAAGAATTTGATAAATTTTTATTAATTTTATTAATATAGATGAAAAAATATTCATTATTTAATTTTTTTAAAATTTGTAAATAAGCTTTCTTTTATTATTGTATATTCACTGTTTAACATAGTTGACTTGGCAATAACAAGATATGAATAATCAAAATTAAAAGATATTTTTTTTACAGCTTCATTTACAATATTTCTCAATCTTCTTTTAATTTTATTTCTCTTAACAGCATTTCCTAATTTTTTTTTTGTAACAAAACTAATATTCAATTTTTTATTATCTTTACTGGAAAGTTTTCCAAAGAAAATAGTGAAATAATTATTTGAAATTTTTTTTTTATTAAGCAAATCTTTAAAATCTTCATTCTTGGAAAGAGCAACAATTTTGCTTTTCATTTGCTAAACAGATACTGTTAAAGACTTTCTTCCCTTAGCTCTTCTCCTAGCTAAAAGCTTTTGCCCACTTTTAGTTTTCATTTTTGACCTAAAGCCATGTTTTCTTGCTCGCTTGATATTTGATGGTGAATAAGTTCTTTTCATAATTAGGTATATGTTTATTAAAATTTCGATCTTTATAGTAATTAAATATATAAATAACAATAGAAGATTTTATAATAAGATAGTTATTTATGGAAAAAATGAAAAAAGTTAAAATTTTTTTAGGTTTATTTTATTTAATTCTGATTTCAGGATTTTTATTCTTCTTTTTTTCAAAATTTACTTTAGATGAAATTTCTTCTTATCAGTTTATTCAAGCTAATAGAGATTATTTTTTTCAAATTAAAGAAACAAATTTAATTCTTATTTCTTTAATATTCTTAATTGGAAGCATTATTTTTGTTCTTATGTTAGGCTTCGGAAGTCCTGTTGCTCTATTAGGTGGGTTTATTTTTGGAAAATGGATAGGTACTTTAATTGTTGTATTTGGATTATCTATTGGAGCAACATTTCTTTATATATTTGCAAATTATTTTTTAAAAGATTTTATTAGAGATAAGTTTCTTCATAAATTTAAAAATTTAGAAAAAAAATTCAAAAAAAATGAATTGATTTATTTTTTTTTGTATAGATTTGTTGGTGGTATACCATTTCAGTTAGCGAATGTACTGCCTGTAATATTTAACGTTAGTATTAAAAATTATTTAATAGGAACATTCACTGGTACTATGCCATCATTATTTATTATAGTTTCATTAGGCAGTGGAATTGAAAAAATTGTTAATAATAATAAGCAAGCACCCACAATAGTTGATTTATTATTTTCTCCAGAAATTTATATACCTATTTCATTTTTTATTTTATTAATTTTAATTACCATAATAATAAAAAAAATTTTTTATAATACTTAATATGGTGCCCCCACCAAGAATCGAACTTGAAATTCATCCTTACCATGGACGTGTTATACCATTTAACTATAGGGGCAAAAATTAGCATTTATTAAAAACCTAATATATAAAATCACTTTATTCAAATTATTGCCTTAATTTTTTTCCAATGATGAACTATAAGTATCAAGAAAATATTTTATGGGAATTCATTACGATTATAAATCTACTAAAAGCATGAAGCTTATGGAAAAGCAAGCTAAGAGAGAAAAAAAATTAGCTGAAAAAAAAGCAAAACGTGAAGCTAAAGAGGGCCCGAAAAAAGAAATAGAAATTGAAAAAACTTTAGATGCATCAAAGCCTATTACTCTAGACTTTTTAACTAATCCAGATAAAGATGAGTAATAAAGAAAAAAATAATAAATTAGTGTTAGCTTTAAAAAAGAATCTTAAAAAAAGAAAAATATTTCAAAAAAAAATTAAAAAGAAAAATAAATAAATGTCAGTCCTTTCAGATAAGTGGATAAATAAAATGGCTTTAGAGAAAGAAATGATTTTTCCTTATGAAAAAAAACAAGTTAGAGGAAATAAAATTTCTTATGGACTATCCTCATTTGGTTACGATGCTAGAGTTTCAGATGAATTTAAAATATTCACAAATGTTAATTCAGAAATAGTTGATCCAAAAAATTTTAAAGCTACTAATTTCGTAACTAAGAATGTTTCAGAGTGCATAATACCCCCAAACTCCTTTGTTTTAGCAAGAACCGTTGAGTATTTTAAAATTCCAAATGATGTTCTCGTAATTTGTCTTGGTAAATCAACATATGCAAGATGTGGAATTATTGTTAATGTCACACCGTTAGAGCCAGGTTGGGAGGGATATGTAACACTTGAATTTTCAAACACGACACCATTACCTGCAAAGATATATGCAAATGAAGGCGTTGCTCAATTTGTATTTCTCAAAGGTAATGAAACTCCAGAAACAACATATGCAGATCGAAAAGGAAAGTATATGAAGCAAACTGGGGTAACATTGCCAAAAGTTTGAGATGGAAAAACTAGAAGTATCAGGAGTAAGTAGACTTAAAGGGCAAGTAAAAATTTCAGGTTCTAAAAATGCTTCATTGCCAATTTTAGCCGCAACATTACTTTCAGACCAAAAAATTTACCTTAATAATCTGCCAAAAGTAAAAGATATAGAAACCATGTTGTTACTTTTAAAATCTTTAGGAATGAAAATTACTGAAAAAAAAAATAAGAAGTCAATTTTGATACAAAAAAATAATAAAATAAAAACTTTTGCCTCTTACAACTTGGTAAAAACTATGAGAGCTGGAATTCTAGTTTTAGGTCCACTGTTAGCTAGATATGGAAAAGCAAAAGTTTCATTACCTGGTGGGTGTGCGATTGGATCAAGACCTATTGATATTCATTTAAAAGCTCTATCAAAATTAGGAGTAAAATATAAAATTAATCAAGGATATGTTCATGCAACTGCAACAAAAGGTTTAATTGGAAACAAAATTAAGCTGTCAAAAGTTTCTGTTGGTGCTACAGAAAACTTAATTATGGCAGCAAGCCTCGCTAAGGGAAAAACCACATTATCAAATTGTGCAATTGAACCAGAAATTAAAGATTTGGTTAATTTCTTAAATAAAATGGGAGGCAGAATTAAATGGATAGGCAAAAGAACAATTAAAATTTCTGGAACGGAACAATTTAAAGAAATAAATTATGAGGTTATGCCAGATAGAATAGAAGCTGGAACTTATTTAATAGCAGCAGCTTTAACACAAGGAAGCTTAAAGATTACTGGAATTGATCCAAAAATCATAAAAACTGAAATTAATATTTTAGAAAAAATTGGAGCAAAAATAAAATTAGGTCATAAAGAAATAAATATTCAAGGGAAGAAAAAAATTAAAAATATAAATATAAATACCGCTCCATATCCTGGTTTTAGCACGGACCTTCAGGCTCAAATGATGGTATTGCTTTGCAGAGCAAATAAAAGATCAATCATTAAAGAAAAAATTTTTGAAAATAGATTTATGCACGTTGCAGAATTAAATAGAATGGGAGCAAAAATAAAAGTCAAAGGTAATACAGCCATTATAGAGGGAAATACTAAATTTAAAGCAGCTGAATTAATGGCTACAGATTTAAGGGCATCTGTTTCACTAATATTAGCTGCTTTAACTGCAAAGGGGACATCGAAAATCAATAGAATCTATCACTTGGATAGAGGGTACGAAAAAATTGAAAAAAAATTAAAAAAAATTGGAGCAAAAATAAAAAGGATAACTTAATTAATGAAAAAAAAATATTTAGCTAAAATTATTGCTAAAGATTATCAGGGTCTACAAGTTATTTCTGCATGCTGCGCAAATGCAAAAATAAATATTAATGAAATAAAATACTTACCAAAAAATAGAATTTTTTTATTAAGTTTGAAAAGATTTGAACATGAAAAAAAAATTCAAGATATAAAAATAAATAGTATTTGTAAATTTGAATTTGTAGATAGTGTTAAATCTAAAAATATTAATCAAGAGAAAGAAGGTTTAGAACTTGAATTACTGGCTATTGATGTTTTAAAAAATAAAAAAAACTACGAGATAAACTTAATTTTTTCCAAAAATTCATATATAACTCTATCAACAGAAATTATTGAGACAACATTAGAAGATCAAAATATAGATATATAATGAAGTTGTTAAATAGTAAAAAAAATAATTTTCAAAAAGAAATCGATAAATTCTTATTAATTAGAAAAAATAAGATAAAATTTAATTCTAGTATTGTATCTAAAATTATAAAGGACGTTAAAGATAATGGAGACAAGTCTATACTTAAATATGAAAAAAGATTTAGTAAAAATAATACCATAATACCTAATCCAAAAAAAATAAAAGAACTTATTGCATTGCTTGATCCAAAAGTTAAAAAAGCAATAGACATTGCTTATAATAGAATTTACAAATTTCACTCATTGCAAAAAATAAAAGATATTTCATATACTGATAAATTAAAAAATAAATTGGAATATAAATATATTCCACTAGAGTCAGTAGGAATTTATGTACCAGGATCTACAGTCTCTTATCCTTCTAGTGTTCTAATGAATGCTATCCCAGCTTTAGTTGCGGGTGTTAAAAGAATTGTAATGATAAATCCTGGAAAAAATGGGAAACAAAATCCAGCAGTTTTATATGCTGCTAAAAAATGTAAAATCTCTGAAATTTATTCTGTCGGTGGTCCGGCAGCTATTGCTGGAATCACATATGGTACAAACAAAATTAAAAAAGTTGATAAGATTGTTGGCCCTGGAAATTCACTTGTGGCAGCTGCTAAAAAAGAAGTATTTGGAGATGTAGGAATCGAAGCAATGACAGCCGGTCCATCTGAAGTTACGATTGTTTGTGATAAGTTTTCAAATCCAGAATGGATAGCTAGTGATTTAATAGGACAAGCAGAGCACGATGAACTAGCGCAATGCATATTAATTTCAAAAGATAGAAAAATGATAGATAAAGTAAGAATCTCTATTAAGAATCAATTAAAAAAATTACCCAGAAAAGTAATAGCTACAAAAAGTTTATTCCTAAATGGTCTTTTGGTTTATATTAACTCTAATAAAGGTATTATTAATCTAATTAATAAAATTGCTCCAGAGCACTTAGAGTTAAATATTAAAGATTATAAAAAAATTGTTTATAAAGTTAAAAATGCAGGCTCTATATGTTTAGGCAAGTATGCAGTAATGGCTATGACAGATTATAATGTTGGTACAAACCACGTATTGCCCACAAATTCTACAGCTAAATATTCTAGCGGCGTTAGTATTAATGAATTTTTAAAAAGAATATCTTACGTAAACTTATCGAAAAAGGGTATTGAAACTCTTGGTCCTTCAGCTATAACTCTTGCAAATTTTGAAGGTTTAGAAGGGCATGCTAAATCTGTTGAACTAAGATTAGGGAGAAAAAAATTTTGAGCAAACAAGAAGTATTAACTTTTAAAGGTCAAGTTATTGAGATTTTAAAAAATGCTCAATTTCGTGTAAAACTTGAGAATGGACATATTGTGACAGCACACACAGCAGGAAAACTTCGAAAAAACCGTATTAGAATTTTAAATTCTGACAATGTAACTATAGAAGTTACACCTTACGATTTAACGAAGGGAAGAATTGTTTTTAGATCCTAGGTTTATGCCTCGGTAGCTCAGGAGTAGAGCAGGAGATTGAAAATCTCTGTGTCGGAGGTGCGAATCCTTCCCGAGGCACCACAAATTCCAATAAAATACAGTCTTTTAAAATCTTGTAAATTAAGATTTTCTCGTTAAAACGATCTCAATGATTAGCAAAATTATTATAAAAAAAGAATTAAACAAAGCTTATTTCCATAGCTGCTAGCAGCTATTTATTTATAATATAATTTTAAATCCACACAAAAATAATATAAAAACAAGGAATGCCTGCGTAGTATAACGGTTAGTACGAAAGTTTGTGGAACTTTAGGATTTGGTTCGATTCCAAGCGCGGGTACCAAAAAAAATGAACAAAGAAAATAAATTAATACCTGGTCTTCCGATTGGGTTTGAAGATAGATGGAATAAGAAATTAGCTTTAAAGAAAAAGTTAATTAATATTATTGAGAATAATTTTATAAAATTTGGTTTTGAGCCTCTTGAAACTCCATCTTTTGAAATAAGTGAAAATATAGGATCATTTCTAGCAGATGATGATGATAATTCTATGTCTGATGTATTTTCATTCAAAGATGGAGAAAAGAATATTACTCTTAGATATGACTTATCAAGTCCACTAGCTAGATTTGTTGCACAAAATAATCAAGAATTAGCTCTACCTTATAAAAGGTATGCAATTCAAAACGTATTTAGAAATGAAAAAGCGGGTAATGCGCGTTATAGAGAATTTACTCAAGCTGATTGTGATATTGTTGGAAACGTTAATCCAGCACAAGCTAATGCCGAACTTTGCAATTTAATTGCGAGCACACTATTATCTTGTGGATTAAAGAAAGATCAGTTTACTATTAATATTAGTAATAGAAAAATTGTCCAAGGATTAATCGAAGACCTAAAAATATCTAGGGAAAAACAAGTAAAAGTTATGAGAGCGATTGATAAACTGGATAAACCTGGTTTTGGATTAAGAGGTGTTGAAGATTTATTAAAAAAAGAAAGAGTTGATGCTAGTGGAGCCGTTACTAAAGGGGCTGATTTAACCAATGACGAAACATCACAAATTATTAACTTTTTAAAAGTAAAGAATTTAAAAGAATTAAAGGAAAATTTAAAGAATCCACTATCCCAAGAAGGAATTAAAGAATTACAGGATTTATTAGAAGTAGCAAATTATGGTGATTATCTAGGCCAGATTAAAACTAATTTTACTATTGTTAGAGGGCTTGCTTATTATGATGGTTTTTGTGTTGAAACAAATTTGAATTTTAGAGCAACAAACAATAAAGGCAAAGAGGTGGATGTTGGAAGTTTAGCATCTGGTGGTCAGTATAATAAATTAATTTCAAGATTTAAAGGTGTTGATATACCAGGTACTGGTATTAGCATTGGAGTAGATCGTTTACTATTTGTAATGATGCAACTCGATCAAATTAAAGTAGATGAAAAAAAACCAGTAATAGTCTGTGTGATGGATGAAAAGTATTTAAAAAACTATTATGAAATTTTAAAAGTTTTAAGAAATAATAATATTAATTCTGAAATATTTTTAGATTGTAAGAAAAATCTTGGTAAACAATTAACTTATGCAAATAAAAAGCAATGTCCGGTGGCAATTATTTGTGGTGAAAATGAATTTAAAGATAACACGATTACTTTAAAAAACCTTTTAGGAGTAAAAGGTGAAAACAATCAAGTCACATTTCTAAAAGAAAACTTAATTGATGAAATCAAAAAATTTATCTGAAAAAATTCTTAGATCGGTCAAATCTAAAGGATTTAAATATATTGATTTACCTTCTGTAATTGAAACAAATCATATTGTACAAAGATCAGGAGAAAGTTTTAGAAAGTTTATCTTTTCATTCACAGATCAAAATGGCAGGGAGCTTTGCTTAAGACCAGATCTAACAATTGCTTCTTGTTTAAGGTATCTAGAAAGCAACCTAAGAGGTAAAGAAAAAATATTTTATAGTGGTCAGGCCTACAGAAAATCAGATAACAAGAAAGATTCAATTATTAGAAATCAAGTTGGTTTTGAAATAATTGGTTCTAAAAACGAAAAAAAAGATGACAAAGAAATTATCAACACTGCTTTAAAATCTTTATCAAACCTCAACTATTCAAAAGGAACTTTAAGAATTGGTAATGTTGAAATTTTTAACTTATTAATTTCAAAGTTAGATATTCCAAAACGATGGAAACTAAGACTTTCAAGACACTTTTGGAGAGAAGATTATTTTAATGATTTATTGAAAAGATTAGAAACTAATTCTGATATTGATCCAATAATCGTTGAAGTAGATAAAAAAAGATATTTAGAAATGTTAAAAGATAATCAAAAAATAATAGTTGCAGGAAGATCGATTGAAGAAATCTTAAAGAGATTTAATAATAAAATTAAAGATCCAAGAAGAGCAAGTAGAGGTCAAAATGTTTCAAAGATTATTAAAGATTTTTTAAAGATTAATTGTCCAATAAAACAAGCTGCAGATAAATTAAATACCTTCTTTAAAAAAAATAAAATCAATTTAGCTGTGGATCAAAAATATTTTCCAACTTCATTAAATAAAACTCATAAATTAAATGTAGAATTTTCAGCTTCTTTTGGACGTGAGTTAGAATATTATACAGGTATGGTTTTTAAAATTGATATCAGGTCTAAATCCAAAAATATTAATGTGATCAATGGTGGAAGATACGACAAATTAATTTCAGATCTTGGATCAAATAAACAAGTTTCAGCAGTCGGAGCTGCTTTAAATCTAAATTATTAATAATGAAAAATATAGTTAACATTGGAATTCCAAGTAAAGGTAGACTTAGAAAAGATATTTTAAAAATCTTTAAAAAAAATAAATTAAATTTAATATCTGAAAGAGGGGAAAGAGATTTATTAGGGTCTATTAAAAAACTACCAAATGTTAAGATATTATATTTACATGCAAGAGAGATAGTTGAGAGACTTGGGGATGGATCTTTGGATCTTGGATTCTCTGGTTATGATCTACTAAAAGAAAGTGAAGTTAATGTTCAAAAAAAGATTAATGTAATTAAGAAATATAATTTTGGTAAAGCAAAATTAGTTGTGGCTATTCCAAACCCTTGGATTGATGTTCAGACTGTTGCAGATTTAGAAGAAATTGCTTTCGAATTTAAAGATAAAAAGAAGAAAAGATTAAGAGTTGCAACAAAATATCCAAATTTAACAAGAGAATTTTTATTCTCTAAGGGTGTTACTCAATTTAAATTAGTTAGCAGTCTTGGTGCAACGGAGGCGTATCCCTTTACAGGTTCGTCGGAGATTATAGCGGATATTACATCTACAGGGGAAACCTTAAGAGCAAACAACCTTCGAATACTTAAAGACGGTGAAATTTTAAAATCAGAAGCATGTATGATAATTTCTAAATCATCATCTAAAAACAGCATGGTTAAAAAATTAGTTAAGTTACTTTCTAAGTAATAAATCTTTAAAATTTAATGACATTCCAGGCCAAACTTTTTTAGCCTCCAATAGTTGTAG
>Ga0114997_10003515_pt1 | contig 12287 bp, 13 predicted proteins | sample ArcticOcean_MG_C_2_FD_87045 | JGI IMG/M metagenome (GOLD analysis project Ga0114997, IMG submission 87045) | Marine microbial communities from western Arctic Ocean - ArcticOcean_MG_CB4_136 | ecosystem: Environmental > Aquatic > Marine > Oceanic | place: Arctic Ocean: Canada Basin | collected... | reverse complement strand
GGCCCGTGAACGAATGGATGAAGCGGAGATCCGACGCACGACTGACGAGGATACGCAATTGGCCGACATACTGAGTGGCACCCCCGAAAGAAACTGGAGCCAGAAATGAGCACGCGAAAACTGTTATTGACCTCACTCGCAGTGGGCCTGCTGATTCTTGTCGCTGGCGCCGTGCAGCTCGTCATGATCATGGCGTAACGGTGGCTAAGCTGACCCCGTTCTCGTAGGAGGTCAGTTCGATCGGCGGACAACATGACGTGATCGTGATCGGGGGCGGGCCGGGTGGCTACGCCGCTGCCCTTTATGGGGCCGGCATCGGCCTCAATGTAGGACTGATCGAAAAGGGACCCATCGGCGGCACGTGCCTCCATGTTGGTTGTATCCCGGCGAAGGAACTGCTTGAGACCGCCCATGTCTTTCGCACCGTGCGAGATGCGGCAGAATTCGGCGTGAATTCGTCGACGCCCACGCTCGACTGGTCGGTCACGATGAATCGCAAGCAGGCGATCATCGACCAACTCACTGCCGGTGTGGTTGGTCTCCTCAAGGGCCGTAAGGTGACGGTATACGACGGAATTGGCTCGCTCGGGGCGAACCGGCAGGTCTCGATACGAGGCGGCGAGAGCGGCGAAGTCACGCTCACCGCACCGGCGATCATTCTCGCCACGGGTTCTCTTCCCCGCACGATTCCGGGCTTCGAGGTGGACGGCAAGTTCGTCGTCACTTCCGATGAGGTCCTTTCGATTCCCGAGCTCCCGAAGACCGCCGCGGTCATCGGTGGCGGGGCAATCGGCTGCGAGTTCGCCTCGATGATGGGCGACCTCGGCGTGCAGGTCACCGTGCTCGAAGCAATGCCGCAGATTCTTGTCGGCTGTGATGCCGATGCCGCGAAGGTCGTCGAACGGTCCTTTAAGAAGCGTGGAATCAACGTGCGGACCGGCGTCATGGTGCAGGGCCACACGCCCGACCCGTCGGGCTCGCACACCACCGTCGCGTTCGGCGAGGGCGAGTCTGTCGCCGTTGAGACAGTTGTGGTTTCGGTTGGCCGGCGCCCAAATGCCGACTTGCTTGGCCTCGAAGGCACCGGCGTCACCACTGACCAGCGCGGCTTCGTCGAGATCGATGATCGCTGCCGCACCGGCGAACCCGGTGTGTGGGCGGTCGGCGACCTGGTCAACACGCCGCAGCTCGCGCACGTCGCGTTCGCCGAAGGAATGCTCGCGGTTCGCGATGTGCTCGGCGAGAATCCCGCGCCGCTCGATCATCACGGCACACCCTGGTGTATCTACTGTCATCCCGAGGTTGCCTTCGCCGGCCACACCGAAGAGTCCGCTAAGGACGCCGGCTTTGATGTCGTCTCCTCTTCACACCGGTTCATCGGTAATGGTCGGGCCAAGATCGTCGGCGACACCGACGGCATCGTGAAGGTCATCGCCGAGAAGCGGGCCGACGGCACCGGTGGCCGAATCCTCGGCGTCCACATGGTCGGGCCGTGGGTCACCGAGCAACTCGGCCAGGGTTATCTGGCGGTCAACTGGGAAGCGACGATCGACGATGTCGCGGCCCTTATTCAGCCACACCCGACAATGTCCGAACTCTTTGGTGAGACCGTCATGTCATTGACTGGCCGATCACTCCACGGTTGAGAACGCTCACGTGCCGCGCCCCAACCAATCAATGACGAAGTCTCCTACTCTTAGTTATCCCCGCCACCAGAACGGAAGAAGGAACTGATGGCCGACGTGACGATGCCCCAACTGGGCGAAACGGTCACCGAAGGAACGATCACCCAGTGGTTCAAGGCCGTCGGCGACGAAGTCGCGATGGACGAGATCCTCTTTGAGATCTCCACCGACAAGGTCGACAGCGAGGTGCCGTCGCCCGTCGCCGGTGTTCTCAGCGAGATCCTCGCCCAGGAGGGTGATGTGGTCGAGGTTGGTCAGGTGCTGGCCCGCATCGGCGATGCGGGACCCGCGCCCGCTCCAGCGGCCGCACCAGAACCTGCTGCTGCGCCCGTGGTGGAAGCGCCGCCTGCCGCTGAAGTCGCGCCGCCCCCGCCTCCTCCGCCGGTCGAACCTGCCCCCGCTCCGGCGCTTGAACCTGTCGCCGCGCCAAGCGCCGCGGCGGATGCTTCCGGCCTCGTTCTCTCACCAGTGGTCCGTCGATTGATCAGCGATAACAATCTTGACGGTGGGTTGATCGTCGGGTCTGGCATTGGTGGGCGAGTTACCCGCGGCGACGTCGAACGGGCGATTCTTGAAGGCACCGCGGCCCGCGCTGGTGCTCCGTCAGCAGCGGCGCCCCATCCAGTCGCACCGACACCGACATCGGCGCCGGCGACAGCGCCCTCTGCGCATGTCCCCGCGGTTGGCGCACGCGATCAGATCGTGCCGCTCAACAACATCCGCAAGCGCACTGCCGAACACATGGTGATGTCCACGCAGACCGCACCGCATGTGCTCACCGCTATGGAGGTCGACTACGAACGAGTCGAACACGTCCGTCGCGCAATCAAGTCAGGCTGGAAGGCCGACGAGGGTTTCAGCCTCACCTACCTGCCGTTCATCGCTCGAGCTGTTGTGGATGCGCTTCGTGAATACCCTCACCTCAACGCCAGCTTCGGCGGCGATCACCTGGTGGTCCACGACGAAGTGAATCTTGCCATTGCCGTCGACATCGACTTCAACGGACTTCTTGCCCCAGTGGTGAAGAGCGTCGACGGAAAACGTCTTCGTCAGATCGCCCGTGACATCGTCGACGTGGCGAGCCGGGCCCGAACCAAGCAGCTTCGGCCCGATGATCTGTCTGGTGGCACGTTCACGCTCACCAATCCCGGTCAGTACGGCACACTGATGCAGTTCCCGATCATCAACCAACCACAGGTGGCGATCCTGTCGACGGATGGCGTCCAGCGAAAGCCGGTCGTTGTCACGGACGACTATGGAAATGAGTCGATTGCGATTCACAGCGTTGGTGTGCTGGGCCTGGCCTGGGATCATCGTGCCTTCGACGGTGCCTACGCCGCCGCCTTCATGCATCGCGTCAAGGAGATCATCGAAACTCGTGACTGGGAGGCGGAGGTCCGCTGACCTCTGTCGCCCTCGACCAACGGGCCCTCGAGGTCCGGTGGCTCGGCCGTGTCGCGTACGCCGATGCGTTGGTCGTTCAGCGGGCCCTCGTGCAGGGCAGCGCGGATCACCTCTTGCTCCTGGAGCATCCACACACGATCACCACGAGCAAGCGCACACCGCGTGAGCACCTCCTTGTGGATCTCGACGAACTCGATCGTCTCGGCGGTCAGGTTGTCGAGGCCGATCGTGGCGGCGACATCACCTATCACGGCCCCGGCCAACTCGTCGGCTACCCGATTCTGAATTTGCCGGGTCGGCGTGGTGGCGGGATGGTTGATACGGCCGCCTATGTCGACGGACTCGAACAAGTCCTTATCGATGTTCTGGCCGAGCTGGGTGTAGTTGCCGGGCGTCTACCCCGCTGCATCGGCGTCTGGGTGGAGCGAGACAGCGAACGTCCCCGCAAGATCGCCGCGATCGGTGTTCGCATCGCCCGTTCCCGGTCGATGCACGGCTTCGCTCTCAACATCAACCCGGATCTCGAATGGTTCAACCGGATTGTCCCGTGTGGGATCACCGACAAAGGCGTCACCTCGCTTGCGGCGGAAGGGATCGACGCGCCGATGCGGGAGGTTGTCGACCTGGTCGCCGCCGCAATGGCCCGACGATTCGCGCCCGCTCGCCCGGTCGAGCGGGCTGACGTGGCCTGGCGTGGCACCGATCGAGACCTCGCCCCGTTTAGTCGAGGCGAAGGCGCAGGCACACCGGTTGGGCGGAACGGTGTTGGCCACGGCGACACGTTCGACGCACAGGCCGACGGCACGTCGGTGCGGTTGATTGGGCGGTTGGAAGAAGCCGGTGCGACCGATCACGACCCGGTGCGGCTGCGAGCCCGCAAGCCGGAATGGATGCGGGTGCCGCTCGATATGGGGCCCGAATATCGACGGATCAAAGCCACGATGCGCAAGCTGGACCTCGTGACGGTGTGCGAAGAGGCGGGCTGTCCCAACATCTCTGAATGTTGGAACGATGGCACCGCCACCTTCATGGTCCTCGGCGAACGATGCACACGAGCGTGCGGGTTCTGTCTGGTTGATACCCAGAAACCCGAGCCGCCCGATGCCGCAGAACCGCAGCGAGTTGCGGAAGCGGTTCGCCGAATGGGTCTCCGCCATGCCGTGGTCACGATGGTGGCTCGCGACGACCTGGCCGATGGTGGGGCCGCAGCCGTCGCCGCCACGGTGGCCGCTATTCGCGAGCAAAATCCCGAGTGTCGAGTCGAAACCCTCGTCTCCGACATGAAGGGCGACCCCTCGTCGCTCGCCACTCTGTTCGCGGCTCGGCCCGATGTCTTGAACCACAACATCGAGACCGTTGCCCGTTTGCAGCGAGCGGTTCGTCCTTCCGCCAGCTACGCCCGCAGCCTGGCGGTCCTGGCTCGGGCGAAAGCGGCCGGCCTGATCACCAAGTCATCGATCATCGTCGGGATGGGGGAGACCAGCGAGGAAGTCGAACAGACACTTCGCGACCTCGCGGCGATCGATGTCGACATCGTCACGATTGGGCAATACCTGCGACCGACGTCGCATCATTTGCCGGTTGCTCAGTGGTGGGAGCCCGCACAATTCGTCGAGTGGAAACGGGCGGGAGAGGTGGCCGGGATTGGCCATGTGGAGTCGTCGCCGCTCACTCGTTCTAGCTATCACGCCCACGAGGCTGCCGCGGCGGTCGAACGCTGAGTCAGCGCTTGGAGCTGATCACGCCGGTGTCAAAACCGGCGAGATGAAGTCCGCCGTGGAAGCGGGCGTGTTCAATCTTCAGACACCGATCCATCACCACATCGAGTTCGGCTGCTGAGGCGCGGATCGCAGCCTCGGGCTCCAAAGGCCGAGTTGGATCCACAACGCGGACGCCCCAATCTCGATTGCCTCGTCGGCGATATGGGGGAGATCGTCGTTCTTGCGAAAGACGTCGACGATGTCGGGCGTGTCGGGCAGGTCGGCGAACGACGGGTACACGGGCTGACCGAGGATCTCGGTCTCTCGTGGGTTCACAAGAAACACCGTGAACGTGGTCGATGAGCTCAACAGGTAAGTGGCCACGAAGTTGCTGGCGCGGGCGGCATTGGAGCTGGCCCCGACGATGGCGATCGATGTCGACCGGTCCAGAAGTGCTTTGCGGGCTGAGGACCCCGGCGGCTCCCAACCTTCGATGGGTGGGTGGGTGGCCATCACTTGCCTCCGAGCGCTTGATCGAGATTCCAGAGGATGTCGTCGAGGTCTTCGAGACCGACCGAGAGGCGCACCATGTCAGGGGTGACCCCAGCCGAGTCGAGCTGCTCGTTGGTGAGCTGCTGGTGGGTGGTCGATGCCGGGTGCAAGACGAGTGTCTTCGCGTCGCCCACATTGGCAAGATGGCTGACCATTTGGAGACGCTCGATGAACGCGCGGCCGGCTTCGCGGCCACCGGAAACACCAAAGATGAATACGGCGCCCGGGCCCTGCGAGAGGTATTTCTGGGCGAGGTCTCGATACGGCGAATCCGGTAGCCCGGCATAGCTGACCCACGACACGCGAGGATCGGCGGCCAGCCACTCGGCGACCGCTTGGGCGTTGGCCACGTGGGCGTCCATCCGCTGCGGAAGGGTCTCGATGCCTTGGAGAAACAAGAAAGAGTTGAAGGGAGCGAGGCTGGCGCCGACGTCTCGCAGTTGCTCGGCTCGAAGCTTTGAACAGAAGGCGAACTCGCCAAAGTTGTCCCACCAACGCAGGCCGTTATAGCTCGCGACGGGTTCCGTCATCTCCGGGAAACGGCCTGATCCCCAGTCGAAGTTGCCGGCCTCCACGACGACACCGCCGATCGATGTGCCGTGACCACCAAGGAACTTGGTGGCCGAGTGGATGACGACGTCAGCGCCCCATTCGATCGGGCGACACAGATAGGGCGTGGCAAATGTCGAGTCGATATAGAGGGGAAGTCCGGCGGCATGGGCAATGTCGGCGAGCGCTTCGATGTCGGCGACGACCCCCGAAGGGTTGCCGATGGTTTCCGTGAAGATCAGCTCCGTGCGGTCGGTGATCGCGGCGGCGAACGCCGCGTTGTCGGCGGCTTCGACAAAGGTTGTCTCGATGCCGAAACGTTTGAGCGTGACCGAGAACTGGGTGATCGAACCGCCATAGAGGCTGGCGCTGGCGACGATGTGATCGCCCGCACCCGCGAGGTTTGTGATGGCCAGGAATTCCGCCTCATGCCCCGACGAAGCGGCAACCGCACCAATGCCGCCCTCCAGGCTCGCCATGCGCTCTTCGAACGCTGACGTGTTGGGATTGCCGATGCGGCGATAGATCATCCCGCACTTCTGCAGGGCAAAGAGGTCCGCCGCATCGTCGGTGTCTTCGAATACATAACTGGACGTCTAGAAGATCGGAACCGCCCGAGCACCCGTATGAGGGTCGGGACGGCCGCCGGCATGTAGCGCTCGGGTGCGAAAACCCCAAGATCGGTTGGTCATGGTCGTCACCTTACGATCTAGCCTCAGAGACATGTTCGCCGAACGTCTCGATCGTGCCAGAGTCCAAATGGAAGCCGATGGCGTTGATGTGCTGTTGCTTTCGGTCGGCGCTGACCTGCCTTACTTTTGTGGCTATGAAGCGATGCCGCTCGAGCGGATCACCATGCTCGTGGTGCCGCGAGACGCGGCGGCAACCCTGGTGGTGCCAGGACTCGAGGCGCCACGCGTGGTGGCTCGCCCCGATGTATTCACGGTAGCGCCTTGGAAAGAGACACAGGATCCGGTCGCGCTTATCACCCGGCTGATGGGGTCCGCGGCCACCGTCGCCGTTGGTGACCACATGTGGGCCGGGTTCCTCGTGGATCTCTTGGGCCAATTCCCGGACACATCGTTTCGGCGGGCGAGCACGATCACCAGCCCGATTCGTTCGGTGAAGAGCGATTCAGAAATTGCTCGACTCCGAGTGGCCAGCGAGGCGGTCGACCGGATTGCCGCGCGTCTTCAGGGCGGAGAGATCCCGCTGGTTGGACGCACCGAAGCAGAAGTGTCAGCCGAGCTCGGTCGCCAGATCCTCGATGAGGGCCACGACCGAGTGAACTTCGCGATCGTGGCCGCCGGTGAAAATGCGGCGTCACCCCATCACGAGGCAGGCGAACGGGTGATCCACGTCGGCGAGGGCGTATTGTGCGACTTCGGTGGCACCATGATCGGCGACGATGGCATTGGATACTGCTCCGACATCACCCGGTGTGTCTGGGTTGGCGAGCGGCCTGAGCGCGACTTTCTCGAGGCCTACGCGGTGCTCCACGAGGCGCAAGCCGCGTCGGTTCGCGCCGCAGTTGTTGGTGCCCCCGCCCAGGACGTTGACCGGGCCGGCCGCCAGCGAATCAACGATGCCGGCTTCGGGAGCTACTTCATCCACCGGACCGGTCATGGGATCGGTGTTGAAGCCCACGAAGACCCGTACATCGTCGAAGGCAACACCGTGCCGCTTGTCGCCGGCAACGCTTTCTCTATCGAGCCGGGGATCTATATGCCGGGTCGTTGGGGTATGCGTCTCGAAGACATCGTCGTGGCAACTGACGATGGTCCGGACTCACTGAATACCGTTGATCACCATCTAGCGGTCGTCGCCTAGCGGCTCGACATTACCGAACGATTCGGCACGACGGAGGGGCTAGTCGGTCCAGCCGGTGTCGTATTGCATTCCCTTGAGGGAAAGCGCGCCGTCTTGGCAGAGCAGGTATTTGGTGGGTGTGTTCGCCTGTTTCTCGAACACGACCATGCCTTGGTGGAAGGTGACACTCAGGGTGCTGCAAGCAAAGTCTCGGGGCTGATCGGCTTCGGTCTCGACGAAGTCGGCGTTGAGTTCGTCGACCTTCTGCTTCGCGTATTCGATGAAGCTGGCCGCAACGCCAACGCCGCCGTCGAACTCGTCCCAGTAGCTCGTGCACATGTCTTCGACGATGTAGACGCCGCCGTTCGCAAGCAGCGGGTAGAGCGTTTCGAACGACCTAATTTGTTGGTGGAAGGTGTGGCCACCGTCGTCGATCACGATGTCGAACGGTCCCGACTCGGCGCTCGCGGCACGAAGAAAGTCGGGGTCGGCCTAGTCGCCAATGTGGACCATGAAGTCGGTGACGTAGTCGCGCACGCTTGGCACGATGTCGGCCCCGATGATCGTGGCGTCGGAACCAAGGTAGGTCTGCCAAATTTCGAGGGAACCACCGGCAAGCACCCCGATCTCAAGCATGTGTGCATTCGTGTCTCGAAATCGAGCGAGGTGACGGTGTTGCGCCTCTGGGAACGAGTCGAGCTTTACGCACCCTCGACCGCGGTGTGGTTCCCATGTTTGCTGAAGGTCCATCGGGCTAAGAGTACCGATGGGTCGATGGGAGAGAAAGGGCCGATAGTTTGGCGACGTGATTCGTGTCGACGGCGCCACCGTGCTTGTGCAATGGGCGGCTGGTGGATGGCTCTTTCTTTGGGTGACCACCCGGCGGCGCGAGGTGGGGCTGGGTTACGGCTGGCTCCAGCGATTGATCTTCCTGTTATTGGCCGGCGGATCGCTGGCCGCCGCGTTTGTCACCTCGCCCACCTGGACTCGCGAGATTGCGACGATCGCTTTTGTGATCTCGGGCGTCATCACTCTGGGCGTGAGCGTGGTACGGCGACGCGCCGGCGTAGCCGGACAACGCGAGCTCGTTGAACGCCGCACTACCCGGGTTGCGGAGATGACGGGTATTGATCGCGACGAGCAACGGTTCAACAAATCGGTCGCCGAATTTCCCCCTAGACTAGACCTTCTCACGGCGGGGCTCGGCCTGCTCGCGGTACTCATGGGTTCGATCGCCGCGGGCGACCAGATGCTGCTCAGCGTTTTCCGCGGGCTCACAAGTGCGCTCTTCCTCGGTGTCGTCACCGATGCGATGCTTCTTGGCCACTGGTACCTCGTGCAGCCGGGCCTGGTCCGAGCGCCAATCCACGAGTTGGTGAAGTGGACCGGCATCTTGTGGGTGGCGGAAACCATTGCGATGCTGATTCCTACCGGGATGGTGTCGGTGTGGACCGGCACCATCGACGATGCTTATAACGGTCTGTTGGGGTGGTTCTGGCTTGCGTGTGTCGTCACCACGATTGGGTTGGTGCTCGTCACCCGTGCCGCATTGAAGGGGCGCGAGTATTCCGCGGTGATGGCCGCGACCGGCCTGATGTATCTAGCGATTCTCACGGCGTTCGGGCAGGACCTTGTGGCCAGGATTCTGCTCGACAACTAACTCGTTCCACGAGATGCCGGCGCAGCTGCACTCGGCCGTACCTCGAAAGACAGCGCGTTTCAACCGAGTCGGTTCATCGACCGGGCCGTCTTGTACCTCCACGGTGGCAGTTATGTCCTCTGTACGGCGCGGAAAACCTCGTCGTGGCCGGTGACTCGGCCGGCGGCCACCGGTTTCATGTTGACGATTCCCGCCAGGGGCGTCCCCCACCTGCCGCGCTGGCCGCGTAGTCTGCCGCCAGATCCACCGGCACCGGAAGCGTCTCACATGGCCATCACATTTCACGCAGTTCGTTCGATTCCGAAGGCCGCGAAAGCGGCAGTTCGTGTCGTGACCGTCGAACAGGTTTCGGCCGGTATCGACGGCGCACCAAAGTCGCAGTTGAAGAACGCTGGTTTCGAGGGGAAGTCAGGGCAGGCCCATTCGTGGCCAGACGGCAACCGCGTGCAGGTTCTTGTCGGCATTGGCGGGGCCGACGATGTGGACGCCAATGCGATCCGGCGAGCCGGAGCGATCCTCGCCCGGGGCCAAGGCCGACACGCGCGAATTGGTGTCGAGCTTCCGGACGCGGCGATCGCCGCCGACGCCGCGCGCCAGGCCTTGGCCGAGGGAATTCGGCTCGGGACCTACAAGTTCTTGCGCTACAAGTCCGAGGGCAAGCCGCCGAAGCTGGCGCGGGTTGACGTGGCGGGCGGGAGTGGCGTCCGTAATCAGGAGGCCCTTGATCTCGGCGATGCAATCGCCGACGGTCAGACACTTGCTCGCGACTTGGTCAACGAGCCGGGTGGCACGCTCACGGCACCCGAGTTCGCGAAGCGGGCGGCCGCGGCCGGTACCGCGGCCGGCCTGAAGGTGAAGGTCTGGGACCTGGCCGACATCAAAAAGGGCCAACTCGGCGGCTTGTTGGGTGTGAATCGTGGGTCAGAACTTCCGCCCCGTCTCGTGGAGCTGACCTACACGCCAAAGGGCAAGATCAAGGGCACGCTCGCCCTAGTCGGCAAGGGAATTGTCTTCGACTCCGGCGGCCTCTCCATCAAGACTGGTGTGGGAATGATGACGATGAAGTGCGACATGGGCGGTGGCGCCGCCGTGGTTGGCGCTATGTCAGTGATGCACAAGATCGCCCCTGCATGCCGGGTGCGGGCGTATATCCCGATGACCGACAACATGACGGGTGGCGATGCAACCCGTCCCGGTGATGTGTTGAAAATCCGTAACGGCAAGACCATCGAAGTACTCAACACTGATGCCGAGGGCCGGCTGGTCCTCGCCGACGGACTTTCACTTGCTAGCGAAGCAAAACCCGACGCAATCGTCGACCTCGCCACGCTGACCGGCGCGTGCATGGTGGCCTTGGGTCCGAAGATCGCTGGCGTCATGGGTAACAACGATGCATGGATCGATCAGATCCGGTCGTCATCAGAGGCAACGGGGGAGCGGGTGTGGCATCTCCCGCTGCCCGAGGACTACAAGAAGCAGTTCGACTCGTCGGTCGCCGACATGAAAAACATCGGCACTCCCTATGGCGGTGCGCTCACGGCGGGCCTGATTCTGCAGGAGTTTGTCGCTGACGGGATTCCGTGGGCCCACATTGACCTGGCCGGGCCCGCGTGGAGCGAAGCCGAAGAAGCCGACATCACGAAGGGCGGCACCGGCTTCGGTGTGCGGCTCCTGGCCGATCTCGCCGCGAACTTCACCGTACCCAGCTGACCCATCTGGCTGAGCGAGTTCAATAACGGCGATACATCCCGCCAAAACGCCGAACGGCGGCCCGAAAGGGCCGCCGTCCGAGTAGTGATTTGTCTGGATCAGCTGCTGAGGGACGAGTCAACCTCGGAGAACTTCTCCGAAGCGGTCTGGCCGAGAGCGGTCACCGCCGCGATGCAGACAACAGCGATGAGCGCAACAAGCAGAGCGTACTCAACGAGGCTGGCGCCACGCTCGTCGTCAATGTGAGCGGTGATCCAAGCGGAAAGGAACTGGTATGCGGTGGTCATTTTGGGTGGACTCCCCTGTGTATTTGTCACTACCACTTCGGCAGCGAACCGTCTCTGTTCTTTCGGCGCGACCAACCCGGTTCCTTATGCATCTTTTGAACTAATTCGTAGGGCCGTCTGGATCACTTATAGGTCAAATCCCCGGGTGGCCGCAGTTTGGTGCGGTTTTTGAGTCTGTTTTGCCCTACCGAGGGCCTTCCCCGTGGTGTCGATCCCAGGCCCAACGAACAGCTTCAGCGGCAATTGCCGGGTGAAATCGCCACTGTCCGAGCTGAAGTTCAGCATCGTCTATGGCGTCGCCACACTCGATCAGACCCAACGCGAGGCGTCGAGCGCGGCGCTGGAGCGCGGAATGGTCGCCGGCCTCGGCCCGTTCGAGATGGAGTTCGTGACGGCGCTGAATTACCGGCGGAAGACGGCCGAGTTGACCGCGACTTAGTGCAGGGAGCCGCCGACGAACCTCCAGTTGACCCGAGCCAGTGGGGCGGGCGACCTCAAATCGGCAGGCCCGGGCCAGGCTGCGGGCGAGCGCCGAGTTGCGACCGCCCTTGTGGCCGAGGCCTAGCGCGCCCGCCGCGTCGGAGAGATCGAGGACGAATCCAACGGGGGAGCGGTCGAGCTCGTGACGGCAGTGGCGCAGCAGCCAGATGGTGCTGGTTGGTGGTTTGCCTTGCCCTTGTTGCCCCCTAGCTACATCCTCCAGCGACTCAAGATCGAAGAGAACGAGAAGACTTTGGGGCGTTGTTTTGGGTGGGGTTGGTGTAGTTCGAAGCGAGTCCCGATCGGGGGGTTTCGGCTTTACTCATTCGGTGTGGCGTCGCATTGTTGGTTCTTCTTTGGAAGGCAAAGATTCGATGAACATCACGAAGTCAAAGCTGGCGCTCAGCGTTCTTGTTGTTTCTTTGCTTGTTCCCGCGGTTGCGTTGGCGTC
>Ga0114997_10003514_pt1 | contig 12289 bp, 10 predicted proteins | sample ArcticOcean_MG_C_2_FD_87045 | JGI IMG/M metagenome (GOLD analysis project Ga0114997, IMG submission 87045) | Marine microbial communities from western Arctic Ocean - ArcticOcean_MG_CB4_136 | ecosystem: Environmental > Aquatic > Marine > Oceanic | place: Arctic Ocean: Canada Basin | collected... | reverse complement strand
ATAGTGATGATCCCGTTGCGGATACTCCTACTAATACAACAGATGACAGCACAGATAATGGTTCAACTACAGTATTAGATGCTGATGGAGACGGTGTAGCCGATACTGATGATACTTGTGCGGATACTCCTAGTGGAGAAACTGTGGATAGTAGTGGTTGTTCAGATTCTCAGAAAGATACTGATGGAGACGGTGTATCAGATGACTTAGATACTTGTATGGAATCAATTGAAGGTGCTACAGTCGATGAAAATGGTTGTTCAAATGCTAAATATTCCACATTTAATTATAGTAGTCTCGACAGGGAGTATATTTACTATGAACCAGCAGGATTAACTATTAATGCACCGCTGATATTTGTAATGCATGGATATTCAGATGATGCATCAATAATCGAGTTATATTCTGGATTTAATGCAATAGCTGACAGTGCTGGATTTGCGGTGTGTTATCCTAGAGGAACAATAGATTATCTTGGCAATCGTTTTTTTAATGCGGGGTATGACTTCCATTTAGGCGTTGAAACGGTTGATGACCTAGGCTTTCTCGAAACATTAGCTAAATATCTTCAAACTACACACGGATTAGACCCAAATCGGACATACGCAACAGGACTTTCAAATGGGGGTGATATGTGCTATAAAATAGCCTGTCAGGGTAGTGATATTTTCAGAGCAGTTGCATCAGTTGCAGGATTTATATTACAAGACATAAAAGACAATTGTATCAATAATATTCCTATACCTATTATGGAAATACATGGTACATCTGATGATGTAAGTCCTTACGATGGAGATATAAATAATACCGATGGATGGGGAGCCTACCCATCAACAGATTCAATGATTGAATTCTTTGCAAACAGAAATGAGTACACTACTTTACAAACTGTAGATTTTCCTGATATTAATTCAACGGATGGTAGTACTGTAACCAGCCTTAAATATACACATCTATCAAATTGTAACGACGTTTGGCTCTACAGAATTGTTGGAGGTGGTCACGACTGGCCAGGATCGTTTGGGAATATGGATATCAATTCAAGTATAGAAATATGGAATTTCTTTCAAAGCACTTATTGTAACTGATTATTTGAACCCTTGCACTGATACAGCTGAAAGTATTGATGTTGATGAAAACGTATGGGAAGTCAGAGAATGGTTCATAAATCTTAACCAAAATAGTGCTACTATTTAGAGCTAAATAGATGTTGTCATTGGTGAAAATTACGAATGTCATATTTAGTCGTAGATTCAACGACACTCTATCAATTGATTACCACTGATTAAAAATTACCAAGGTAGTGAGTCCTTTTATAAATAATGTAAGTTATTTATTTCCAAGCTCTTCTGTCTATTAAATCATCAGTATTTGGATAGTGTAGTTCTAAATTCAGCTCAGACGCAACCGCTTGGATAGAACCCAAGCCCTATTTCACTAACTGTTCGGACTTTTTAACTATTTCTCACCCTTAAAATCGTTTCTTCCAACGTAGTCTTTGGCATCTTTGTAGAAGGAGGATGACGTATTACACTAGTAAAACACCTTCCTCTTTCTTGATTTTCTACCACTTGATTCTCCTATCATAGCCTTCATTACGTTTTTATAACTAGGAATGCCTCCTTCGGATGAGAATAATTTACTTAGAGTGGTTTCCGCTAGGTTGAAAGTATGTGCAATACAATGAACATATTATTTCTTGGAGTTAGTTAAAATATTTTTTTATTTCGATGGGGTTAAACTAAGGACTACTCCTATGAAACACTTCAAAAACCTCCTCTTCTTAAGTATTCTTTGTTCACCTGTATTGTTTACCAATTGTGGTAATAGTGACGATCCTGTTACTGACAATGATACCAATATCACTAATGAAGACAATACGACCAAATTCCAATACCTAGGGTTCCGAATAACAATATTCTTATAAAATTCATCCTACTTGTTCCATTTTAATGAGTGTATGTCGTCAAATAAAAGTGGACTTTTTCAGATATAAATTAAGTGAGTGCTTATACTAATTTAAATAAATATTTTGATTCTGTTTTTTTTCGTTCAATTCTTCCTTCTCCTTGTTTCTATTATACTTTATCCATTCATAAAAGTATATTCGTTCAGATACCTGCCTAAAACCCATCATTGCTGAGTAGACCATTAAGGTTAAATTTTTACCGTTTAGAAAACAGATAGGTTATTTTTTTAATGATTGATTTATCTTGATGTTTAAATACTAAACTAAATTTAAATGAATAAGTCCGTTATTGCTCACTTCTTGTGTGGTCTCGTAACTCTAATATACGTCCCATCCGTTGCTCAAATAAATAATGAAGACTCAGCCTCACAAGCTACCAAAGAACTACCACTAGAACCAAAACGGAACATCAATTTCACTACGAATGAAGGTACTTGGATTTCGTTGGATGTGAGTCCAGATGGTGAGAAAATCATTTTTGACCTATTAGGAGATCTTTATATGATGCCATTGAAGGGGGGGTATGCAACTCCCCTCACCTCTGGAATGGCCTACGATGTACATCCTAGATTTAGCCCTGATGGTAATTCAATCCTTTATATTTCAGATAAAAGTGGATCGGATAATGTTTGGACGATGGACTTAGACTCAAAAAAAGAAAAGCAGATTAGTCATGATAAAAAGCATAACTTTTTTTCTGCTACTTGGACGCGTGACGGCAATTATATCGTGGCTGCTAAAGGCAGAAGAAATGCTAAATTTAATATCTACCACAAAGAAGGAGGTACGGGTAGTTCCCTTTTCACTGAACCAAAAGATTTAAAAACCATTGATCCTGCTTTTGGGGCTGAGGGGAAGTTACTCTACTTTTCAAGGCGAAAGTCTGCTTGGAACTACAACGCCCAACTTCCTCAATATCAATTAGGTACTTACGACATGGAAGATGGAGATTTGGCCGTCGTTACCTCCAGGTATGGTTCTGCTTTTACGCCGACCTTGTCTCCAAATGGTAAATGGTTGGTGTACGGGACTCGTTATGAAACAGAGACTGGATTGATCATTCGCGATTTAGAAACAGGAGAAGAAAAATGGTTAGCTTATCCCATACAGCATGATGAGCAAGAATCAATAGCTGCTTTAGGCGTATTACCAGGCATGTCATTTACTCCAGACAGTAAGACATTGGTAGCCTCTTATGGGGGTAAGATTTATGGCGTTTCCATCAAAGAAAATAGAGCTGATTTGATTCCTTTTAGTGTTCAAGTTAATTTAGATTTAGGCCCCTCCTTGGCGTTTAAATATCCGATTGTCGATGTATCTAAAGGCGAGATTTCTCAAATAAGGGATGCGGTCCCTTCTCCAGATGGAAGTAAAATTGCTTTTACGGCACTTGATCGTTTGTACGTCATGAATCTCTCAAATGGTCAATCTCAACGGATGACCCATCACGACTTCACAGAAGCCATGCCTGTTTGGTCACCCAAGGGGGATGCTCTTGTTTTTAGTACATGGGAAGGGCAGGGAGGTCATCTTTATAAAATAAATCTAGAAGGTAAAAAAAGACTGACCCAATTAACAGAGGTCGCTGGCTTATACACCCAACCCGCTTGGTCTTACCAAACCGATAGAATAGCTTTTTTAAGTGGGAGTATGCAATCTTTCCAAGATAGCCCAGGTCCCTATACTAGTAGGTCTCAAGAAAACCTGGCCTGGATTTCATCGCAGGGAGGAACGATTCAATTGATAGATAAAGCAAAAGGGCGCAATACTCCGCATTTCACAAAAATCGATGATCGAATTTATTTGAATGAATCCAGTAAAGGCCTCATTTCCATTCGCTGGGATGGCACTGATTCCAAAGAACATCTTAAACTCACTGGCATTATCCCTTTTGGTTCTCAAGATATTATAGAGAAATCGATCGAGTTTGATCTTCCTGAGCTCATCCATGCTAATGACGGCGACGCGGCTAAGAGTACTGCATCTAAACCCTCAAAAATATTGATTGCCCCCAATGGACAAAGTGCCTTGGCCCAAATCAATAATGACATTTATGTGGTGACCCTTCCTCGTTTTGGAAAAACACCAGTAATCTCATTGCAAAACGCAAATAAAGCGGCATTTCCCTCGATGAAATTAACGGAAATAGGAGGTGAATTTCCTGCTTGGTCATCAAGCAGTCAGATGGTGCACTGGTCTCTTGGATCCAGTCATTTTATTTCGAATTTGATCGAAGCTAAAGCTTTCAAAGATAGCTTAGCCAGCTCCACAAAAGATACTACAGCACTTGATAACACCTTGGATGAAATTAATAAAATCAAGGCTGTGATGAAAAGAACTTATGAGCCCATAGAAATGAAGGTTGATTTATTTTATGAAAAAGACCTGCTTTCGGGACTCATTTTGTTACAAAATGCTAGAATTATCACAATGAATGGAGATGAAGTTATTGAAAATGGAGAGATTCTCATTGAAAATAATAGAATCATTGGTGTAGGTGCCAATGGCAGTTTAAATGTGCCTAAACAAGCCCATATAATCGATGTGAGCGGAAAAACTTTATTACCTGGTTTTATAGATACTCATGCCCATTTGAGACCGCACTGGGGCTTACACAAAGGCCAAGTATGGCAATACATGGCCAATTTAGGATACGGTATTACGACCACGAGAGATCCGCAAACAGGTACGACCGATGTCTTGACTTATGGTGACATGGTAAATGCAGGCATGCTATTAGGACCCCGTATTTATAGTACGGGACCTGGTGTCGGTTTTTGGGCTTATCAAATTACGAGCTTTGAACATGCCAAAAAGGTATTGACCCAATACAGCGATTATTACCATACCAAGACCATTAAAATGTATGTTACAGGGAATCGAAAACAACGCCAATGGATCATCATGGCAGCAAAAGAATTACAACTAATGCCCACTACTGAAGGGAGTTTGGACTTTAAACTTAACATGACACAGTTAATGGACGGTTATCCTGGACATGAACATTCTTTACCTATATACCCTATTTATTCCGACGTAGTCAAAACGATTGCAGATGCTAAAATGGCCGTCACTCCTACCCTTTTAGTTTCCTATGGAGGCCCCTGGGCTGAAAATTATTATTATTCCACAGAAAAGGTTTGGGAAGATACCAAACTTCAATTCTTTACGCCGTACGAAGAATTAGCCGCGAAGTCTAGAAGAAGACGGGCCTGGTTTATGGATGAAGAACATATTTTTCAACGGCATGCTGAATTTATGAATGACTTGGTATTGGCAGATGGGCTTGCAGGCATTGGTAGTCATGGTCAGTTGCAAGGATTGGGCTATCATTGGGAGTTGTGGTCGGTGGCCAGTGGCGGCATGAGCAACCATGATGCCTTGAGGGTAGCTACCCTTTTGGGTGCCGAGGCAATAGGATTAGATGGAGATCTCGGTTCTTTAGAAGTAGGTAAACTCGCTGATATTGCCATTTTAAGCAGAAATCCATTAGAGAACATCCGAAACACAAATTCTGTGAGTCATGTCATGATCAATGGTAAACTTTATTTGGCAGAAAATCTTGATGAAATTTGGCCAAATAACAACAAAACAGAAAGTTACAATTGGCAAACCGTTGCACCCACTAGCGTTCCTGATTAGATCAAGATTGATTAGACATTTAGCTTTTCATCTTTAAGTACTGAAACATAATTTTTAAAGCTGCTACATTGATGATCCTGATTGTGAAGCCTGTGGGTCTTAGCATAAGGAAATATTTTTTTGTTCCTTTACACGATGGTAAAAAACTTAAAGATGACAATATTGTTAATGATACTTGGAGTAATAATCATAGGTTTTATTGCTGTACAGCTATTCGCTTTAAGTAGTCAAAGGAATATTGAAGTTTACCCTTATGTAGTTAGCAAAAAGTTTGCGAATTTTGAAATAAGAAGTTATCAGGCAACTTTATTTACCTCAGTAAAACTTTCAACTAAAGGATATAAAAATTCCTCAAGTAAAGGGTTCTCTATTTTAGGAGGATATATTTTTGGAAATAACGAAAAAAATGAAAAAATAGCTATGACTTCTCCTGTGGCTATGAAATTAGCAGATTCCGTAACTATGATGTTTATGGTTCCGCATAAATTAAAAAAAGAAATGCTGCCTAAACCTAATCAATCAAATATAGAATTTAAGGAGGAGCCCGCAAAAACTGTTGCTGCAATAAACTTTGAAGGTTGGGCTAATGATGAAAAAATAGAAAAGTTTAAACAGAAATTGAAATCATCTTTGGATGCTAAGGACATATCATACTCTAACCAATTTTACTTTTTGGGCTACAATGCTCCTTATGAAGTTTTTAATCGTAAGAATGAAATCATCGTTGAATTGCAATGATAAAATCTCGATCAAAGAGTGAAAAAAAACTCCTGAGACACCACACCCCAGAAGTTTTATATATAAATCATAATCTTCATCATTATGTTGACAATCTCCGCTACTAAAACGACTACAGTCTTGATCAAAACTTATTGTCATGTTAAAATAATAAACATTCTTTTGATACCTGATTTAAAATCAAGTATCATTCTCACCTCAACACCTCATGAAATACCTCCCGTTCTAACACCTCAAAATAAGCCCCAAACTCCTCCAATATCACCTCTTTAGAAAAATACTAAGAGGTAAGTACATTTCTAGCCGAGGAAAAGCTAAAACAAGGGGAGATCGCAAAAGAGGTTGGGTACAGTTAATCAAGAATAACTTACATCAAACAAGGAGTGTCGTATGGCGATATTAAGGAGTTATGGAATTGTATCTACTCTTTTTGTTTTATTCCATAAAAAAGCTTATTTTAGGATAATTAAAGGGGTTTTTTAACTAAAATAATTTCTTTGAAGGAAGTTGAAGAAAAATAGACCCATTAACTAAAAACCCCCTTTTAATGCTGCAGCATCCTCGTTGGTGCTTATTTACTGAGAAGAAGCGTTACCTTCTTCATGTGTATTATTGCCATTGCTCAATGTGCTTGGAGGAATAGAAATAATATAAAATTTGACTGGTAAAAAGCATCAACGCCCCAAACTGATGTATCGCTCCCAGTCCAATCGGCACCGCATACAGCAAAGTGAATATACCCAAAAGCACCTGAACGGATACCATAGCCACCATAAAGTGAATACTTCTCCATTGACCCTTGTTTTGTTTTCGGTAACGTGAGGCAATAAACTGATATACCACCAGGAACAACACTATAACCCCGAGATAACGATGAATAAACTGAACCGAAGCCAAATTCTCAAAAAAACTGACGATGCCGTCTGTTTCAAAAGCGTAAAAAACAGATTCGGCAATCCATTCAGTACCCATCTTGGGAAATGTGTTGTAGACCAAGCCGGCCTTTAATCCTGAAACAAAAGCTCCATAGATAATCTGAAGAATCGTAAATAGTATTAATACTTGAATCCCAACCAATGAAGTCGTGATCTTTGATGCTTTCTGTGGGTAAACTTGACTCAATACGATCCAAAGCAAATAAGCATATAATACAAAGGCGATGGTGAGGTGTGCGGCCAATCGGTAGTGACTGACATTGGGATCATTTACCAACCCACTCTTGACCATATACCAGCCCATACCTGCTTGCAGTGCGCCCAACAGACAAGCAATTAAAAGCTTCTGAACTAATCGTTTAGATAGTCTTTTTTTGATCAGGAAATAAACAAAAGGTAGGAGAAAAACCAAACCAATGAATCTCCCAATCATACGATGGATGTACTCCCACCAAAATATGGATTTAAATTCACTTAGCGTGAAATCATAATTTTTTAATTTGAACTCAGGCGTTTGTTGATAGCGCTGGAAAGTTTCCATCCAATCTGCAGTGGTCAAAGGGGGAATAGTCTCCATGAAAAGACTCCACTGCACCATGGACAATCCAGAATGGGTCAGACGAGTCAAACCACCTACAATTACCATAATAGCTACCAATAAGCACCCGGAAAATAGCCAAAAAACAACACCTTTATCCCCTACTGACTTCATAAGCACAAAAGTACGACCAGCCCGCTTAGACTCCAACATATCAAATGATAATATCAATAATATACAAAGGATTGAGTCTTACATCCAGGGAGTATGCATAACTACACCGGTCCCATTTTCAGAAGAAAGTATCACCTCCCCGTTATGAAAGCGAGGACCGGAAGCAATATCGTTGCGAATGAGCAAGGGACCATCCATATCTACATAATCTAGCATCGGTAACAATTGACTGATCGCTGAAATACCCACAGATGATTCGGTCATGCAACCTACCATGACCATCAAGCCCATTGATTGTGCCTGAGCAATCATTTTCCGAGCCACTGCCAAACCTCCACATTTCATTAATTTTATGTTCACCCCATGAAAGTAGCCTTTACAACGTGCCACATCAGTCATTTCAATACAACTTTCATCGGCTATGATTGGCAAGGTGCTGTGTTTATAAACTTCGGCCATCCCCTCCCAATCTCCCGCCGCGAGGGGTTGCTCAATAAATTCTACGCCCAGCTCCTTAAAAGAATTAGCATATTCGATGGTTTGGGCAGCCGTCCAAGCACAATTGGCATCTACCCGGAAAATAGCATCCGTTATTTTTCGAAGTGCTTTTACGATACTCAAATCATCATCCGTTCCTAATTTTATTTTGTAAACAGGCCAAGGAAAAGCCTTGATTTTTGATTTCATTTTGGAAAGCTCATCTATCCCAATCGTATAATTAGTCAAAGGCATACGGGAGGTATCTAAACCCCAGTATTGATAGATCGAAACCCCATTGAGTTTACCATACAAGTCATGCGCTGCAACATCCAATGCACACAAGGCAAAATTATTTCCTGGGAAAAAAGATTGTAAGTCTTCAATAAATAGCTCTAAAGACTCAAAAGGAATTTTTTCAATGTTGTGCCTATTTTTCTCCAAAACTTCAATGATAGATGCTACGGGTCTTTGATAATATGTACTAGCTGTCGCTTCCCCAAAGCCGATCCTACCCTGATACTCAAGGCCTACAATCAACGTCTGCTGAACATCACGCTCGTCATGGGCTATTTTGAAGGTATCCTGCAAATGAAGATCAAAAGCTTTATAGTATAATTTCATTTGATCAGTTTATTTTTTAGAAAAGGAGTAATAATAGACCACATCTTATCTATCCTCTAAGCAAAGATAATATATACCAATACCATAACTAGCATCAGCATAGAATGCTAGATGATAATTGCTCCAATACATCATAAAATAAATACCCGGCCAGAACAAACTCTACAAATATCTTTTTAATTATATCAATTTTCTCAGGAGAACGTTCTAACCTCTTTTGGCTCCTCTTCGCAGGTAAGCAGTCACGTTTATAAAACCAGATATTCAGACTAGCTTCTGGAGCCAGAGCATTGTCTCCGTTGACTCGGATAAAAACCATTATAATCCCGTTTGATATGGATGATGAGAGAGGCTATATTCCGTCAAAACACCCTTGCCATCCGGCGAAATAATTGGGTGAATATAAGGCCAATATTTGGATCTGGTGTGCTAGGTCAAAATAGGTGATTAGCCCCTTTTCTGTATATTTCGATGATTCTTAATTCCTAATTTTCTATAATATGGAGATTGACTTCACCCGAGGCTCCATAAATTGATTCCTTATTTTTTTGACAAGAAAAAAGAGTAACCATAACCGCTGCAATCTAAAAATAATTATTTATCAAAGCTTTCATCATGCCTCCTATTGATCCAAATATTAAAGCCCCACCTCATTATTCTTCAAAAGAACACTAATGAGCGATCAACCTTTTGCCTCGATGGTGAATTCTGGAAGTCTTACTCTTTCGCCTCCTTTCATCGCAGATTCATGAGCGCATATACCTACACACGTCCAATTGGCACTTTTTCCAGCATTGGGCCAAGGTTCGCGATCTTCTGCCAATGCCGTGACAAACTCATGAACCATGTGGGGATGTGATCCGCCATGTCCTCCCCCTTGCAGAAAAGAAAGATGCTTATCATCTTGAATAGTTTTAGTAAAAGGTCTGATTTCTGGGGGTAATAAATGCGCGAAATCAGGAATATTGATACGTGAGGGGATTTCATTTTCAGCTTTTTTAGCCGTGTGAATAACATGTTCATCGCCCTCAACTAAGCCCCATTCGAATGATTGTTTTGTACCATAAACATCAAAAGATTCTCTATACTGTCGTGCCGTATCATACAAAAACCGCCATACTTGAGCTGAAAGGTCCATCTCTTTGATTTTGATATGACAAGATTCAACCGCAAAAGGATTACCAGAGAGCTGCCTGATTTCTTCATTTACGCTACCCGAACCGAAGCATGATACGTACTCGGCACAACCATTTACCAAACCCAATACTGGGGAAACCACATGGGTCGCATAATGCATGGGTATCATTTTTTTCCAATAATCCGGCCAACCTTCCATATCTTGTGGGTGTGAGGCCTTCATAAACTGAATATCTCCAAGATCGCCACGCTCGTACATTTCCTTGATGAAAAGAAATTCCCTACTATAGACCACTGTTTCGGCCATCATGTATTTGAGCCCTGTGGTTTTAACCAATGAGACGATCTCTTCACATTCAGCGATCGCAGTGGCCATGGGAACCGTACAAATCACATGCTTGCCAGATTTCAATGCTTCAATAGACATCCAACCATGGTCACCAATGGGTGAATTGATGTGAACAAAATCTACCAAGGGGTCCTTCAAAATCTCTTGATAATCATCGTACCGATTTTCAATATTGAAATGATCCCCAATAACCTTGAGTTCAGACTTATTTCTACGGCAGATACCATAGAGATCGACAGCTGGATGCTGCTGATATATGGGAATAAATTCTACTCCAAAACCAAGACCGACCAAGACTACCCTATGCTTTCTCATACTTCAATATTGTTAACTAAAATTTCTTGATTAAGACCTACTAGTAAAATTAATTAATTAATAGGAAAATTTGAAGGTCATGTACTTATGAACAAGAATATTGCTACTAATCTTTAAACGTTAAAATAATTCCAAATTTTTATTCAACTTCCATTTGGAAACATTTTATTTGTTAAATGGTTGTATGGGGGTTAATAGTTGTATTAATTGTTTCATGGCTAGTTTGAAAGTATGCTGAAAGAAAAAGGATTGGTTTTTGGGGAGCTTTTTTGATATCATTATTTCTAACTCCACTAGTCGGTTTGTTGTTCGCATTGCTTTCTTGAAACAAAGAGAACGAGATTTATACAGAGGATAGCCATCAACCTTGGAAAATCTATAATGATAGACCTGAGGGTTATAAAAGAAAATGAACTTCGTTGAGCGTCTCGGACGGTTTTTTAAGTAGTATAATACTTGACTTGGTATTGATCCCCAAAAGCGGTGTATTACTACAGGACCCAACAGGAACATTCCGTATAAGGGTGAAATCCCCTTAAGGTGGCTTCCAGCAGAAGAATAGTAGCCTATTTTGGTTTTAGTTAGAAAATGGGGAGTGTAAAAGCTCCCTTTTTTCATTTGGGACCATTGAAGGATAATTGGGGGGAAATTGCTGCCTAAACCACTATTTGTAATGCCTAATTGGGGAAAAGTTGTTTAAAACATTACTGCCATTTTTACGGCTATCCCTTTGAAAACCTTAATATTTACCTATCGATATATGAATAAATATACATCCGCAATTGAATTCAAACATCAGGGAGATAGTGCCCTATTTAATCATTTCAGCAAGTTCTTTGATGAATTTGTTATTGAAGAATTTAGGAGAAAGCATGATGCTGACAAGTCCTACAAGGGTCACAAGGCAATGATGCTTGAAATTGAAACCTATGTTTCGGATAATATTAAGTTTGATTCAAAGCATGATTACGCTCATCTGGTGGATACTCTCAAGCTCCTTGCTGAGAATGATGTTTAATTAATCCATCTTCCTCACCTTTTGCTTTTTACGATACTCGACTATCTCTTTGATGAACACAGCAGCAAAAAAAAGGCAAGCGACTATTGCCCAAAAATAATCCCAATATCCTGAATGATTACATCCCATAGATCATGCCCTAGACGCTCCGCTCTAAGATAGTAAGTCATTAATCTAGCTACAATAGCAATTACAATAAATACTACAATTACTACCAAAGCACCTCTATTGGATGATCTTCTACTTTTAGCCTTGATCTTCTAATAACGGAGTGCCTTCTTATAAATACTTAGGTACTCTTCAATCTTTGCCATGAGGCTAAAGTAATCATTCTAATTGATTAAAAAATCTGTAGCGTTAAGACTATGGGGTT
>Ga0114997_10003513_pt1 | contig 12289 bp, 7 predicted proteins | sample ArcticOcean_MG_C_2_FD_87045 | JGI IMG/M metagenome (GOLD analysis project Ga0114997, IMG submission 87045) | Marine microbial communities from western Arctic Ocean - ArcticOcean_MG_CB4_136 | ecosystem: Environmental > Aquatic > Marine > Oceanic | place: Arctic Ocean: Canada Basin | collected... | reverse complement strand
TCCTGCGCTTGGAACGCGATGTCCAGCTCGTGCGCCTCCTCACTCACAGTTCGAACGGATTTGAAGACTTCGTTGTACAGTTCGTATTGCGACGCGAACACGAAAACGCAAGCTGATAATACCGATTATTGCGAAGTTCTTGGCGCGGAAAAAACGTGCTCGACGTTAACGAGCGATAGTACGTGTTCTGCGAGCTCCGTGTGTAGTTACGACGGAGCTTCTTGCTGGATGAGTCTATCTGTGATATTTAAATCGTTGGCAGTCACGTTCGGCGGCAAACTCGCAACGCACGTCGACCTGATGACGTGCGCTAAAGCTACAAGCGAAACCAATTGTGCGGAGCTTTCGAACTGCGAAGTTTTATCCTCGAATGGTCAACCGACGTGGACGTGCGTTCCAACCGACGCGGCGTACGACGCCGCGTTGCCTACCAACGCGTTTTTAGCCGACATGGAAAAAAATTGGTACATATGCAGCATGCACGACTCCTCCTCATCGTGCGCAACCGACAGCAAATGCGTGTGGAACTGCAACGATTCCACGGGGGTATGGGTGGAACCATGCACCCCGAATCCAAACAGCGTCGAAGCGACGTGCGCAGGTGTCGCGAAACCGTACGCGATCTCTACGGGCTGCGGTAGCGGCGTCTCGCCCGACAGCGCCGCCGGCGCCCTTCTTCGCCGGGACGGTCTTCGCCTCGCCGCGACCACCGCGTTTGTTCTTCTTCCTCTTCTTCTTCTTCTTCCGTAAGAAAGAAAAAGAAAAGAGAGAGAGAGAGTGTACATGTGATGATGCGCTCCTCCCGGTTGTATTTTGTTGCCTTCTTCCGAACAACGGGGGCCAACATGTTTCTTCTTTAAGTTTTATTTATAATATAAGAATAAGTAAAAAAGTCATTTATTTCCTTACAAATTATATGTGACGTTGCATAACAATTAAGAGTATCCTATTGTCCTTTCCTTTTCCTAAAAAAACGTCCATTCGTTTTCCGTACTTTATTCTTACTCTCATCGTTACCCTCTCTCTCTCTCTCTCTCCCTCTTTCGGTTTTAGTGGTAGTATTGTGAGTATTATTCGTTTTATCATCATCGCATCATCGAGCTATTTTTGCCGCTTTCGGAGGATTCTGAGATGCTTTTCCTCCTCAAATGTATCAACGAAGAGTGCGGCAAAATCGCGCCGAGAGATGCGAGTTGGCGAAAATCAAAAGTCATCCTCAACGCGGACATTTGTAAGAAGTGCTTCGACGAAGAGGTGAGGGCGTTGAGACCCGACGACGATTTAGACGAGGATGAGGAGAAAGAAGAAGTGGAAGAGAAAGAAGAGAGAAAGGAAGAAACGAAGGGCAATGAGAACAACAACAACAACAACAACAACAACAAAACGGATGACGCCGTGCTCCACCTAAACAAAGAAAGAGCCAAAGCGAAAAGAGAAAAGAGAAAAGAAATAGCCAAATTAGGAATGAAATCGTGCGCCGCGTGCGCTTCGAAGGAAACCACCGCGGGGTGGTATCGCTCGCACGTCAAAAAAGGAGTGTATTTGTGCCATCGATGTTACTATCGCGAACGGACGATGTTGAGCATAAAAGTGTGCGTGGCGTGTTCCACCGATCGAACGAGCGGGAGTTGGTTGAAGAGTAAAACCGCCCACGGCGGATATTTGTGCGTGAATTGTTATTACAAAGAGCTGGTGGCGTTGAGTGGGAAGCACTGCGGAACGTGCGAAAGTAAAACGACGAGCTCGATATGGTACAATGATAAAGAGCGCACTGGAAAATACTTGTGCGCAAAGTGCTACGCGAGGCAGTGGAAGAAGATAAAGGAAAGGAGAAAAATAGAGGCGGAAGAAGCGAAGAAGATACAACAACAAGAACAAGAGCAAGAACAACACGAACGCGAACACGAACACGAACAACAACAACCGAGAAAAAAGAGAGTGAGAGAATGAGAACATAGACAAGACAAAGCTGATGACGACTGTCGTCAGACTTTACAAAATCAAACTCATGTACGAAACAAACGACCACTGTACAAAACATCAACCAGAGAGTGTAACTTTTAGAATTGTATACATATTTGTATCTGTAAATACATAAAATGAACGTCTATCTTTGTTTTTAGGATTTCGTCGTGAACAGTTCTCCTTTCACCCCGTCTGGATTATACCGAACGCTTCCCTTCATGTGGCAACACCAGTAATCCGGTATCACGCTGCTCTCAGGTTTGGCAACCGATTCGATCGTCGTTCCGAGCATCGTATCAAAGTGCAAAAATTTCTTAGAGTTCGCCTCGCCTCCGAGCATTTGCTCCAAAGCCTCTAAATTCTCCGCTGGATTCTCCAACGAGACAACCGTATTTGCGTTTTGAATGGCTACGTTCTGACTCGGGTCGCACGCTTCTACTTTACCATCGTTGCTGCTGTCGTACGCGTCGTGATGTTCGAAGCACCTCCGTAAGGAGATTTTTGTTTTGTCGTCCGCGTTGTGTCGCGTTGTTGGTATGATTTCCATAGGAATCGTTCGCGATTTCTTGAACGCCTCGTTCGTTCTTTTCCCATTTACGACGACTCGAGCAGAAGAATTCGGCGACACGGCACCTTTCGGCATTTGCGGGTGCGCCAAAAAAGAACGTTCCCGAAATTTACCTTTATTTCGCCACTGCTCGACGTTGATGACGTGATCTTGCGGACAAATGAACGGAAGCTGTAAATGCGAACCGGGGAATCGACCGTAGTGCGGGAACCACACTCGATCGATGCCGCAAAGGATCGGCGGTATGATCAAAATGCGATCGAGATGTTTTGCGATCGCAAGCGCTTCATTAATTTGTGCCAGCTGAAAATTCACCAAACGTTCATTTTCCGTGAGCACTTTCTCTTCTTTCGTTGGAATGCTCGGAAACTTGCTATCTCTCTCAGGCCAGCCGCGCTCGACGAATATATCGAATCCTCCGCGAACGGTTTTCTTGTCGTCGTCGATGTCGTCATTTCTACCTTCACCACTAGCCTCGAAACTATCACTACTACTATTATTGTTACCCCCGCTCTCGGTACTACTACGAAAGAAATCTCTCTCTACTCTCGGCGTAAAACTCATAAACTTCCCTCGAAAATATTCCTCCTCCTCTCCCATCCAAGCGTTTGCCTCTCGCATTCGATTCCTCTTCCCCGGCGTCCCGCCGTATTGGAACGTCGCGTGTACAGCGTACGCGTTCTTCCTTTCTCTCTCGTGTAACCTCTGCACGTAATACGTGTGTCCGTTCGCAAATAAACTTACCGGCAACGCCCCCATCTTCACTCGCATCTTCTTGTTCTCGTCCCCGTACGCTTCTTGCACTCCACTCCCGTCCACTTGCGTCTGGCACCCTCCATTCAAACTCTTCAAATCGTTAAACGCGCTTTGATCCCACAGGTTATCGTCCTTTTCAATCCTATCCACCCACTCTGTCGTTAACTCCTGATTCCCGCGACTCGCTAAAAACCACATGATCCCAATATTACTCGCCGCGTGGCAAATGTGAAACTCCAACCCTTCTCCATCTACCATAAACTTCTTCTGTTTCAAACTTTCAATCATCGTCTCCGACCTCAACTGATCCGAAGACACTAAAACATCCGCCACTGGGTACCGCTTAAAAAACGGCAACGGATTCCTCAACCACACCACGTCGATATCTGAAACCAAAACGTTCACCCCGCTCCTGGTAAAATCTCTAATCAATCGAATCTTATCTCGTCCCATCTGGTGGAAATTCTTCGTCCCCCACCCAAAATCGTTCTTCACCGCTTCCTTCGAGATCCCTTGCGATCCCATCAACCACGTGTGCACGCCACCGCTAAACTCTTCCTTCAAACTTTCGTACATCTTTTCATCCATCGCGCCTACGATAAAGTTACTCAAACCCAACCGATTTTGCACGTGGTTGATCCAGTTCCTCGCGAAATCCAAGTAGTGATGGTTCGCCCACGTGACGATGATTGTGTTATCCTTCGCGATTTTCTGTATGTGTTCGATGGTCAACCCAGTAGACAGTTTCGTTTGCGCCACCGGTTTGGTTTCGCCCGAATGCGAGAATCCGAGGTGGAGGTCTTTGAGTGACCTTCGAGACAAAGAAGACGACGACGAGGAAACGAACGATGCTCTCTTCCACGTCGTCCTCTTAAATTCATCTTCTTTTACACCATCGTCTTCTTCGAAACCAACTCTTCTCATCGCCTCCCCCGATGATGATGTCGCCGACGTAATCTTCATCATCAAAACCAACAACAACAGTACCAACGCCTTCGTCCCGATCGTCGTCCTCATCGACTTAAAAAGAAAAGAAGAGGAATACGATGATGCCGATTTTGCCGATTTTGATGAGAACAACGTGGTGATGATCGTCGTCGTCATCGAAAGAGGGAGGAGGAGAAGAAAAAGAAGAAGAAAAAGAAGCCGCACAACAACTCCTTATTCGTAGCCTTTGTTATGAAGAATTCCAATTTGCTCAAAATGCGCCTCTTTTTTCCACAAGATGATGACGATTCAAACGACGACGACGATGAGGCTGAAAAACACAAAAACCATCATCAACAGTAGCTATGGTAAAAGTATTATTCGTAGCATGGCTTTTGCTGCGAAAGGAGGAGCATCTCGCAGCATTACGAGCAGCAGCACATCATCGAAAAGAAGCACCAATTTCGTTCGTTTGGCGGCGACGAACAACAATCGCTTTTTTGCGATGATGACGATGATGTCGTCGTCGTCGAGAGGAGGAAGCTCGAAGAACAAGACCACCACCGCCGCGGTCGGGAAAGGAGTGCCAGTCCCGGTTCCAGACAACGAGGAATTGCCGTTTAGTAGGAGTGCACACCACCCGTGGGGGGAGAACGACGAGAGATTCCTCGGGAACGACGAGGACAAGAGAGGAGGAGGATTCAACGCGAAATCCGTTCGACTGGTGCAGTGGTACCCGGGACACATCGCTCGAGCGGAACGGTTACTCCGAGATCAGTTGAAAAACGTAGACTGCGTGGTGGAAGTTCGGGATTTGAGGATACCGTTGGCGACGAGCCACCCGGACGTGGCCGCTTGGGTCGGGAGCGGTCGGGATAACAGTAATAACAACACTAATAACTCTTCTTCTGGTAAACTTCACATAACCGTTTTGAATCGGTCGGATATGGTGGACGAGCAAGAAAGAGCGAAGTGGGTTTCCTATTTTAAACACAAAATGAAAGCGAGACACGTGATTGTGACCGATGCGAAATCTGGTCGCGGCGTCGAGCAGGTGAAGAAAATCGCGCTCAGCGTAGCGAAGGAGGTGAACGAAAAGCGGATTCAGAAAGGTTTATTGGCAAGACCGGTGAGAACTGCGGTGGTTGGGTACCCAAACGTAGGGAAATCGGCGTTGATTAATCGATTGGTTGGGAAGAAAGCGTGCGCATCCGCGCCGCGACCGGGGGTGACCAGAGATTTGAGATGGGTGCGAGTGAGTGAGGAGATTGACTTGTTGGATTCTCCCGGAGTATTACCGCCGAGAATGAGTGATCAAGACGCCGCGAATCGATTGGCGATGGCAAACGACATCGGCGAGGCGTCGTACAAAGCGAGCGAGGTCGCCGCGAGGTTGTTTGAGGAGATGAAAATGTTGCCGAGTTGGAGGAGAGAGAAAGGGAACATCGGAAACGTTCTCATGAAGAGGTACAAGATGTCCGCGAAAGAGGTGGAGGAGATGAACGGGGACATGTTCATCGAGAAGATTGCCCTGAGCACTTGCGGTGGGGATTTCGAGAGAGCTGGCGCGAAGGTTTTGAACGATTTTAGGGGTGGGTTTTTAGGAAAGTTTTGTTTAGAAGTGACGCCGGCGCGGTAAAAGATGCACGTGACGTACGCGTACTTTCGCCGGGCCAAAGCTCATGTACTACTACTACTGCTGCTGCTGCTGCTACTACTACTACTACTACTACTACTCCTTTGCCTTTCTCTTCTTTCGTCGTCGTCGTCGTATTTCTGTTTCTGTCGCTCATGCTCTTATCTGTTATTTCCAGTTGGCGTCCGACGTGAGTTCCCCGCGCCAAACGGATTATCGTCTTTCCAATCATCCCAACGTCTCTTTTCGTACAACTTTTCATCGCTCAACTCGTCCTCCGTCTTGGCGCTTTCCAACACCGACTTGCGCTTCTCTCTTTCCTTACTCAGTGCCGTGCGCTCCATTAACTCTCTCAGCTCGATTTCTCCGGCTTCTTCGATAGACATTGTGGGTAAAATGTGCGAAGGCCGAAACAAAGCGCTTCTCGCGTCTCGAACGACGCTTTCCTTGCGATTCGCGAATAAGGAAAACGGGAGCGACGGCATCGCAACCGTCGGCGCAGACGTACCAGCCGGCGGCGCGCTTCGGTTCATCATTCCATTTCGACCGTTTGTGCCGTTGTTGTTCTTGTTGCTCTCCAGAGACGCGATGGCTTTTAAAAGCTCCCCTGGAATTCTCGAGGACGAACTCTCCTCCTCCCCTCCTCTTTGCTGCTTCTTCTCCCCTCCTTGTACGATTCTCCTCACCTCTTCTTCGCTCACGCCGGTCAAAAGTGCCACCTCCTCTTTGCTCCCCTCTATCATTTCAATCGAATCCAACACGGCTTTTTCAATCATCGCAAACCAATACTCTCGAACCTTCTCCTCGTCAGCTTCCTCTTCCCCTTCTTCCTCTTCCTCCTCTTCCGCAGTCCTCGATTTCACCCGAGCGCTTCCGTCTACTACTCCGCTCTTCTCCATCTCCTCCAACTTCCTCCTCAACTCGCTTTGCTTTTTAAACCGTTTCACTTTCATCGTTCTCTTCGCTTCCGGAGTCATCATAGCCTCTCGAGTAGTACCACCGTCATCATCATCATCATCATCTTCTTCTTCTTCTATCAAACCCGCCGCCGCTCTCGCGTCCTTCTCGAACCCGCGCGGGAGGAACCGCGCCGCCGACGCAAACCTCAAGAACCGCTCCAAACACTCCTTCGCTCGTAACACGTGCTCTACGCGCAGTTCGCGGTTCATTACCAACGTCGTCGTCGGCGGCGTCTTCTTTTCCTCCCCTTCTGCTTCGCCGGCGATGAGAGGCACAAACTCCGTCCGCATCGACTGCCAACACTTCCCGCGAAAATACAAGCACAACGCGTATTTCAAATCGTTCGTGGAGACGTTCTCTCCTCCTCTTCTGTTGTCACCGCCAAAGTTTTCTTCGTTCTCACCACCGTTGTTGGCATCATCATCAAAACACCCGGCCGAATCGCATCTCCGGAAAACTTCCGCGAACATCTCGATCGCTTCTCGCAAAAAAAAAGAACCATCATCATCACCACCACCAATACCACTCGACGTCCTCGTCGTCATCTTCTCCCGGGCGAGCGCGAACAATTCCTTGGTCGATTTCGTTTCCATTTCATCAGAAGAAGTAATCCTCGTCATCTCTCTCTCTCTCTCTCTCTTGTTTATGTTTGTTTGTTCGTTCGCAGGTAGACTAGAGCCTCTGTGAGAGAGAGCAAAGCGCTTTGTCCTCGTCGCAAATATATGCTCTTCTATATCAACGAGAGACGATGATGAGATGATGAGAGAGAGAGTACTAAGAGAGTAAAAAAGATATGTCGTTTTCCCTTCGTTTTGTTGATGTAACTGCTGTATTTGGTCTCGTCACGTTTACTCACAAGTCACATTTTACCAAAATGGTCATGGATCACAAAATGGACTAAAATGGACCAAAATGGACCAAAAATGATGACGACAGATAGGAGAGAGAGGTATTGTATTGGATAATTTTACCCCCAGAACATTCAGAACACTAAACGCGCGCTTAAATTACACACACATATATATAATACTAATGCCGATCGTGGCCGCGCGCAAAAACCTGGACGACTCTCGGACGTGCCCGATATGCCGAGAGATTTACAAAGCGCCGTTTAACGCCACGTGCGGGCACACGTTTTGCCACGACTGCGTGGTCGAACACTGCGGGAAATTTTGGGAGCTTCATCATCATCATCATCATCATCGTCATCAACAACAACAAGGCGGGGTTGGTACTAATGTTGTTGGCCCCGCAGGAGAGAAGAAGAAGAAGACGACGACGACGACGACACAGCCGAACGAGGAGGAAAAGGAGGAAAAGGAGGAAAACGAAGAGAAGAAAAACGGAGAAACGACGACGACGACGATTCAGACGACGAAAGATTTTGGGAAACTGGTGGACTTTTCCAACCCAGCGCCGTGTCCGATTTGCAACGCGTCGATTACTTCGTTAACGCCGAACGTGGCGCTGACGAAAGTTGTCGACGCGTTGGCGCGGGTGGACGCGATGACGATGCAAATCACGGAGGAACACTCGCCGTTGGAACCGCAGCATTCGAAAATTGCGCGAGCGGAGAAAGTCGTCTCCGCGTTGCAGCACATGGATGAAGAACAGTTGGCGCCGATCGTGAAAGCGCTGATGGAGAAGCACGCGAGAGCTGTCGCCGAAGGCGAGGAGAAGAGGTTGGATATTTTGAGGGATTTCTTCGACGAGGCGACGAGGAGAAAGCGGATGAAGATGGCGGAAGGGGAGATGGAGATGAAGTTTTTACGCACGGACATAGAGAGGGTGGAGAAGTTGTTGAGAGAAGAGTTGAAGGTGTTAAAGAGGAGCTACACGGAGGCGGAAGGGAGAACAGGAGGAGGAGGAGGAGGAGGAGGAGAAGAAGAAGATGATGACGGTGAAGACGTGGCGGATATGCTTCGATTTGTACCGCAACTGCCCGGGTACGAGGGAGATGCGTGCGATGAGGATGAAGAGTTCGAAAGGAAATATCACGCTGGATTAAGTTCGCTGTATACCAAAGGTATCAAAGAAATTGATGGCGTAAACAGTAGCATGAGAGGAAGAGAGGAAGACGACGACAACGACGACGACGAAGAAGATGGCGTTGGAAATCACCGCATCGAACCGGCGAGTATCGACGAGAAAATGAACGAAGAACGGTTAGAAGATTTCGCGCAAGCGCTGACGTACGCGAAACAAAAGTATGGACGCGTGCGCATCGTCGCAGAAATAGTCAAACCGTCCTTATCAATGTCGTCCTTGTCTTTTAACAACAATTTTTTGATGACCCAGTTTGGAGCGGTGATGAACAACAACAGTAATAACAATAACAACAACATCGTCAACATCATCAACAATAACAACAACAACACTATCGACACCAATAACAACAACATCAACAACGAAAATATCAACAATATCGATATCATCAACACTTTACCGATTCCACCGGTAAACGATATCGTCTCTTCCATTGACGTCTCCATGGACCGAACTATGTTTGCCACCGCGGGCGTTTCTAAACGCATTGAGTTTTATACCTTCACCGATATATGCGACCGAACGGCGGCGAATCAAAACGAAGAACGTCCGCGGATTACGAGGGCGCAAATCAAAGTTAAATCGAAAATATCGTGCTTGTCTTTCTCTAGGAAACACGTCTCGCACATCGCCGCGTCGGATTACGAAGGTGTGGTGACCATTTGGGACGCGGAAACCTCTCAAAGTATTTTAAAATTTGAAGAGCACGACAAGAGATGTTGGACGGTTGAGTATTGCAGATGTGTAGATAACATGCACTTAATCGCCTCTGGAAGCGACGACGGCGCGGTGAAGATATGGAGTGAAAGTGGTATAAGTATGGGAGGCGGTAATAGAAGCGTCATGGAAATGCAGATGCGCGCAAACGTGTGTTGCATCGCGTGGTCGCCGACGACCGCACACGATATCGCCATCGGCTGTGCCGATCATAAAGTACGCGTGTACGATTTACGACGTCCGCACGAACCGTTATATACGCTCAGCTCGCATAAAAAAGCGGTTTCCTACGTGAAATATATCAGCAGTAGCGAGTTGTGTTCGGCGTCGACGGATTCTAGCGTGTGCATATGGGACGTGAAGAAAACACACGATCACAACGCGACTTTTGATCCTTACAACATCTATCATAACCAACAACAATTCCAAGGTGATGATAATGGCGTTCCTCTTCCCAAAATGGAAACCAACAACGGCGCGGATGGAGAATCCGATCTCGTCAGCAGCACTCGGCTGATTCGCACCTTGATCGGTCACGTAAACAGGAAGAACTTTGTTGGATTGGCGGCGTCGTCGGACGGAAAATCCATCGCTTGCGGCTCAGAGACGAACGAGCTATTCGTGTACAATAAGAACTTCTCCGCGCCTGTAGCCACGGTATCGTTCGATACTCCAGGGAATGATATGAAAAGTTCCTCGAGAGATCACAACTCTGGGAACCACTTCGTGAGCGCGGTTTGTTGGTCGGACGAGTCCACGCTCATTTCCGCAAACAGTAAAGGACGAATAAAAATCGTATCGCTTGGGGCGTGAGTCAAGGAACACTTTAGAGTAATAAGTAGTAATAAAAGTCATAGAATGTAATGATAATAATGTAAAAGAAATACATGGCGTAGATATGATGTGTTTATATATTCGCAAATTCTATCTTAGTCACGCGACAAATCTAGCTTCTTACCACGGAATCGGCTTGAACTCCTCTTCCGAACCATCGGTTAACTGCCTTTGCGCGATCAACCACACCGGCGCGCACGACAAAAACGCGATGAACGCAACAGTCTCGCCACCAACGGCGGACGTGTAGATGTTCACGGCCGTCGGGTCCGCCAAGTGCGCCTTGAAACCTTCGATCGGTCCCATACCAGTCACCGCCCACTGCGAAACCATGCCCAAAAACGCAACCATCGCCAAGCGGCCGTTCTTGACCTCCTTCACTCTCGCCGCCGGAGAGTCCATTCCCGCCGGGTCAAACGGAAAGTTCGCCCCCAATCCACTCTCGCCAGTCTTCATGAAACCGCGAATTCTCAACGCTTCCAAAATGCCCATAACGATAACTTGCGTGATGACCAACGTCTTAAAGTCAATGTCGTAATCCGCCGCGCCCGCTTCCCAAAATTTCGGCAAGCTCGGGTTCGAATCCGTCGCCAAGACGCCGATAGTCGCGTACATCGCCCATCGGCCGTTCATCAATTCCGCTTCTTGCAAGTACGGCAAAGACTCTTTGTTCGCACCCAATCTTAACGGGTCGAAGCCGTAGTCACCCGCCATGGAGCCGTCCAAGTAATCCGGCGCCGTCGCCCCTGGGTACCACATTTCTCTCTCCGCTTTGACGACAACCGACGCGGATCGAGTTTTGTTGACGGATCTGGAGGAGGAGACTTTTTGCGCGAACTGTTTTTGTATGCGCATACATAAAAAAAAGATTGGAAGGAGATATCGTCAGTAAGTAGTCGAAACAACAAAAGTGACGGATGATGGAACAAAGCGCTCGACGAGAGATCGATGTACCAGCCATCAGCGCGTTGAAAGGAAAACAAATTTCGAACCATCAAATTCCCGGACATCGCCCCCACTCAAACCGCGAAAAGCGTATCTTTCTTCGGTACGAGCAAATATTTTAATCAGAAAAAAAAAAGAATTACGAGCAGCAGAGAGACGACGACGACTACACAACGATGCGAATTAGAAAATCAAAAACGAAGGAAAGAATCGCGCGATACAAAATGAAAACAACGCACCGCGCGAGTCGCAACAGTCGATGATAAGGCAAACATTTTTATATTTTAAAACAAAGAACAACTGTTCGATGATGATGATGTGTGCGAGAATGGCGAAAGAATCACACAGGCGCTTTTTTTCTGTAGAGAAAAATGCAAAAGCCCTAAATGATATATTTAACGGTTCGAGAGAGAGAAAAAGACGCCCAAAAATGGCGTCGAGAGGAGGAAAAGAAGAGGAAAAAGCGCGAAGAAGAAGAAGACAAAGAAGAAGAAGAGAGAGAGTTTGCTCTTTCTTTCCTCTCTCTTCTCTCTTTTTCTTTCTCTTCTTTTTCTTCTCGGTTTTGGTGGTGGTGGTTGTTTTCGTGCGAGACATTAGCGGAGACGATGATGCAGACGGGGGAGGAGTCTACGTAAAGGCGACGACGACGACGAGAAGGATGCTCCAACAACAACAAAAAGAAGAAGAAGAAGATCGAGGAGGTACGTTTGACCTTCTCGCGGGGAAGGAGAGCGGAGATGGAGATGCGGAAAATCGACACGACCGAATGAGGAGAGAAAGAAGAGAGAGAGCGGTGCGACGGGACGAAGGAAACCGTCTGGAAACAACAACGGCGGAGCGCCCCCGCGGCGGCGACGAAGAGGGAAAAAAAGGAGATGGCACGGATCCGCATCTACGTCTCGAACGTCATCGTCGTCGTCATCAAGAGCAATTGC
>Ga0114997_10003512_pt1 | contig 12297 bp, 12 predicted proteins | sample ArcticOcean_MG_C_2_FD_87045 | JGI IMG/M metagenome (GOLD analysis project Ga0114997, IMG submission 87045) | Marine microbial communities from western Arctic Ocean - ArcticOcean_MG_CB4_136 | ecosystem: Environmental > Aquatic > Marine > Oceanic | place: Arctic Ocean: Canada Basin | collected... | reverse complement strand
AGATCACTTTCCACCATATCTTTAACTAAATCGTAAAAAGTAAATTTTGGTTTGAATTTTAAGGTCTTAAGGGCTTTAGATGCATCACCTAACAAATAATTAACTTCATTTGGTCTAAAATACTTTTTGTCAATTTTAACAATTATTTTTTTCTTTCCTTTAAATTTTGTATAACCAATTTCATTTAAGCCTTTACCTGACCATAAAATATTTATTCCTAAAATTTTTGCAGCTACATTAATAAAGTGTCTAACTGTGTAAGTTTTTCCTGAAGCAATAACATAGTCTTGGGGTTTGGGTTGTTGTAAAATTCTCCATTGCATTTCAACATAATCTTTTGCATGTCCCCAGTCTCTTTTTGCATTTAAATTTCCTAAATAAAGTGTTTCTTTGGAACCTAGTTTTTTCCTTGTAAGAAACCTTGTAATCTTTCTTGTAACAAAAGTTTCTCCCCTTCTAGGACTTTCGTGATTAAATAAAATTCCATTACATGCATATAATCCATAAGATTCCCTGTATACAGATGTCATCCAATAAGAATATAGCTTAGCTACACCATATGGAGATTTTGGATGAAACTTCGAATTTTCATTAAACTTGGTGGTGTTGTATTTTTCACCAAATAACTCTGAAGTACTAGCTTGGTAAAACTTTAAATTTTTTATTTTTAAAAATCTAATTGCTTCTAAAATTCTTAATGTACCAATCCCTGATACTTCTGAAGTAAATTCTGGGTTCTCAAAAGATACACCAACATGGCTTTGTGCTCCTAAATTATAAATTTCTACAGGTCTAATTTTGTGTATTATATTGTAGATACTATTAGTGTCAGTCAAATCACCATAATGAAGGAAAAAATTAGTTTTATTATGAGGGTCAACATACAAATGGTCAATTCTTGAAGAATTAAATGAAGACGATTTTCTTATAACTCCATGGACAATATAATTTTTTTTTAAAAGAAGTTCGGCTAAATAAGAACCATCTTGACCTGTTATTCCAGTTATTAATGCTATTTTTTTTTTCATTTTTTAAAAATAAACAATTTTAATATAGAAATTAATATTAAAAAACCATCTTTAAATTCTTTTACCTTTTTTTTTCCAGCTATTCTAGATCTTTCGTGTGAAGGCAAAGTTTTTATTTTATACTTCATAAATTTAGCTTTTATTGGAAGTTCTACGCAAAATGAAAAATCTCTACTTTTAACTTTTAAAGATTTGAATGCTTTAGAAGGTCCCATAACATAAGTAAACAATACATCTGAAAGATTTAGTTTAAATAAAATATTACAAATAAGGGTAAAAATTTGATTACCAATATAAGTCAAAACTGTATCATCATCACTACCTGCATTTTTTTCATATCTACTATTAAATATAAAATGGTTTCCTTTATTTATTTCAGTTCTCATTTTCTTTAAATATTTTGGATTGAATGCACCATCAGCATTAAAAATACAAAAATATTTAGTTTTGACTGAAAGTATTCCTTGAGAAAGAGCGCTTCCATATCCATCTTTTTTTTGAAAAATAACTTTGCATTTATATTTTTTTATTGAATTAAAAGTTAAAATATCATTTTTCGGCATTACAATAATTTTTTTTACAGGAAATTTCCGTAGCTCAGCTATTACTCTTGGAAGAGATTCTGACTCAAGTTTAGCAGGAATTACTAATGTTACATCTTTCACAAAAAACTGATCTTTCTATAAGTAAATTTTTATTTTTTTTAGTAAGGCAAAACTTGAAAGTCTTACCACGTAAAATAATGATATTAAAATGTTATATTTTTCATAGCAATAATAAAGTCTCAAAGAATCCAATAATTTTTGAACTAAAGATGAAGACAGGGAATTTTCTGTAATTCTCCAAGATGAAAGGTTTTTATCTAAACCTAAAAGTAAATTGTTCTTTTTTGATAATCTAAGCCATAATTCATAATCTTCTTTAGTTTTTAATGAACAAAATTTGTTTTTTAATAAAATTTTTTTTGAAGCTATTACCGTAGATAGGCCAATATCACAACTTTGTAATAAATTTTGATAATTTAATTTTTTTTTAATTTTAAATTCTCCAATATTTTTAGAATATTTATTAATTATTGAATAACCTGTATGACTAAAATTTATTTTATTTTTTTTCATAAAGTTAAGTTGACTTGATAATTTATTTTTTTTCCACACATCATCAGCATCACAAAATGCAATATAATCTCCTTTAGCTTTTAGAATTCCTTTATTACGTGAATTGCCAGGGCCCATATTATTTTTATTAATCAAAATTGTTTTATTTCTAAATTTTTTTAATACATCTTTAACAAATTTTAATTCATTTTGATTTGTGTCGTCATAAATCAAAATTATTTCAAAATTCTTATAAGACTGATTAATTATTGACTTGATTGTCTCTTTAAAAAATATTTTTTTTCTAAAATAGGGTATGATAACACTAATAATATTTTTTTTCATATTTAATTTAAATTAGAAATTAATTACTTTTCTAAAATTTCTCAAAAATCTAGCTAGGAAAATTGCATAAACAAATATAATATTCTGACCATTATCTAACCTAATTTTAGTATTCTCTATTAAATATTCTAAATAGCTAATCCTTGAAGAGAATCCACCACTTCTAAATTTACCAAAAATTTCTTCTTTTTTTGTGGCCATTCCTTTTAATTTAAAATGCACTATCATTCTGTAAAAAAGATCATAATCAGAAGAAAATTTATATTTTAAATTATATAATCCTACTTTTAATTGGGATGTTTTTTTTATAAAAAAACCAACTGAATGAGTGGTATAGAATCCAAAACTCCATTTTATTTTTTTTGGATTATATCCATATAATAATTTATATTTGTTTACACTGCCAAATAAAAAATCTAAATCTTTATGCAAATTAAAATATTGATTAACTATTTTAAGTGTTTCTGGATAATAAATATCATCTGAATTAAGAATCCCGATAATGTCACCAGAACACTTTTTTATACCCTTGTTCATAGCGTCATAAAGGCCTTCATCTTTTTCACTAACCCAATACGTAATTTTATCTTGATGTTTTTTTATTATATTGACTGTATTGTCTGTTGAAGAACCATCTATTAAAATATGTTCGAAATTCTTATAAGATTGTTGATTCAAACTTAATATACATTCTTCTAAAAAATTTTCAGAATTTTTTGTTACTGTAATAATTGAAATTTTATATTGTTTATTCAATTTGATAACTTTTATAAATCCTAATTGTAATTTTTATAATACCAATCTAGAGTTTTATTTAAACCCTCATTTAATGATATTTTTGGTTTCCAGCCTAGTTTTTTTATAACTCTATTATCCAATATCTTTCTTGGTGTTCCATCTGGATATTTTTTATTAAATTTTAACTTTAATTTATTATTTGTAGTTTTTAAAATTATTTCAGCTATTTTTCTTATAGTATATTCATTATCACTTCCCACATTAATGACTGATCTCTTTTTTAAATAATTAATCAAGAATTTATCCTTCGCGACTTTTTTTTTAATTATAAAAAAAATAGCTGAAGCTATATCATCAACATACATTACTTCTCTTTTGGGTTTACCTGAGCCCCAAATTTCAACTTCTTTTTTTTTATTTTTACTTGAGTTTATAAATTTTTTAATTAAAGCTGGTATGAAATGACTGTTTTTTAAATCGAAATTATCATTTGGACCATATAAATTGCATGGCATTACAGTTAAATATGAGGTTCCATATTGTTTATTATAATGCTCACATGCTTTTAGTCCAACAATTTTTGCTAGGGCGTATGCTTCATTAGTTTTTTCTAATTGTCCCGATAGTAAATATTCTTCTTTTATTGGTTGTTTAGAGTTCTTTGGATAAATACAAGAGCTACCTAGATTAATTAAATGTTTGACTTTATATTTGTAGGCACTTTTAATTAAATTCATTTGTATTAAAATATTTTCATCTAAAAATTCGACAGGATATTGTGAATTTGCCCAGATACCACCTACTTTCCCCGCACAATTAATTATTATATCAAATTTTTTTTTTTTAAAAAATTTATCTGTCTCTTCTAAATTTCCTAAATTTAATTTTTTTCTGCTGATTGTGATTATGTTTTTAAATTTTCTTTCTTTAAAAAAACTATACACTGATGATCCCACCATACCATTATGACCTGCCAGAAATATTTTTTGATTTTTAAGGTTAGTTTTCATTAAAAAATGATTTTATAATCTTATATATGCCTCTTGTCATCAATAAATAAAATATACATATAACGTTATTATGATCTCTTAAAATTAATATGAATATATTTATTAAAAATACTAGATTGATAATAAATGACGATATAAATTGCAAAAATGAAAATTTTTCAATTTCTCATAACATAAAAACATGTTCTAAGATTTTTAAAAAAATTTAATTAAAAATTTCCCAATTTTCTTTATACCATTTGGCTGTATTAGAGATAGCCAAATCAATATTGGTGAATTTTTTAATTTTTGTAAATTTTTTTATTTTTACATTACTACCATGAGTTTTCATTACATCTGCTTTTTGAAATTTTCTTTTATGAATTTTTGGTTTAGCTTTTATTTCATCACTAATAAAATTTAAAACTTTTGTAATTTTAATTGGATTATTTGAACAAATATTAAAAATATTATTACCATTTGGTATATTTTTTTTTAATAAACTTAATAAAATTTTATTTATATCGTTTATGTAGGTAAAATCACGTGTATGATTTCCAAAATTATTTAGATAAAATTTTTCTTTTTTATAAAAAATAGATTTTAAATATTTATAAATAAGCATGTCTGGTCTACCCCACTCACCAAATACTGTAAAAAATCTCAAACCTATAAATGGTATTTTATGAATTTCAGCTAACAAACTACAAATTTCTTCATTATTTTTTTTCGTTAATCCATAAATATTTTTAGGGTTTATAGAATTATTTTCTTTTAATGGAAATTTTTTGCTATCTCCATAAACTGAACTGGAAGAGGCATAAAATATTTTTTTTACTTTATTCTTAATGGATGCTTCAATTACATTAAAAAAACCCATTGTGTTACTTTGAATATAAGCTCTGGGGTTTATTAAAGAATATCTTACTCCTGCTTGTGCAGCAAAATGAAAAACTGCATAAAAATTATTTTTAAATACTTTGTCTAATTTATTTTTATTGGTTAAATCAAGTCTAATAAACTTAAATTTTTTTAAATCTTTTAATACTTTTAATCTTTTGTTTTTTACATTTACTGAATAATAGTTATTGATGTTATCTACACCGACTATATCAAAGTTCGTTTTTTCTAATAAATATTTTGAAAAATTAAAACCAATAAAGCCTGCTACGCCAGTAATTAGAATTTTCATAATCTTATCTATATCAATTTTTTTAAAAAAAAGTATACATTATTTAAATGATAAAAATATGTATATTGGGTCTTGGTTACGTAGGGCTTCCACTGTGTTTAACCATATCAAAAAAATATAAAACTATTGGTTTTGATATTAGCAAAGATAGAATTACCTCTCTTTTAAAAAAAAAAGACATCAACAATGAATTTAAATCAAATGAATTAAATAATAAAAATTTATTTTTTACAAATAGTATTGACGATGTAAAAAATTACAATTTTTTTATTATTTGTGTTCCCACGCCTATAACTAATGAAAATAAACCCGATCTACGTCCTATACAAAAAAGTTTTAACTTTATATCCAAAATCTTAAAAAAAGGTGACATTATTGTTTTAGAATCTACCGTTTACCCAGGTGTAACCAAAAAATTTACTACATTGTTAGAACAAAAAACAAAGCTTGAAGATAATAAAGATTTTTACGTATGTTATAGTCCTGAACGAATTAACCCGGGTGATAAAGAAAATAATCTAACGAAAATTAATAAAATATTAGCTATAACGACAAAAAATAGCTTAATCGTTAATAAGGTAAAAAAAGTATATAATAATTTTTGCAAAAAACTCATATTCACAAATAACATTCAGGAATCTGAGGCAGCAAAGGTAATAGAAAATATTCAAAGAGATTTAAATATTGCTATATTTAATGAAATTCTAATGATATGTGAAAAATTAAAAATTAATTTTCCAGAAGTTATTAGGTTAGCTAAAACAAAATGGAATTTTTTAAATTTTCAACCAGGGCTTGTTGGTGGTCATTGCTTACCTGTGGATCCTTTTTATCTATCTTTTATTGCAAATAAAAAAAAATTTAAAACAATCACAGCTCTAGCTGGTAGAAAAACTAACGATAAAATGCAATTTTTTGTATTAGAACAATTTAAAAAATTCATTAAAGAAAAAAAAATAATAAATAAAAAATGTAAAATTTTAATTGTTGGTTTATCTTATAAATACGGTGTCGCTGATATGAGAAACTCATTAAATTTAAAAATTTACAATAAGATCAAAAAAAAATTTAGTAATACATTTTATTATGATCCATTTATTGATATAAATAGTTCGATTAATAGTTTTAATGAAAATATTATAAAATCTTTCGATGTTGTGTTATTTTTATCCAATGGAACAAAATTTAAAAAATTATATGATAAAATTTATCTAAAAAAACCAAAATGCATTTTGGATCCTTTTTATTATTATGTAAAATAGCTAGAACAGTTGGTTATTAACCATTTTAAAAACAATTTGTTTTAATGATGTCTTAGAAGACCATTTAAGTTTTTTTCTAGTAAAATTAGTATTAGCACTATAACTTTTTATATCAGTTTTTCTTTGAAATTTTTTATTATTATACTTTAATCTATTTTTTTTTATTTTTAGCAATCTAAAGACCTCATATACGAAATCTCTAATACTATATTTTTTTCCTGAGCCAATGACGAAATCATTAGGATTTTTTTGTTGTAACATTAGCCACATAACTTTTACATAATCTGGTGCCCACCCCCAGTCTCTATAAACATCAATGTCTCCTAAATGTAGATTCAATAAATTATTTTTTTTTATTTTAAGTGATGTATCTATTATCTTTTTTGTAACAAAATCTTTAGATCTTAATGGTGATTCATGATTAAATAAGATTCCACTACAGGAATATAAGTTATGAGTTTCTCGGTAAATTTTGGTAAACCAATATCCTGATGCTTTTGCAACTCCATAAGGACTTTGTGGATCAATTGCTGATTTCTCACTATAGTGATTTATCTTTTTGTTACCAAAAAATTGACCAGATGTTGCATTAAATATTTTTATTTTATCATTATTATCTTTGACCGACATAAGAATATTTAAAATTCCAAGTGTATTACTTTTTAATGAAATATCTGGACGTTCAAAAGACTTTATAACTGAAGAGCTTCCAGCTAAATAATAAATTTCTTTAATATTAATATTTTTTTTTATCAGTTGATTCAAAAATTTCTTATTTAGAGCTGTTCCTTTAATGACACTTATCTTGTTATTTATTTTTAATCTCTTAAGCCTAAATAAATTATTTATAGATTTATTTCTAGTTATTCCAATTATTCTATAATTTTTCTTTAACAAGAAATGAGCCAAATATGAGCCATCTTGACCACTAATTCCAAAAATTAATGCTGTCTTTTTTTTTTTCATTATCTTAACTATTAAAATAGTTTGAAATTATATAAAATGTATAATAATTATCTCTTTAAATATTATACTTACAATAACATTATGGAATTAAAAGAAAAAAAGTACCTCAATAAATTAATAGATAAATACCATTTAAAAGATTCAAGTAAGTATCTTTTGTCACCAAATTCTTTTTCTAATGAAGATATAATAGCTGGAATCGAGATTCTTTTATCAAAAAAAATCACAATGTCTAATTTAACTAAAAAATTCGAATATGAATTTGCCAAGTATATTGGTGCAAAATATGCTTTAATGGTTAATTCTGGATCCTCTGCAAATCTATTGTCAACTTTTGCTTTAGTAAACCCTTTAAAAAATAATAGACTAAAAAGAGGAGATGAGTGTTTAATACCTTCGCTTTGTTGGTCTACTTCTTTGTGGCCAATTGTGCAAGCAGGCTTAGTTCCAAAATTTGTAGATGTTTTACCAAACACCTTAAATGTTTCAATTAAAGAGATTGAAAAAAATATTAGTAAAAAAACTAAAGCAATTATGGCTGTACATGTTTTAGGAAACTCAACTAATATGGATATGTTAAAAGATATTGTTAAAAAAAATAAACTATATTTGATTGAAGATACCTGTGAGTCTTTAGGGTCAAAATATGGCAATAAATTTTTAGGAAATTTTGGGAACTTTGGCACATACTCATTTTATTACTCTCACCAAATAACCAGTGGTGAAGGTGGTATGATTATCTGTAATGATAAAAATGATTATAATATAATTCATACTCTTAGAGCACATGGCTGGGACAGAGGATTAAACAATAAAAAAAGTAATTTCAACTTCATTAACTCTGGTTTTAATGTAAGACCAAGTGAAATTTCTGCAGCGATTGGCTATAATCAATTTAAAAGACTCAATAAATTTAAGAAAAATAGATTTGCTAATAGAAATAAAATTATTTCTTCATTAAAAAATTCTATTAAATGGAAAAATCAATTTACTTTTATAGAAGCAGATCGAAAATTAAAACCCAGTTGGTTTGGCCTGCCTATTTTAATAAATAAAGAATTTTTATCTAAAAAAAATAGATTTTTGAATTATCTAAGTAAAAATGGAATTGAAACAAGACCAATAATCAGTGGTAACTTTGTTAATCAAAAATCAATTAAGCTATACAACCTTAATCCTGACAAAGCTAAGTTTAAAGGTGCACAAGAAATTGAGGACAGGGGTTTCTTTATTGGAATTCATATTGATTTAATTTCCGATAAAAAATTATTATTTATTCGTGATAAACTTTTAAAAATAAATGAAATTTGATAACTTAAAGTGTGGTATTACAGGGCATACCGGTATTTTAGGTAGAGAACTTTTAAAGATAAAAAATAATATCAAATTTATTAAATTCAAAGGAGACATCACAAAGAAAAATGATATAAAAAAATGGCTCAAAAAAAACCCTATTGATATAATTATTCACTTGGCTGCAATTGTTCCAACTAATGTTGTTAAAAAAAAAATTTATTATGCTAATAAAGTAAATTATACTGGCACAAAATTATTAGTAGATGAGATAATCCAGTATAAAAAAATAAAATGGTTATTTTATTCTTCAACTTCTCATGTTTATAAATTTTCAAAAAAAAAAATATCTGAAAACAGTATTGTTAAACCAACATCTAAATATGGATTAACTAAACTGAAAGGAGAAAATTATATAAAAAAAAAATTAAAAAAAAAAATACCTTTTTGTATAGGAAGAATATTTAGCTTCACAAGTATAAACCAAAAAAAAGATTATGTAATTCCAGGTATAATAAATAAAGCAAAATCAAAAAAAAAAGAAATATTTTTTAATAATACTAATCATTTTAGAGACTTTTTGTGCATCAGTGACATCTGTAAAGCAATTAAAATTCTAATTAATAAAAGAGCAACTGGTATTTATAATATAGGTTCTGGAAATAAAGTTTTAATTTCAGATATTGTAAAATTAATATTTACTAAGTATAAAAAAAAATTTTTTATTAAGAAAAACTTAAGAAAAACATGCTTAGTTTCAAACAACTCAAAAATTAAAAGATTAAATTGGCAACCTACAAAAAATATTAATTTGATTGTTAAAGAGTTATTTTAATTTAGATTTAATAAAAAACAATTTCATCAATCCAAAAAAAGAGGCAGCAATTAAACTAATATTTACTGAACTTTCTCCTCTTTTTCGATTAACAAATTTAGATGGAACTTCATCAATTTTATAACCATTATTGTGTAAAACAACTATAATTTCCGACAAAATAATAAAACCCTCTCCAATATTTCCACATTTTGTTATTATTTTTTTAGTTGATCTTCTAGAATAAAATCTGAAGCCATTTGTAAAATCTTTTAAAAAAATATTTAATAATTTTTTAGCTAAAAAGTTTGACAATTTAGAAAAAATTCTTCTTGATAAGCTCCAATTTATGATTTTACTGCGCTCTAAGTATCTACTTGCTATTAATAAATCTAATTTTTTCTTTTTAAAAATCTCAATATTTTTTTTTAACTCTTTTGGGTTGTGAGAAAAATCAGCATCCATTTCAATAAATATCTCATTTTTTTTATTTCTAAATGCTTTTTTTAATCCATAAACAACTGCGGAGCCCCTCCCAGATTTTTTTTTTCTATGAAAATATTTAGCTTTAATTTTTTTTTTAATTATTAATTTACCAATATCTTCATTTTTCGTGTCATCAACTATATAAATAGTACATTTTTTAATATTTTTTCTTATTTCTTTTACAAGCCTTTCAATATTTTCCAATTCATTATATGTGGGGATAACTACAGCTATATTTTTCATATAATCTTATTAATTATTAAAATTGCTATTTTATAAAATTTAATTTACTAAATAAAAACATAATATACTATTTATTATTGTAAATTTTACCCAAATACCCATTAAGAAATCTTTTATTTTTAACTAAATATTTCATTAAGATATCTCTTATAAAAATAATTACAGGATTTGAAAGATGGAAGACAAAATTATTAAACCTCGATCTTCTATTAATCATTTTAATCCTTTTTGATCTTTTTTTTAAAAATTCACTTCCATTATTTTCAAACATTTTATACAGTTCATACGAAGCTTCTATTGACTGCGTCGCTCCTTGAGCAAAAGTTGGCGGAAACGCAAAAAAAGCATCCCCAATTATAAATATTTTTTTATGCTCATGCGTATAAATTTTATTACTTACAAATATTGGAAAACATTTAATATTTTTAATATTATTTAAAATATTTTGATCTACTTGAATTAATATTTTTTTTAAAATTAAAGATAGAAATTTACTATCTTTAAATAATCTGTAATTTCCTAATTCATTTTTAGTAAGATTTTTTTTTAATATAGTAATAAAATTAAATTCATTGCTTTTATTTACTGGGTATATGACGGAATGCAAATCAGACCCTAATAATAATGATATATTATTATAATCAATATCTCTTATATTCTTTTTATCAATAGTGCCTCTTACAGCAATTAAATTAGAGTATTTCTGTTTTACATTCCTTTTAGTAACCAATAATTTTGTTGAAGAAAAAACACCATCAGAAACAATAAGGTAATCACATTCAATAGTTGAATTATCTTCCATAATTAATTTTATTGTTTCTTTTTTACTATCTATTTGTTTAATTTTTTTGTTGTATTGAATGACATTATTTGGAAGTTTTTCTTTTAAAAACTCCATTAAAACAGATCTTTTTAGTGTTGTATATTTCTCGTCTTCTGTATTGAATCCAGAAATATTTAAATCGCATATTTTTTTTTTATTTTTTAAAGAATAAAAATCTAATTTAATTGGATTAAATTTAGTTAATGGATTTAAATTATTAAAACCAATTTTATTAAGTAATTTAATACTATTAACTGAAAGTTGGATTCCATATCCTTTTTCTAATTTAATAAAATTATTTTTTTCATAAATTGTGATATCATAATCTATATTTTGTCTTAGTAAATTAGCAAAAAATAAACCTGAAATTCCAGCACCTATTATTACAATTTTTTTCATAAAGTATTCTTTACAAAATAAAATATTTTCTTTGTAAAAGTTGGAATCATGTAATTTTCAAAATTTTTTTTTGTGATCCATAAACCATTCTTTAGTTTTTTTTTTTTTTTTAAAAAATCAATATATATATTCATGTTTATTTTTGATATTCTTAAATTTAATCTATTATTATATTTTGGTAAAAAATTAGATTTTGTAATTTCTTTCATTGGAAAAATAAGTAAATTTTTTAAGAATTTAAATTTATCATTTTTTATTAATAGAATTTTATTATTATTTTTATATAAAGTTGCTACATAAAATTTATCTACTATCTTTTTATTTTTTTTTTCTAATTCAAAATCATTATTTCTGTATGATAAACAATCCTTTATAAGTGGACACTTTTCACAATAAGGATTTTTTGGCTTACAAATTAATGCTCCTATTTCCATTAAACCTTGAACATAATCACTTGATCTATTTGTTTTTCCAAAAACTTTTTTGAGTTTATGTAAGTTTTTTTTTTTTGTTTAAGACTCTTTTCTTAAATTTAAATTGCTTTTTTGACTTTTTTTATTTTTTCATTTTATTGGGTATATTTTTTTTTTAAATGAATTTATTATTATTCCCTTAGTTTTTT